>ERZ779902.96-NODE-96-length-39524-cov-5.142036_pt1 | contig 39524 bp, 32 predicted proteins | sample MGYA00511350_ERZ779902 | MGnify/ENA primary metagenome ERZ779902 (study PRJEB29588, sample SAMEA2146908) | human gut metagenome | biome: human gut; feature: human-associated habitat; material: faeces | place: Denmark | collected 2008/2010 ...
TAAAACTTTGATATAGCGAAACTTTTTATTTACTTTGTAATAATATATATAAAGTATACAAACTGACTATGAAAAAGGGGAAAAACATTCTATTGAACTTAATCATTCTATTACTATTGACATGTACAGCTTGCGACCGTTCCACTCGTCACGTCACAGAACACTTGTCACAAGCGGAGGAACTTATATGGACTGCCCCCGATTCGGCGCTGCACATATTGGAGTCCATCTCTACTTCCAACCGCTTAACCGGAAAAGAGCAGGCAGACTATGTTTTGCTGCTCTCGCTAGCCCAATATCGCTGTTATATCCCTGTATCCTCCGATTCCTTGATTAACCTTGCCATAGAATATTATCAAGATAAGAATGACGCAGATAAAAAAGGGGCAGCCTTTTATGTAAAGGGATGCATATTAGAAGAATATTGTAAAGACATTCCCAATGCCCTACTAGCTTATAAAGAAGCCGAAATGTGTATTCCCGATATGAATGACAAGCATTATGTTGCTCGCATTTATAGCAGTTTGGGATATATCTATGAAAAATCTCTTAGTTTTGAATTGGCTAAAGAATATTATCAAAAAGCATTGCAGGAAAATACAAATATAAAAGATATAACTTCACAGGCTAGCGATTTGCTCAATTTATTAGGATTATACCATATTGCCAACGACACAGACAGCATCAATCAATGTATAACCGGTTTGTTAAAATGTAGCGATAATCTGAAAGACAGTATTCTTTAGTCTAAGATTTACCATAACATTGCAGTCAGTAAAATGCATCAGGAAAAATATGAGGAAGCCGAGACATTTTTCTTAAGCGCTTTGCATATATCACCTGCTTCTCTCCCTTACAAAACACTGGCAGGGCTAGCCCAACTATATATGAAGAAAGGACAAGAAGAACGCGCAGACAGTCTGTTTCAAAATGCTTTGCTTTCTAAAGACTTACCTCTACGCGCATATATTTATAATCAATTATATGATGAAGCTTGGAAAACTGAAAATTACAAGAAAATCGCCCAATATGCCCGTCTGTATATAGACACCTCGGACTCTATCTACAATAGCCATCTGCATCAAGAAGTCTTGAAAGTGCAAAGAAAATATGACCACATGCAATTGCTATACCAAAAATCCCGACAAGCGAATATAATATATTCCTTTGTAATCATCATATCCATGGTGAGTGGGATACTTTGTTTTTTATTTATTCAATACAAAAAGAAAAGAAGGAAATGAAAAATTGCAAACTACTCTATTTAATATCCCTGTTGCTATGCCTCTTTGGGTGTAAAAACAACAAGGAAAATATTCCTTTTGATTCTGAAGAGTTATTCAGTTTCGATGTGAAAACTGTAGACAATAAGGAATATGAAGTCAAACTATCTGATTTGATGGAGTCCATTGAAGTTATTCGGATGGACAACAGTACGAAAGAGGCTTATACAAAAATATTTAAAGTAATTGTAAGCGACAACTATTTTGCTACATGTGAAGTTGACTACCCGGTCAAACTATTTAGAAGAAAAGATGGCAAGTTCTTGGGAAATATTGGGCAGCCGGGACAAGGCCCCGGAGAGTATTTTCTAATTTGGGACATGGTGATAGATGAATCCCGCCAGCGAATATATCTGGCTAACAACAGCAGAAATTATATTTACTCCTATGACCTCCAAGGAAACTTTCACGAAAATGAAACCATTTATTTTCCGGAAGGTGTGAAATTTTGGTGCGGAACTATTTATGTGGACAAAAAAGAGGATAAAGTACTTGCATTCCAAACTCCGGCAAGTGAGTATAACAGAGGAGATGTGCATATAGATGCAATAAAGAATACCTGCTGGGTACAGGATTTTAAAGGAAATATAAACCAATGTGTATCTGCAGAGAGATTCGTAGTGACACAAGAAAATTCCAATACAGTTTGGACTTCTCACATCAATCAGGATTCTCCGATATACACCTACGGAATTGACAATCTTGACTCACAAAGGGCAGATACAGTGTACCATTACAATGTTTCAAACAATGAATTTTATCCTGTATATACTACCAATATACCAACAAAACGGCTAAACATTGCCACGTCTAGAGAATCACCTTTACACTACTATACACTCCAACAAGTTCATAAGCCGGGTACCAATGTAAATCCTGAAAATCAAATCGGGTATAAGTTCCTTCAAGTGGATAAGCGAACTAAAGAAGGGCGTTATATCCGTCTGTCCAATGATTATTTGGGAGGAATTGAGATAGATCCTATAGAATGGCATTACCGTATTACTGATGATTATGTAGTATGCTATATAGAGCCTTTGGAATTGAAAGAACAACTGGAAGAAGCTTTGGAAAACAACAAGGACATGAGTGCCGAAGTGCGTCGGAGAGTAGTAAAATTGAAAGATTCTCTGCGCGAAAATGATAACAATATTCTGATAATCTGCAAATTCAAGAAACAATGAAAACCCATTTCCTATTATCAACAACAAACCATGATTATTTATATTCATGTAAACATAAAGAGGTCATTCCGATACATCCTGGTTTTAAAAAGAATTATAGAGTTACGTGAAGAGGAATCTGCCCCTCTTGAGAAAGATGAACAGCTAAAAAAGTATCCACAAGAATTGGTCAACTATTATAATAAGAAGTATGATTATTTGAAAAACAACAAAGTTATTGCCACTCTGTGACGGAGCCTGTCACAATGACATATATACGTGTGGTCTTATTGTCTTATACGGATTTAGGTTGACACCTTTTTAGAGACATAAAAGACGAAAGATTATGTCTAAATTATCTCGTAAGATTTATTCTGAGACTTTCAAATTGGAAGTTCTCCGTGATTACTTCAGTAGCGGTATGTCAATGATTTCTACTGCCAAGAAATGGGGTTTAACCAGCCATACTTACATTCTCCGTTGGCTAAAGTGCTACCCTATTGATTCGGATTTACTATCTTTGTCCCCTGAACTTCTGTCAGAGCTTCAAATGAAAAAGAATCCAAAATCTAAAGAAGAACTTCTTGAAGAGGAAAATTTGCGTCTTCGAAAGGCGTTGGAACTTGAAAAGCTCCGTTCCCATGCTTTCCAGAAACTGATTGAACTCACTGAAAAAGAAGAAGGGATTTCCATCTTAAAAAAAGATGGTGCCAAATAGTTACCGGCCTTCGTGAAGAGTTTCCCCACCTCAGCGTGAAAACTCTTTGCGGACTGTTTGGCATGTCCTCCCAGGCCTATTACAAAAAGAAAAAAAATCTTTTGTCCCGTCAGCAGGTCAGGACGGCCCTCCTGGATGCCATCTGCTCCTACCGCTCAAAGGACCCCGGTATCGGCGCGCTGAAATTATATCATGAGCTCCGCTCCCTTTATGGAGGGGAGATAACCGGGGGCCGGGATGCCTTCCTTCATCTGATGCGTTCGGAACATCTTATGCTGCCCCCGAAGAAACCCAGGCATACAACGGACTCCAACCATCTTTACAAGAAGTATCCGAATCTGGTAAAGGGGGTAACGGCACAATACCCGAATCATATCTGGGTATGTGACATCACTTACATCTGGATTGAAGGGGGCGTATGCTACCTCCATCTTGTAACGGACATGTACTCACATGCCGTTTTAGGATGGGTGCTCTCTCCCAGTCTGCATGCCGGATATACGTTACAGGCACTGGGACAGGCCATAAACCAGGCCGGAGGCGGCAATCTTTGCGGTACAATCCACCATTCCGACCGGGGGGTACAATATGCCTGCGATGCCTATATCGACACACTGGTCACTCATCATATACGTGTGAGCATGACCGAAGATTACAATCCGACGGACAATGCGGTAGCGGAGAGGATGAACGGCATCCTGAAAACAGAGTGGATATATGGCATGTCACTGTTCAAGGATAAGGAGATGGCCAGGGAACAGATTGCAGAAATGATTGACTTCTACAATAATGAACGCCCGCATATGAGCATAGGAATGAAAAAACCGATGGATGTATATTATGGTGAGGTGCCCGGAAAATCATTGTGGAAAAAATAAAGTTCAATATGACAAATAAATACTATATTTGCGATACCGAGAACCCGGGACATGACGGTTTAAGCCATTGTCTCACAAAAGTCAATAGGGCATCGAACCCTATTGACTTTTACCGAGAACCCGAGCACACTCAGATTTGTCCATTGTTTTTATGAATGACAACTATCTTAGGAGCAAGGGGAAGAAACTAACAACGGTTTTAGTAATGAATAACAGAATGTGACAACTTATTTAGTAACTAGCCTCTAAAAGTAACAACCAGTTCAAGTATAAGTCACACACATATATACGCGTAAGCCCACACGTACGTACGCATCGGGCTATACGTACGTACGCATAAGCCTGCACGTATATATGTCATTGTGTCAGGCTCCGTCTTTAAATTGAGCCGGATAGTCTTTGAGTTAATTTTCCGCTTTCTTTTCTTTGCGATAGTTTTGCGGAGTACATCCATATTGGTTCTTAAAGCAACGGCTGAAATATACCGGTGAGCTAAATCCGCAACGGTCACTGACCTCTGCGATAGGAATGTCGGGATATTGCTGTAATAAAGTAGCGGCATGTTTCAGTCTGTAATTCAAGATAAAGTTGTTAGGCGTCATGCCGGTCAATGCTTTAAATTTGGTATAAAGGAGTGAACGTCCGATACCTACTTCTTTGCAAAGCACCGGAATGTCATATTCCGTATCATCAATATGTTGTTCAATGCTTTCTGCCGTTCGTTTCAGAATATCCTTATCCAATGGATTGATGCAGGTTAAATCGATTTCGGATATCGGTTTCTTATCGAACTGATGCTGCATGAGCAAACGGCTTCTAATCAGATTGTTGGCACGTGCTAACAATAATTGGGCATGGAAGGGCTTGGTGATATAGTCGTCCGCACCTCGGTTCAGTCCTTCAATATTCTGTTCAGTAGAATTAAGGGCAGTAAGTAAAATGAGAGGTATGTGGCAGTAGTCGATATTGTTCTTAATCTGCAGACACATCTCCGTACCACTCATTTTGGGCATCATAATATCACTGATAATTAAATCTATCTTATGCTCATATACTTGTTTTAAGCCTTCTTCTCCATTGGTGGCGCAAATCACTTCGTAAAATGGAGAGAATAGTTCCGTTAATAGTTGGAGCAGTTCTTCATTATCTTCCACTAATAATACGGTGTGCGCTTTCTCTCCCATCCCTTCTGTATGGACCGGTTCCATTGGATATGCATCGGTTTCGGGCAAAACATCCAAAGAACCGGGTACAATGGCGCTTTCTTGTTGCGGGTCGGATAGCTGTATGTTCTTGTCTTCACGGAAAACATCTACGTTTCTGGGAAGCCGGACTGTGAATGTAGTGCCTTTGCCCAGTGTGCTGTCGACAGTTATCGTGCCATGGTGTTTTTCAATGATGCTTTTGGATAAAGCAAGGCCGATACCGGTACCGGGCGATGAATATTCACCCGGCTTCTGGTTGTTTGCCTGGAAGAAGCGTACGAATATTTGTGAAACATCATTCTTGGCGATACCCGCTCCTGTGTCGGATATACTGATTTCTACTTCGTTGTCTGTTGTGCGTCCGGCTATAACAATATTTCCATTATCCTGAGTATATTTGAAGGCATTGGACAATAAATTGAAGAATACCTTTTCAAGCAATTGGCTGTCAAACCAGCATTGTGTAGGAGTTTCCGATAACTGGAAAACATAATTGATATTACGCAAGTGGGCATAATCAACAAATGAAAAATAAATTTCTTTCAAGAATGAGGTGATGTCTTGCTGGGATATCTGCAATGTTTTATGGTTTTGTTCCAACTTTCGGAACTCAAGCAGCTCTGAAATCAGATTGCTCATTTGCTGTGCGTTCTTTCTGATTTTTAGTATCTGGTTATAGATAGAAGGACTCAGTGAAGATTTTTGCAAAATGATATCTATATGGCTGATTATCAGTGTTAGAGGGGTGCGAAATTCATGGCTGACATTGGTGAAGAATACCAGTTTCTCCTGATTGAGCTGCTCTATCTGCTGTTTCTCAAAGCGTTCTTTCTCTAATGAAAGTGCCAATGTGCGTTTGGCAACGCGGCTGGATATAAAATAGTAAAGGCAGCCTATGAAACTAATGATATAGAGCAATGATGCCCACCATGTGGCATACCAGGGAGCGGAGATGGTCAGTTGTATACTGATTTCTTTATCTGTGATATCTCCACTTTGATTACTGCTGTTATTAATGGCGGCCACTCGCAATGTATAAGTGCCGGGATCAAGATTGGTGTAATGCACTTCTGTCTGGCTGGTCTTAATCCATTTTTTATCGAAACCGTCCAACTTATATTGGAACTGCTTTTGCGATAACTGCTGCTCATAATCGGGCAGGGCAAAGCTGAAAATCAGATTATTCTGGTTATGGTTTAACTTGAGTTTTTTGGTATATGGAAAAGCCTTGGTGAGTACTCCGGTTTCATCTCCTGCCACTACTTGTTGATTATTTATCCATAGTTCCGAGAAATAGAGGCTGGGGTTATGGTGAAATGTATTGGCTTTGTGAAACTCTTCTTCCGAAAAGGAGGTTACCCCTTTGGTATCACCTACATAAATGCGCTTCTGGTTGGAGGCAAAGATGCCACAACCGTTTATGATGTGTGCTGTTGGAAAGTTTTCCATCAAATTGATAGTGGTGAAACTGTTTTTTTCGGGAGAATAGCTTGTCACTCCTTTGTCGCTGGTTATCAGTATATTCCCGCTGGGAGATAAGCAAACATTATAGCAGAAGTTGCTGGGAAGCTGATGCTCTTCTGCCGTGTAATGGGTTGTTTTATGAGTTTTCTTGTCATAAAAGAACAGTCCGCCTCCTAATGTGCTGATATAGGCACCGTTATTAGTTGCCAGGATACGAGTTATTTTGGCATTATATCCTTTTTGTGTCAACGGAACATAAGAAGCCTTCAGTGAGTCTAAATGCATGAATACCAGATTAAATGTTCCATTCAGGTATAAATATCCTTCCGGGTCTATATCGAAGTTTTCATAATAGGCAGTCGGAATATGCAGTTTTTGGAACTGTTGTGTTTTGGTATCCAATGAGAATACACCGTTGCGTGCCGATAAATATAATTTGCCTTTCCACATTTTTACATGAAAGACAACTTCGTTCGGGGTATTGGGCTCTCCTTTTCTTCTTTCCAGGTAATTGTAGAATTGTCCGGTTTGCAAGTCATAACGTGACAATCCCCCTAAGTAAGTACCTATATATAAACATGCATTTTCTTCGTCGTAACATATACTTTTTATGTTGTTGTGGGGAATTGAGTTTTTTTCTCCGGCGGTAAATTGATGGATAATGTTCCAGTTTTTGTCGGTGCAACTGATTCCTCCTCCATCTGTACTGAGCCAAACGTGTTCATTCTTGTCGACTACGATATCGCCTATATATGAATAATACTGGTTCTTGGTGGCGTTTTGGTCATAGTCGTAGTGTACAAAACTGTCCTGCTTGGGAGTGAAATAGTTTACTCCTCCAAAATAACTTCCCACCCAGATAGTGCCTTGTAAATCTTTGCAAAGGGAAAAGATGGATGGGTGGTTTAATCCTCCTACATATTTGGGAATCTGGATAAGAGAATACTGCCCTGTTTTCGAACTGTATTTATGTAATCCGTCAAAGGTTCCAAACCATATATTATGTTCACCGTCTTCTACAAAATCACGAATTTGCCAACTGCTGATTCCCATAGGAGAGCCCGGACTGAAAGGTACTTGTCTGATTTCTCCTTTTTGGTTAATTCTGTATAATCCATACATTCTTGTTCCAATCCAAAGTTCTTTTTGTGAACTTTCAAAAATGCGGTAGATATCAATTCCTTTGAGTACATGTGTTTCCTTTCCGCTGGAGCGGTCATAGAAGAAAATTCCGTCGTGCGAGCCAATGCAGATTTTATTGGGCAACATTGTCAGGCAGGTAATGGGAGAAGTAATTCCGGTTTTTAGCATGAAGGTTGATTCCGTGGTTCCTGCAGGGCATTTGAATAAGGAATCACGTCTCATGTACCACAAATCTCCTTCAAGTGATGTTAAAACGGGAATGCGGCTACCTTTGGTAATACGACTGAATTTCTCTGTTTGTATATCAAATTTTATAATATCATCGTCGACTAAGAAAAAAATATTCCCTTACTTGTCTTCGACAATGGATGAGACTTCATTTCCTAACCAAATAGGCGATGAATCATCGGAAGCGTTGCACCAGCCTTTGAAAGAAGTAATCCGTTTGCCATCATACAAATTTATTCCCTCTCTTGTACCAAACCACATTCTTCCCAATTGATCTTGGTATATAGCCATTACCGATGGCTGCGTCAATCCTTCGGATAATCCAATATGCCTGAAATATTCAGCAAAAATGGGAGTATTTAATGCCAATAGTGCAAATAAGAGTAATAAATATTTGTATCTCATGTTGTTTTTCCTCAGTTTATATTAGATGTTGTCCACAAAAATAAGAAAAATATGGCAAATAGAGTAGCCGCCAATGACATTATGAGAATCTTTTTTCTCTATAGTGATAAGTTGTCCTTGCAAGAAGGGTATTATTTTCCGGGTATTTCTCATTATACTTGAAATGCCCGGAAAATAGAAATTTATTTTTCTTCGTACTCGTGTTTTCGCTTGGGGTTCATCGGAAACCAGCCTTTCAGTACGCGTTCCCGTTGCTCGAAGATTTCTTTTATAGTCCAAAAGGAGGAAAACGAGAAAACGCCAGCGAGTGAAGAAATAAGTATGTCGCTAATCAAGATTGAGCAGATGATGCCGACTATTCCTAAAAGAAGGAAAATCCACCAGCAGCGTGTTCCCCAATAATATTCAGCCTTGACCACAATGGGGTGGAAAAGACCGATTATCAGAAATGTGCAAATGCCGATGGCAATGCCACTTAAATGGTATTCAGTCAGCCATTCCATTATTTTTCGGTTTGGATGGGAATTTCTTTCTTGATACTTTGTTCCAAAGATATCATTGTTTCGGTAGCTGTTACACCGGGAATCTCTTGGATTCTGGAGTTTAATATATCCATTAAATGTTCATTGTCACGAGAGTATACTTTAGTCAGCATAGTGTATGCACCGGTGGTGAAATGACATTCCACTATCTCGGGAATTTTTTTTAATTCATTTACTACAGCTTTATACATTGAACCTTTTTCAAGTTTGATTCCCACGTAAGTACAAGTTCTGTAACCCAGACTCTTAGGATTTACATGATATCCCGAACCGATAATAACCCCCAGATCAATTAATCTTTGTACGCGTTGGTGAATAGCGGCACGGGAAACGCCACATTCTGCCGCGACATCTTTAAACGGGATGCGGGCATTTTGAGATATAATTTCAAGAATCTGTCTGTCAAGACTGTCAATTTTCTCCATAATATTTTGATTTTAGTGTTGTCAATCTGTAAGCAAATATAGGAATAGTTTTTAATTTATCTACTATTTTGAAAGAAAAAACATAGATTCTTTGAAAAAAAGTGCATTTTTTTAGTCTATATCTCTAATAACTTCTTGATTTCACTTATTTTGTTTCTTCGCTCAAAAGAAAAGGTGTCACTATGGGTGTCCAGATACTCTTTTAGGTAGAGCGCTTTTGATAAAAAATATTTCTTTTCGTCCGGCTCTTTCAACAGGGCATCCTGGTAGAGTAACTCCGACAACATATCGATTCGGGTCAGAAACTCTTGCCCTTCATAGTCTTGAGACAGGTCGGTCAAGATATATTCTGCATCCTGCTCATAATAGAAGTGGTGGCTGTGGTTAAAATAGGCTCGATAGATACTTTGTATTTTTAGTTGAAACTCAGGGCCATCCTCTTTTTTCTTCTCTTCCACCAATTTCTCCAGTGCTTCTATAAATTGGCGAACCAAACGCATGATATAATCTCTTTGTAGCATACCTTTATTTATCTTCTTTGTTTTTGTCTGACAGAGTGACCAATATCTTATCGATGCGTGCCCCATCCATATCTACAATTTCAAAAAGGAAATCGTTCCATTGGAGACGCTCTCCGGTTTTGGGAATATGTCCCAACTGCTGTAAAATAAGTCCACTCAATGTATTGTAGTTATATTCAGGATATAAATCTTCCATTTCGAAATGACTTAGGAAGTCATAGAAAGAGCATTGTCCGTCTATCAGCCAACTGCCGTCTTTGCGGAGAATGATATCCGGCTCTTCAGAGTCGCCGGGCAGTGCCCCTACCAATGCTTCCAATATATCTTTCATTGTAATAACTCCCTGAAGGCTACCGAATTCGTCGCAGATTAGTCCGTATTTAATATGGTGTTGGCGTATTTGTTCCAATACTTTATAAACATCCATGTTTTCATGGAAGTATTGTGCCGGACGAATAACGTCACGCAGGTTAAAGTTCGTCCCTTGTAATTTACCGAAAAGGTCTTTCAGATAAACCACACCTATGATATTGTCCAAGGTATTGTCTTGTGTTACCGGATAAACCTGATATAAATGCTGGCATACGATATCATAAATCTGTTTGTTTCCCATATCTATATCGATAGACACTATATCATTACGATAGGTCATAATGGTATTGATGCTACGGTCGCCCAACGAGAAAACACGGTCTACGATATCTTGTTCTACTTCTTGTACCTCGCCATTTTCGGCTCCTTCTTCAATCATGGACTTGATTTCTTCCTCCGTAACCTTTTCTTCGGCAGTGTTGATATGCAGCAAGTTGAAAATCAGTGAAGTACTTTTTGCCAGAATCCACACGAAAGGAGAAGCTATGACAGACAGCCAATACATGGGACGTGCCAATAGCTTGGCTGCACGTGCAGATGCGCTCATACCGATTCGTTTCGGAACAAGTTCTCCAAAGATGATGGTGAGATAGGTCACTAAAATGACAATCAGAATTTGTGCTATTATATGTGCATAAGCGATTGGAACGCCTGCTGAAACCAGCACTTTGCTGAAATCAGATGCTAATACATCGCCGGAATAGATACCGGTTAGGATACCAATCAGCGTAATTCCGATTTGTATGGTCGATAAAAACTTATCCGGATCATTGGCTAATTTAAGAGCGATACGTGCGGAGGAACTGCCGTGACGGACATCATTGTTCAAACTGCTTTTACGCGCAGAAATCAAGGCTATTTCGGACATGGCGAATACCCCGTTTAGTAAAATAAGTGCGATAATTATGACAATCTCCATGTGAGTGATTTACATTTGTATTTGCTAACAAATGTACTAAGAATTGTGTTTTCTCTTTCTTCTTTTAGATTTAATTAATGAATTATCTGTCATTTAAGCTATCTTTGCGGTGTCTATAAAAGAAAAGGAGTAATTATGCATCCACTAGAGCTATTCAAGTATTGTCCCAAATGTGGTTCTTCACATTTTGTGGTAAATAATGAGAAGTCCAAACGCTGTGCGGATTGTGGCTTTGTCTATTACTTTAATTCAAGTGCCGCTACAGTGGCATTTATCTTGAATGAGAGAAATGAATTATTGGTTTGCCGGCGGGGTAAAGAACCCGCGAAAGGAACATTAGACCTTTCGGGAGGGTTTATAGATATGTATGAAACCGGTGAAGAGGGTGTAGCACGTGAAGTGTTGGAAGAAACGGGTCTTGAAGTGAAAAAAGCGGTCTATCTATTTTCGTTGCCCAATACATATCTTTATTCCGGCTTTTTGGTACATACGTTAGATCAGTTTTTCCTTTGTACGGTGAAAGATACGACTCGGATTGAAGCGATGGATGATGTGGCGGATTCTTTTTGGATGCCGCTTGACAAGGTAAATCCGGAGGAATTTGGTCTTGATTCTGTGCGTGAGGGAGTAAAACGTTTTTTGAAAGAATATAAATATTAGATATAGAATATGAAGAAAAGGACTTTATTAATAGCTGCGTTGATGGGTGGGTGTGCTTTGCAAGGCATGGCCCAACAAATCCTTCCCGATGATGTGGCGGGTGATAAGGAATACCGAAGGGTATGCAGAGAGTATGACTTGAAGTCAAAAAACAGCGTGGAACTGTTGCAGGCTTATCTGGATAAATACCCTGATTCACGATATACAGACAGGGTACGTTCTTTGATTGCTTCGGTGTATTTTGAAGAAGGTAAATATAAGGAGGCGATAGCTATGTTTAGGGCGTGTGATATTGAGACCTTGCCCGATGCAGAGCGCGATGATTGCGCCATGCGCCTTGCCACTTCTTATTTAAAGGAAGGAAACTTGCGTGATGCTTCCGTATGGTTCCTTTTACTGAAAGAGGTGAGCCCGCGTTATCAATCGGATGCTATTTATAATTTGGCTTATATTGATTATGTAGAGAAACGGTATGACAAGGCATTAAATGCTTTTTTATCCTTGAAAGATGATGCCGTATATTCATCTTTGGTGCCCTATTATATAGGAGAAATTTATTTATTGAAAGGTAATTATGAACAGGCACGTTCGGTGGCCGCTCATTATTTGCAGGTTTATTCCGGCCATAAAGATGAGGCTCAGATGGAACGTGTTTTGGGGGAGGCTTATTTCGGCCTGAATAATTATCAGGAGGCTATTGCGCCATTGGAACGTTATCAGGTCGCAGTGCCTCGTCCGCAGCGTAAAGCGCTGTATGAGTTGGGTATGAGTTATTATTATACCGGTGTCTATTCAAAAGCGGCTGCCATATTGGGCGAAACTACTTCGGTGAACGATGCCTTATCTCAGAATGCATATTTGCACATGGGCTTGGCCTATTTAAACTTGAAGGAACGCAACCAGGCAAGAATGGCTTTTGAACAGGCTTCTGCATCAGGATTTGATCCGCAGGTGAAAGAACAAGCTCTTTATAATTATGCTTTGTGTATACATGAGACTTCGTATTCTCCTTTTGCTGAATCTGTAACGGTGTTCGAACGTTTCCTTAATGAATTTCCCAACTCGCCGTATGCCGAACGGGTAAATGATTACTTGATAGAGGTATATATGAATACCCGTAGCTACGAAGCTGCGCTGAAGTCTATTGCAAAGATTGAGCATCCGGGTGCACGAATCATGGAAGCGAAACAAAAGATTCTGTTCCGTCTCGGTACTCAGGCGTTTGCTAATGCCGATTTTCATGAGGCGATAGAATATTTTAATCGTTCCTTGGCAATCGGACAATATAATATGGCTACTAAGGCTGATGCATATTATTGGCGTGGTGAGGCAAACTACAGGTTGGAGCATTATGCTCAGGCTGGAAATGATTTACGCCGGTACTTGGAGTTTGCTCCCGATAAGACGAACCGGGAGTACGGATTGGCACTTTATAATCTTGGCTATACTGACTTTAAGCAAAAGAATTATAATGGTGCATTGAATTGGTTTACCCGTTTTGTTGATCGTGGAACTGTCAATGACCGTGCTGTACAGGCAGATGCTTACAATCGTATCGGTGACTGTAACTTTTATGCCCGCCGTTTTGATTCGGCCCGTCAGGATTATGCCCGTGCTGTGGAGATAGATTCTTCTTTGGGTGATTATTCTTTATATCAAGAGGCTTTTGTCCGTGGCTTGCAGAAGGATTATAATGGAAAGATACAAATTTTAAATCGTTTGATAGCAGATTATCCCGAGTCTCAATATTTGGATGATGCTTTATATGAACAAGGCCGTGCTTTTGTTCAAATGGAGGATCATACGAATGCTATTAACCGTTTCAATATTTTGCTGAAGAAATTCCCGGAAAGCAATATGGCTCGTCGGGCGGCTAATGAAATCGGTTTACTTTATTATCAGGGCGATAAGTATCCGGAAGCTATTCAGGCTTACAAGCAGGTAATCACTAATTATCCGGGTAGTGAGGAGGCTCGTCTTGCCCAAAGGGATTTGAAATCTATTTATATTGATTTGAACAAGGTGGATGAGTATGCCAACTTTGCTTCTACTATTCCCGGTGGAGCCAATTTTGATGTGAACGAACGTGATTCGTTGACTTATGTTGCTGCCGAAAGAGTGTATATGCGCGGTGAAATAGACGAAGCACGCAATAGCTTTACTCACTATCTGCAAACTTTCCCGGAAGGTGCATTTAGCTTGAATGCCAATTACTATGTCGGATTGATAGATTATAACCGTAAGGCTTATAATAGTGCGGCAGAACATTTGGACAAAGTTTTGGCTTATCCCAATAATAAATATTCGGAAGATGCCATGATGATGAGTGCTGAAATGGCTTATTCGGCAAAGGATTATGAAAAAGCATTGACTGTTTATAAGCAATTGAAAGATAAGGCTGTTTCATCGGAACGCCGGCAATTGGCAAAGACGGGTGTGCTTCGTAGTGCATATATGTCGGGCAATGGAGAAGAGGTCATTCTGGCGGCAACGGATTTGCTGGCAGAGACGAAAATTGCTCCCGAATTATCCAATGAGGCTCATTATTATCGTGCAAAGGCTTATCTGGATGCAGGAAAAGCAGAAGGGGCTATGGAGGATTTGAAAATCTTGGCAAAAGATACTCGCAATGTATATGGTGCGGAAGCGAAATATAAAGTAGCACAGATTTATTTTGATGCCGGACAGACAGGGCAGGCCGAGAAAGAAGTCTTGAATTATATTGAGGTCAGCACTCCGCATACTTATTGGCTGGCGCGTAGCTTTGTGTTGTTATCTGATGTTTATATGAAATTAGGACGCAACCTGGATGCCAAACAATATTTGCTTTCATTAAGGCAGAATTATCAGGCGGATGATGATATTGCAGGAATGATAGAGAGCAGACTGAATAAGTTAAATGCTGAAAATTAAAGATTATGAAGAAAATAGCAATTATAGCATTTGTGGGCTTGTTGCCTCTGTCGGCTGTATATGCACAGCAAGACAGTACACTGAACCGCACTGTGGTAGTGGAAAATGAGTATAACCCTACTGTCATGGATGCTTCCAAAATAAATGTATTGCCCAAGGTGGAGGAACCGGCAGTAATGAAGAAGGGAATTGAGTATGCCACGGCTTTGCGCCCTGTGGCTGCTTGGAATTATGAGGAGATGTTTCCCATTGTTCGTGAATGGGAATGGGAGAAGGCGAAACGAGGATATGTGCGTGCCGGCGCCGGTAATTATGGTAATGTGGATTTTAAGGCCGGGTATGTATGGGACATCACGAAAGATGACCGGCTGAATGTTGCTGCTTCTTTGGACGGTATGAATGGTACCCTGAAAGATGCGATTGATAATGATTGGAAATCGCGTTTCTATTCTTCCTCTTTTAATGTAGGATACCGACATAGCTTCAAGAATATGGATCTGCATCTTGGAGGAGGACTTCATTCTCGTGTGTTTAATTATATGTTGAGTCCGATTTCTTCTATTTCCGGTGAGAATGATAAGCAGCATCACACTTTGGGAGATTTCCATGTCGCCCTGTCTTCTACGGATGAAATGATGCCACTGCAATTTACGGTACAAACGGGCTTTCAGTATTTCAAGCAGAAATACCCGGCAATTTCCGATGAGAGCAGCACGGAAAAAATGATTCATACAGTAGGTGATGTATGGGGAAAACTGAGTGATATTCAGCGTGTGGGTATTAAGTTTGAAATGGATAACTTATTCTATTCGGATGACTTCATGAAGAATTATACTTCGTTAGGCCTGAATCCTTATTATGCCATTGACGAAGACAGTTGGCGACTGCATCTCGGTGCGCATGTCGACTGGGTGACAGGTAATAATAGCGGCATAGATGTAGCTCCGGATATTCGTGCAGAGTATATTTTCTCGGATAGTTATATTCTTTATTTGAATGCACAGGGAGGCAGACAGGTAAACGATTATCGTATGTTAAGCCGCATCTCTCCCTATTGGGGAATAGGGCAGCAACTCGATGCGACGTATGTTCCTCTTGATGCAACTTTGGGTTTTAAGGCGTCTCCTGCAAGCGGATTATGGTTTAATGTATTTGGTGGTTATCAGATACGTAAACATGAGTTGTTTTGTACGTTAGTGCCCGCAGGGCAATTTGTATATACGGGTTTTGTGCAGGATAAAGGAAAAATCGGTTATGGAGGTGCGGAAGTGAAGTATGGTTATAAAGACTATTTTGATGCATCGGTAAAAGGTGTGTATTACGGTTGGACGACCAAGCATGACGATGATGCGATAGCTGCCATGAAGCCTGAAATGGAGTTGAACTTTAAAGTTGATGCCAAGGTAATGGAGGGCTTGAAACTTCGGTTGGGTTATGATTACGTAAAGCGTAAGGGAGAGGATGTGGATCCTGTCAGTAATCTGAGCGTGGGTGCTACCTATGCATTATTAAAAGACATCTCTATCTTTGTGGATGTGAATAATCTATTAAACAAACAATACTATTATGAAGGAGGTTATCCTGCTGAGAAACTGAATGTTTTAGGTGGCCTTACTTTCCGATTTTAGTTAAAAAGGCTCTGTAAAAGAGCCTTTTTAAGAAAAAAAAGCAGAAACATACCTTATTATATAGGTGTAGTTCTGCTTTTTTTCTACTTTTGCCCTTAATTAAAATGGAATACATTATATCATGCAAAAAAATCTTGTAATTGTAGAGTCACCCGCAAAAGCCAAGACCATAGAAAAATTCTTAGGAGAAGACTATAAAGTCCTTTCCAGTTACGGGCATATCCGTGATTTAAAGAAGAAGGATTTCAGTATCAATGTAGAGAAGGGATTTGAACCGACTTATGAGATACCTCCTGATAAGACAAAACTGGTAAGTGAGTTGAAAGCTGCGGCGAAAAAAGCCGATATGGTGTGGCTCGCATCCGATGAGGACCGTGAGGGAGAAGCCATTTCGTGGCATTTATATGAAGTGTTGAAATTGGATCCGAAGAGGACAAAGCGTATTGTATTCCACGAGATAACCAAAACTGCGATATTAAAAGCCATTGAAACCCCGCGTGACATAGATGAGAATCTTGTAAATGCTCAGCAGGCGCGTCGTATCTTGGACAGAATTGTGGGCTTTGAGCTTTCTCCTATTTTATGGAAGAAGGTAAAACCTGCTCTTTCTGCCGGTCGTGTGCAGTCTGTTGCCGTTCGGTTGATTGTGGAACGTGAGCGTGAGGTGCATGCTTTTGTCAGCGAACCTTCTTATCGTGTAACTGCTATATTTGAAGCTCCTGATGCCGATGGCAATAAAACGGAAGTAAGGGCTGAATTGAGCAAACGTTTCAAGACAAAAGAAGAGGCTCAGGCATTCCTTGAATTGTGTAAGGATGCGGATTTCTCGATTGAAGATATTACAACTCGTCCGGTTAAAAAGTCGCCGGCAGCTCCATTTACTACTTCTACTTTGCAGCAGGAGGCTGCCCGGAAGTTAGGATTTACGGTTGCGCAGACCATGATGGTGGCGCAACGTTTATATGAAAGCGGACAAATTACTTATATGCGTACCGACTCTGTGAATCTTTCGGATTTGGCATTGGCTGCCAGCAAGTCGACGGTCATGTCGCTGATGGGGGAAAAATATGTAAAGACACGTCAGTTTGCAACGAAGACAAAAGGTGCACAAGAGGCTCACGAGGCAATCCGTCCAACGGATATGGAGAATGAGACCATCGAAGGAACAGCACAAGAGCAGAAACTGTATGAACTGATTTGGAAACGTACTGTTGCATCACAGATGGCGGAGGCTGAACTCGAAAAGACCACTGCTACCATCTCTATCAGTAATAGTGAAGAAACTTTCGTTGCTATTGGCGAGGTTGTGATTTTTGATGGTTACTTGCGTGTATATAAAGAGTCTTATGATGACGATAACGAGCAGGAGGATGAAAGCCGCTTATTGCCTCCTTTGAGCAAGGGACAGTCATTGGAAAATAAAGAAATTTCTGCTACTCAGCGTTTCAGTATGTGTCCTCCGCGCTATACCGAAGCCAGTCTGGTGCGTAAGCTGGAGGAACTGGGAATCGGTCGTCCGTCTACATATGCTCCTACTATATCGACAGTCCAACAACGTGGCTACGTGGTAAAAGGAAACAGTGAAGGCGTAAAACGTCCTTATGAAATATTGAAACTGAAAGGAAATAAGATAACCGAAACCATCAAGACGGAAACGACCGGGAATGAGAAGTCTAAGTTGCTGCCTACTGATGTAGGTATTGTGGTTAATGACTTTCTGATGTCATTCTTTCCTGAAATTATGGATTATAATTTCACCGCAAATGTTGAAAAAGAGTTTGATGAAGTAGCGGAAGGTGAGAAAGAATGGACCAGTGTGATGAAGAACTTCTATGACGGTTTTCATCCGTTGGTGGACAAGACCATGAATGCGAAGAGCGAGCATAAGGTGGGTGAAAGAATGCTTGGAAATGACCCGGTGACTGGAAAACCTGTGTCGGTAAAAATCGGCCGATTTGGTCCGATGATACAGATAGGGGTAGCCGATGATGAGGAAAAACCCAAGTTTGCGCATTTGCCGAAAGGTCTTTCGATAGAAACAATTACGTTGGAAGAAGCGCTTGATTCGTTCAAACTCCCCAAAACTTTGGGTGAATATGAAGGCAAGACAGTGACGGTAGGAGTGGGGCGGTTTGGTCCTTATGTCCGTCATAATAATGTGTTCGTATCTATCCCCAAGGGTGAAGACCCGATGGAAGTAACCTTGGAAGGAGCGATTGAAATGATTAATGCCAAGCGCGAAGCTGCCGAAAAGAAGGTTATTAAAACATTTGATGAAGAGCCGGATTTGCAGATTCTGAATGGTCGGTACGGACCTTATATCGCTTATCAGAAAAAGAACTATAAGATTCCTGAAAGTGTAGAGCCGAAAGATTTAAACCTGGAGACCTGCTTTAAGGTGATAGAATTGCAGAAAGAAAAAAGTGAAACTCGTAAACGGGTGGCTGCTAAGAAAAAGAAATGACACGTATATTTTTAATAGGATATATGGGTGCGGGAAAAACGACTTTAGGTAAAGCGTTTTCCCGCGAACTGGGTCTTACTTTCATAGACTTGGATTGGTATATTGAGGAGCGTTTTCACAAAACTGTCCAGCAGTTGTTTTCAGAACGCGGAGAACAGGGTTTCCGCGAACTGGAGCAAAAGATGCTGCATGAGGTGGCTGAGTTTGAAGATGTTGTAATTTCGGCCGGTGGAGGCACTCCTTGTTTTTTTGACAATATGGACTATATGAATGCTTGCGGGGATACTGTGTTTCTTCAGGTGGAGCCCGAGGTATTGTTTCGCCGGCTGAAAGTGGCGAAGCAGCAGCGTCCGTTATTGGCAAACAAGAGCGATGAAGAATTGATGAACTTTATTTGTGAAGCGTTGCAGAAGCGTCATCCTTTTTATTCGCAGGCGAAGTTATTGTTTCGGGCTGATGAGTTGGAAGACAAGTCGCAGATACAGACTTCGGTAGATAGCTTGAGAAAGCTGCTGAATAAATAAACAGATTAAAAAGTTATAATCTATTTAGTAAAAGTATACACTCTTTGCACAGAACAAGAAATGAGAAAATGGCGTATTGAAGATTCGGAAGAACTCTACAACATTACAGGTTGGGGAACTTCGTACTTTAGTATCAATGACAAAGGTCATGTAGTGGTAACTCCCCGTAAGAACGGTGTCGCAGTCGATTTGAAAGAATTGGTGGACGAGCTTCAGTTACGGGATGTCGCAGCACCTATGCTGGTCCGTTTCCCGGATATTCTTGATAATCGTATCGAAAAAATTTCGAAATGTTTCAAGCAAGCATCCGAAGAGTATGGTTATAAAGCTGAAAACTTTATCATCTATCCTATTAAAGTGAACCAGATGCGTCCGGTGGTAGAAGAAATCATAAGTCATGGCAAGAAGTTTAATTTAGGACTGGAAGCCGGTTCCAAGCCCGAACTGCATGCAGTGATTGCCATCAACACGGATTCGGATTCACTGATTATCTGCAACGGATATAAAGACGAGAGCTATATTGAGTTGGCTCTACTGGCACAGAAGATGGGAAAGCGTATCTTTCTGGTCGTAGAGAAGATGAATGAGCTACGCTTGATTGCAAAGATGGCGAAGCAGCTCAATGTACGTCCTAATATCGGTATCCGTATTAAACTGGCTTCTTCGGGCAGTGGAAAATGGGAGGATAGCGGCGGCGATGCCAGTAAATTCGGACTGACTTCCAGTGAGTTGCTGGAAGCGCTTGACTTTTTGGAAAAGAAAGATATGAAAGACTGTTTGAAACTGATTCATTTCCATATCGGCAGTCAAGTAACCAAGATACGTCGTATAAAAACTGCTTTACGCGAAGCTTCACAGTTTTATGTGCAATTGCATGCGATGGGCTTCAGCGTTGAGTTTGTTGATATTGGAGGAGGTTTGGGGGTAGACTATGATGGTACCCGCTCTTCCAATAGTGAGAGCAGTGTGAATTATTCCATTCAGGAGTATGTAAACGACTCTATCTCTACACTGGTAGATGCAAGTGATAAAAATAACATTCCGCATCCCAATATCATTACAGAGAGTGGACGTTCATTGACGGCACACCATTCGGTACTCATCTTTGAAGTGCTCGAAACAGCCACTTTACCCGAAATGGATGAAGAGTTTGAGGTCAGTGAAAAAGATCATGAGCTGGTGCATGAGTTGTATGAAATATGGGATAATCTGAATCAGAGCCGTATGCTGGAAGCATGGCACGATGCACAGCAGATTCGAGAAGAGGCGCTTGACTTGTTTAGCCATGGTATTGTCGATTTAAAAACCCGTGCACAGATAGAACGTCTCTATTGGTCTGTGACTCGTGAGATTAATCAGATTGCTTCGGGATTAAAACATGCTCCCGATGAATTCCGTAAATTGGACAAACTGTTGGCTGATAAATATTTCTGCAACTTTTCGCTTTTCCAATCTTTGCCGGACTCTTGGGCGATAGACCAGATATTCCCTATTATGCCTATCCAAAGACTGGACGAGAAGCCCGACCGGAATGCTACTTTGCAAGATATTACTTGTGACTCTGACGGAAAGATAGCCAACTTTATATCTACTCGTTATGTATCGCACGACTTGCCTGTACACTCATTGAAGCAAAAAGACTCTTATTATATAGGTGTCTTTTTGGTAGGAGCTTATCAGGAAATTTTGGGAGATATGCACAATTTGTTTGGCGATACGAATGCAGTGCATGTATCGGTGGATGATAAAGGATATTCTATTGACCAGGTGATTGATGGCGAGACCGTGGCCGAAGTGCTGGATTATGTTCAGTATAATCCGAAGAAACTGGTGCGCACATTGGAAACTTGGGTGACTAAATCTGTAAAAGAAGGCAAAATCTCGGTAGAAGAAGGAAAGGAATTTTTGTCCAACTATCGTTCCGGCCTTTATGGATATACTTATTTGGAATAACATAAAACGATGAAAGAAAAACTGACTATAATAAAGGTAGGCGGAAAGATTGTAGAGGAAGAAGCTACGCTAAACCGGCTTTTGGCTGACTTTTCCGCTATCGAAGGATATAAACTGTTGGTGCATGGTGGGGGACGTTCTGCCACCAAACTGGCAGCCCGACTGGGTATTGAAAGTAAAATGGTGAACGGTCGTCGTATTACGGATGCCGAGACTCTGAAAGTGGTAACCATGGTTTACGGTGGACTGGTCAATAAGAATATCGTTGCCGGTCTGCAAGCTAGAGGAGTGAATGCTATCGGGCTGACCGGAGCGGATATGAACGTAATCCGTTCAGTGAAACGCCCGGTGAAGGATGTGGATTACGGCTATGTGGGTGATGTGGAAAAGGTGAATGCCGATTTTCTGGCTACATTGATTCGTCAGGGCATCGTTCCTGTCATGGCTCCTCTGACCCATGACGGACAGGGAAGCATGCTGAATACGAATGCCGATACCATTGCCGGAGAGACAGCAAAAGCGTTGGCGTCACTCTTTGATGTGACACTTGTCTATTGTTTTGAGAAGAAAGGCGTATTGCGTGACGAAAATGACGATGATAGCGTCATTCCCGTTATTACTCCCGAAGAGTTTAAAGAATATGTAGCCCGGGGCATCATTCAGGGAGGAATGATACCTAAGCTGGAAAACTCCTTCTCTGCCATTGATGCAGGAGTGAGCCAGGTGGTAATTACCTTAGCTTCAGCCATTAAAGGAGAAGGTGGAACTATAATCAAAAAATAATTCAAAAAAATAAGCGGGTGAGTGTAACTTTTGTACATCTCACCCGTCATTATTACAGAGCAATGCAAGAAATCAGTTTCCGAAACGACATTTTGCCCCTGAAAGACAAACTCTACAGGTTGGCTTTTCGTATTACGCTGAACAGTGCTGAAGCGGAGGATGTGGTGCAGGATACGATGATTAGGGTATGGAATAAACGTGATGAGTGGCCGAATTTTGAATCCATCGAAGCCTACTGCCTGACGGTAGCAAGAAATCTGGCAATAGACCGGAGTGAAAAGATAGATTCACAGCACATGGAATTGACACCCGAAACACAGGAACTGCCCGATGCATTGAACCCTTACGAACAGTTGGCACAGAGTGAGCAATTAGGTTTGATTCACCGCCTGCTGAACGAACTTCCCGAAAAGCAACGAAGTATTATGCAGTTGCGGGATATTGAAGGAAAGAGCTATAAAGAAATTGCAGATATTTTGCAGATACCGGAAGAGCAGGTGAAAATAAATCTTTTTCGGGGTCGGCAAAAGATAAAACAAAGATATACTGAAATAGAAAATTATGGATTATAAGTACATTGAACAGTTATTGGAGCGCTACTGGAACTGTGAGACTTCTTTGGAAGAGGAACAGATTTTGCGTTCTTTCTTTCGTCAGAAAGCGATTCCTGCTCATTTACTCCGTTACAAGGCAATGTTTGCTTATCAGGAGATTGAGAAGGAGAGAGGGCTGGGCAGTGACTTTGATGCCAAGGTTCTGGCCCGGGTGGAAAAACCGGTTGTGAAAGCGCAACGCCTCACTTTGAGAACGCGCTTTATGCCGTTGTTCAAGGCTGCTGCTATGATAGCTGTCTTGTTTGTGATGGGAACGGTGGTGCAACGTTCCATGCAGGATGATGGTAGTGATGTGGTGTATATGCATGACGACTACCGTGATACGGCAAATGACCCGCAAGTGGCTTATGAACCGGTGTTGCCAATAGATACGGTTACAAAGATAGCCGCAGATGAGGCAGCGACAGGAGTAAAGAAGTAGATAACATTTTCATTTGCTTTTATATATAAATAGATAGTTAGTGCTTATTAAAACAACTTTTTAATTCGAGGCTGTGAAGTTTCAATTCTCTCAAATTTTAAATTAACTAACTAAATAATGTAAAAAGGATTATCGCGTGAGCAGTAATCCTTTTTTTGGTAGATAATCTAATGTAAAGAGAGAGTTATGAAATGAGCTTTATCTTCTTTTTACGTTGCCGATACCTGATTTATTGATATCAGTAGTTGGAGGATTCCCAAAGTAATCGACATTTCCTATTCCGTTTGTACTTACGGTTATCTTCCCTGATGCATAACAAGAAACATTTCCAATCCCCTTTTGTTCAATGACAACATCCGAAACAATCATATTTTTGGCGTTTAGGTTTCCAATGCCTTTGATGTGATAGCTGGCCTTCTCTGCCTTTCCTTTCAGCATTACATTGCCTATTCCGTCAGACCGTACACTTATGTTGTCGGCTATCAATTTGTCGGCTTTAAAATTTCCTGTTCCGTTGGAAATGATTTTTATATCATCCACTTTGATGGAATCTTTCAAGGTCATATTGCCTGTACCCTGTTGACTGATGCTGCTTAGCTCGGGAGCAGTAATGGTGATTGTGACATTGTTGTCCTTCAAACCGCGGAACTTCACACCTTTCTTCATGGAGATGTTCAGTGTACTGTCTTCCGAAGTGACAATAAGATTGGAAATGACATTGTCAGGACCATAGGCCTCTACAGTTGTGGCATTACTTTGCTTGAATACAATATTGACGGTACCCTGGCTGGCAATATTATCGAATGCTTCCACACTGTATTTCTTGGTTATTTTGTTTTTACTGGGAGCAATGCCGTTTACACAGCTTGTCAGAGTCATAACCAGACCGAGTAAGTAAAAGTATGTACGTTTCATATTTCTGTGTTTTTTTATTGGTTTCTATCTATTAGACGAAGAGGATAACAGTAAAGTTGCAATTTCCTCTTTTTTTTCTTGTGAATAATATATCTTTGTGGCTGATATGGCAACAAAGAGAGTATTAGCTGACAAAGACTTCAACCGTATTATTGTGCGTACCCATCGTTTGGCACGTAACATTACCATGCGTATAAAGCCGGATGGACTGCATGTTACGGTACCGCCTTACAGCCTAAGCAGTAAGGTGATGGAAGTTGTAGAGCAATATCGTGAACGTTTGTTGCAGGACTGGCAGAGGGTATGTAAGAAACCTATAGACTTGGACTTCCGTATTCAGGCTCCTTGTTTCAGGCTATGGCTGGAAAAAGGCAATTTTACCTGTTTTTCTGTGCGGAATATGGAGGAAGGAATAAAAATCATTTGTCCCCGTGATGTTGACTTTACAAAGGAGGAGGTGCAGCGATTGGTGCGTAATGCCATTATCAGAGCGATGAAGAAAGCGGCCGCCGAATATTTGCCACCTTTGCTTGATGCATTGGCAGAACACTATGGCCTGTCATACAAACGAGTGAAGATAACCGGAAGTAAAGGACGCTGGGGCAGTTGCTCGGCAGCCGGAAGTATAAACCTTTCTTGTTATTTGATGCTGTTGCCTTCGCATCTGATGGATTATGTGTTGTTACATGAGTTGTCGCATACCAAAGAAATGAATCATGGTCCTCGTTTTTGGGAACTGCTGGATAGTATGACCGAGGGAAGGGCGCATCTGCTGCGGGCGGAGTTACGACAATTCAATACTGATTTTTAGAAAGAATTTTGATATAAATATGCCGGATGTGAAAAGACATTTATGAAACGATATTTTATATGGAAAGACGGTCAAGTCAAAGAAAAAAATACTTCGTGCGGGAGAAATGGAAACATTTAAGCTGTAATAAAGTGTTTTTCCGATAATATTTCTTATATTTGTTTCGATACCATAACCTTTAAATACGAACAAACATGACCGATCTTACTATCCTTATTGCTGTTATAGCATTGGCATTATGGCCGTTGACCTTTTTGCTCCTTCGCATCCGTCACGAACGGAAAAAGCGCAGAGACCATCTTGACCGCATGACAAAAGAGGACTTGGAAGAAATCGGGACGGAAGAGTTGGTCATTGCTGTGCTGAAGAAGATAGGTTGTCAACCCGAGACGAATGAGGAAGGGCATATCGTGTTTAAGTATCAGGGAGATGATTTTTATATTGCTGTGGAGGATGAGGCCCGCTTTATCATGATCTGGAATCCGTGGTGGGCTTCTATCAGCATCGAAAATCCGGCATTGCCTTACCTGAAAGAAATAGTAAACCTGGTGAATGTGGAATCGTTGGTTACTACTATCTATACTGCCGATGAAGACGAGAAGAATGTAGGACTTCATTCGAAATGCCACACGTTGTTTACTCCGAAAGAGGGGCCGTTGGATGAATATCTGAAAGCGATGCTTGACCATTTCTTTATTACTCATGACAGTATCAAAGAGAATCTGCAACAGTTGAGCAATGCTGCATCGGAAAGTGACAAGCAGGAGCGTGTGAAGATTAAAGGTTTTGCCGCCTATAAAGACAACTCCACTCCGCTTCCGGTAGATGATAAGCAATAATTATTATAGAATCTGAAAAACTCTATAGGTATGGATTTGGGTGATGTCCTGAAAGCTTTGTTATATCAGTGGGTGCACGGACAGGAAAGTTATAGTATTTTCTCCTTTCACACAAAGTAGGTGTTTCTTTCACGGTATATAGTTTTAAATCAGTACTTTATGATAGGAGTTGTGTGAAAGCAAGATAATTGATTCTTGTTTCCTGCTGAGTAAAACTGAATAACGCTTTTATTGTTGGCTGAAAAGATGGAAGTCTTTAAAAGACCAAGGCCTTTAAAAAAAACAATTAGGTGTTTTTCAAAAAGACTAAAGTCTTTCCGGAAAACACTTTAGTCTTTTTGGAGTGCATCGGAATCTTTTAAGAAAATCTATATTTAATAAGCGGAAAATTATCTAACTTTGCTCCATCGAATGTTGCCTTAACCTTTAATTGAAACTATTCCGTGATGAATCAATTTATAGATTTTGATGAAAAGTTATATGCCAGACTCCGCCGGGGAGACGAGGCCGCCTTTACCATTGTCTTTGAACGGTACAATCGGCTGTTGTATGCATTGGCTTATCGGTATTTTAAGTCCGGTGAAGAAGCTGAAGATGCTGTTCAGTATACTTTTATGAAATTATGGGGACAGCGCGATTCTTTTGAATTCCAGTCCGGTATCAGGAGCCTGCTGTTTACTATTCTCAAAAACTATATTTTAAATGAATTGCGGCACAGGCAGATTGTGTTTGAAAAGCACTACGAGATAGCCCAGCAAGGTGAAGAAGTGGATGAAGGTTTCCTGAAAGAACTTGAGAGCAAAGAGTTGAAGGGGCATTTGTGGTCGGCAATAAACGAACTTCCTCCTCAAAAAAGAAAGATATGTCAGCTGAAGATTGGAAAAGGACTTTCTAATCAAGAGATAGCAGACATGATGCAGATAACCGTTCCTACTGTAAAATCACATTATACACAGGCGATTAAATTGTTGCGCAATGCCATTGAACCGCTGATAATGTTGCTTCATGTAGTATGGTTTTATTTTTTTTATTAAAGACAGAGTCATACCTTTATCGGGGTGAAGTGTTTTATTAATTAGCGAAAAACAGGCAAAAAGATGAAAATAGATGATGCTGTAATAGATAAAGTTCTGAATAATAAGGCATCTGCAGAAGATGCGAGACAGGTTTCGGAGTGGTTTGCCACCGAAGAGGGACATGATTATTTATCGAAACGAATGGATGGGGAAATGTTGTCCTTGACGGAGGGTGAGGTAGAGAATTGGGTACCTCATGCCATACCGGAGGAAAAGATGAAGCAGCGTTTCCTGCAACAAATAAAACCCCGGCGTCGGGTTAATTCCTATCGTCGTTGGTGGGCTGCCGCTGTATTGATTCCCTTTATATTTCTTTGCGGTTCAGTTTGTTTTTTGGCAGATAAGGTTGGCCTTTTTTCTGAGACCGAATATGCAGAATTGGTCGTACCCTGTGGTGAGCAGATGCGTGTCGTGTTGCAAGACGGAACGATTGTTCAATTAAACTCGGATACCCGGCTGAAGTATCCCAAAAAGTTTGGTATATTCACCCGCACAGTGGAGTTGTGGGGAGAAGGATATTTTGAGGTGGCCAAAGAGAAGGATCGTCCGTTTGTAGTCGATTTGGGAGATATTAATGTAAAGGTGACCGGCACAAAATTTAATGTTAAGGCTTATACGGCAGAATCGAATCTGTGGGTGACACTGGATGAAGGGGGCGTGCTGCTGAAAGGTACCAAAGGTAAGGAGTATCCATTGCATCCGGGGGAAAGTGCCGAGTATAACCGTCGGTCGGGTGTTTGTCAAATTTCTCGTCCTGAGAATATGGAACAGATAACCTCATGGCGCTCCAAAGGTTTGAACTTCTATTTGACCCCTTTGAAAGAGATAGTCAAGGTATTGGAACGACAGTACGATGTACATTTTATTGTACCTGATTCGTCATTGCTGGATCATAGGTTTACTTTATCCACTAATAAAGTAAATGTAGTGGATGTCTTAAATGATTTGGAAGCAGTATCGCATATCTCTTTTAACGAAACTGGAAAAGGCATATTTGAGATAACCGAAAAGGAATAAAGTTGTTATTATAAAATCAGTCGGTGATATTTTTGTTCTATACTTATTATAAAGAATAAGGTAAAACAGAGGTATCACCGATTGTCGTTTTTACTATGAACGGGCTTGTTGCGATTTTAAAGAAAAAAAGAGAATTTTGACTCATACCTATTTTTTGATGATGTGTTAGCCTATGCAGAAAGGCCTTTTGTAATAATGAAATAATAATTTAATACTGTGTATGAAATGAACTCAAAAAACAAAATGAAAAAGTTACTGCTGTTGGGTATTCTCTTATTTGGCTTTACAGCCTCTGGGTGGTCACAAAAAGTTTCTTTAAATTTCAAGAATGAGAAAATAGAGAAAGTCTTGTCTTCTATAAAGAGTCAGACTGGAATGTCATTGGTATTTAGTGATCAAGTAGTGGATGTAAACCGATTGGTTTCTATTCAGGTAAAAGATGGTAATCTGGAGGAAGCTTTGGGCAAGTTGCTGGCTGGTACAAAAGTAGCTTATGAAATAAAGAATAATAAAATTTATCTTATAGAGAAGAAATCAGAGATAACTACTTCTTCGAAAAGGAAAAAGGTAATCGGAGTTGTAACAGATGCTGCCGGTGAACCTATCGTTGGAGCAAATGTAGTTGAAAAGAATGTAAAAACGAATGGTGTAATTACAGATATTGACGGACAGTTTAGTCTTGAGATAGACACCAATGGAGAATTGCTAGTTACGTATATTGGCTATTTGACGCAAAATGTTGCTACAAAAGGGAAAGACTCCTTTAGAATAGTCTTGAAAGAAGATACACAGACATTGGAAGAAGTGGTAGTGGTAGGTTATGGCTCTCAGAAAAAATTGAATTTGACAGGATCTGTGGCTACTGTTGGCAGTGAAGCATTGACAGAACGACCTGTTACAAATGTGACGGCGGCTATTCAAGGGGCAGTTCCGGGAATGACCATTACTTCAGGACAAGGACGTCCGGGACAAGATGCTGGTACAATTAGGGTGAGAGGTACAGGAACCCTGAATAATTCAGACCCCTATATTTTGGTAGATGGTATCGAAACTGGTACGATGAATTCTATAGATCCCAATGATATTGAATCTATTTCTGTATTAAAAGATGCTGCATCTGCAGCTATTTATGGGTCAAAAGCAGCTAATGGTGTAATTTTGATAACAACAAAAAGAGGTAAAAGTGGAAAGCCGACAATTGCTTATAGTGGAAGTTTTGGTTGGCAAAAGGCTACAGGTATGATTGATCGGGTAAGTTCGGCAGATGCAGCTACCTTATATAATAAAGCCTTAGAATCGGATGGAAAATCTCCGCGATTTACAGAGGAAGATATTCAATTGTTTCGTAATGGGACAGATCCTTATGGACATCCTGATACGGATTGGCAGGATTTGGCTTTTCAAGGAAATGGATTTATGCATAAGCATAATGTAAATCTTTCTGGCGGAGCTGACAATGTAAAATACATGACTTCTATTGGGTATCAGCATCAGAATGGTATTATGGTTAATAGTAACAGGGAACAGTTTAATTTCCGTATGAATTTGGATGTGAAAATGAGCGATAAGTTGGACCTGAAAGCGAATATGGCATATATACATAATGACTATGATGATCCAACCAACTCTTATGTAGGAGGGGGGTCAGATCAGATAATTCGTCAGTCTAATCGTATTGCTCCTTGGATTCCGTATAAAAATGCAGATGGAACATATGGAACTATTGGAGATGGTAATCCAATTGCGTGGTTAGATTTAGATCAGGTTGTTACTCGTAAGAATCAGAATTTCACAGGAACTTTGGCTTTGGATTATGATATTCTTCCAGATTTAAAATTGACAGCACAAGGATCTTATGTTTCTAATATTCAGGATTATAAAGATTATGTGAAAGACATTCAGTATAATGCTAATAAATATCATGGACCTAACTCTGTTGATAAACGAATTTATCAATGGAATCGTTATAACTTCGATTTATTGGCTAATTATGATCATACATTTGGAAAGCATAGCATAAAAGGGTTATTAGGATATCATATAGAGAAATATAACAAAGATGAGGTAAGGGCTTCTCGTGAAAGTTTTCCTACTAACGACTTGACGGATATTGATGCAGGTGCTGTTGCTACTCAGAAAAATTCTGGATTTACTCGGGAGTTGGCTATGATGTCTTATTTTGGCAGGATAAATTATGATTATGCTGGAAAATATTTGTTCGAAGCTAATTTCCGTGCGGATGCCTCTTCTCGTTTTAGCAAAAGTAACCGTTGGGGATATTTCCCATCAGTTTCTGCTGCTTGGAGGATTTCAGAAGAGTCTTTTATGGAAGGCACACAAGATTGGTTGCAGTCGTTAAAAATACGTGGCTCTTGGGGAAAGTTAGGAAATCAAGATGCTTTGGATGACTTTTATCCTTGGATGGTGACTTATAGTATAGGATCTAAGTATCCATTTGGTGGCATAACCAATACAGGAGTAACTCAAACGAGTCAAAAGATTGAGTCTATTTCTTGGGAGACTACAACTAACTGGGGAATTGCTGTTGAAACTAGTATATTTTCCTGCTTGGATTTCTCGATTGAATATTATAGCCGTGTGACTGATGGTATTATAATGGATGTACTTGTTCCTGCTACCTTTGGATTAGGGGCTTATAAAGATAACGTAGGGAAAATGGAAAATCGAGGAGTTGAAGTTACAGCATCGTTTCATAAACAATGGGGAGATTGGCGTTTTAATGCATCTGGAAATGTAGCATTTAATCATAATGAAGTTTTAGATCTGGGAGTTGGAGGAGATAAGATTTCAAGCTACTATATCAATCGGGTAGGAGAAGCGTATAATTCTTTTTATGGATATGTGGCAGACGGTATTTTTCAAAGTCAGGAAGAAGCTGATCAGTTTACAAAAACTTATGGGAATCCCTTTGGAAAGGCTTTTAAAGCTGGAGATATTCGCTATAAAGATACAGATGGTAATGGAAAGCTGACGGCAGATGACCGTCGTGTTGGAGGAGCAGAACAGCCTAAGGTTACATTTGGATTGAATTTGAATACTTCTTGGAAGAATTTCGATTTGTCTGTATTATTACAAGGGGCTACTGGAGTAGAACGTTACTTTACTAGCGAAGTGTTTGGCGAATTTTATGGTGATGATTCTCATCCTTCTACTATATGGTTAGATGCTTGGTCACCGGAAAACCCTGATGGTTCCTTCCCACGTGTGGCATTAGGTGGAAAATCTGCTAGTGACCCTTCTAATTATTCCAGCTTTTGGATGCAGTCTGCTAATTATTTACGTATAAAGAATGTGCAGTTTGGATATACACTTCCTAAAAATTGGTTAAAAGGGTTAGGCATTTCTAATGCAAAAGTATACTATTCAGGTGAAAACCTGTTTTGTTTTGACAGTCTCCCTGTTGATGTTGATCCTGAAGCTCCATCAGGAAGAGGCTCTCATTATCCACAGATTGCAACTCATTCAGTGGGTGTTAATTTGACTTTCTAATCTAAAAATGAATTATATTATGAAAACGATAAAGTATTTGATTGTATCTGTTTGTTTATGTGGAGGATTATCTGCATGTAATGATTTCTTTGATACGATTCCCAATGATCAATTATCTCCGGCAACATTTTGGAAAACAGAAGCTGATGTAATAAATGCAGTTACGGCTTGCTACGAAAATTGGAATAATCCGGCAACAGGTTCCAGTGACATTTTTTTTGCTGATTGTATGTCGGACATATCCTATAGTTTTACTGGGTCTAGTTCTTATAAGAATGTGTCAAACGGCTCTTCATCATCGACTTCTACTGTAGGATATTATAGCTATACAACCATTCGCCGTTGTAATCTCGTTTTGGAGAATGCAGGACAAGTGCTTTTTGCAGATGAAGCTAAAAAGAAAGATTTGGTAGCGCAGGTTCGTACGATTAGAGCCTGGCGTTATTTTCAGATGAATTTTTGGTATGGAGGTATTCCATTAATAACTGGTCTTCCTGAACTTGCGGAAGACGCACAGTTACCTAGAAGTTCGGAAGATGACGTTAAGAAGTTTGTCTATGATGAACTTGATGTGGCCATAGCCGATTTGAATAAAAGGCCAGAAGAACGAGGTCGGATAGCTAAAGGTACTGCTTTAGCTATTAAAATGCGGGCTTCTTTGTATTGGGGAGATCTAGATCAGGCTATGAAGGCTGCTCGTGATATACAGAACTTAGATTTATATAAGTTGGACCCTGATTTCTTGACAATGTTCAGCGAAGCTGGTGTTGATTCTGATGAAATTATATGTGCAATGCAACATGTAAAGGATACTTATGCTTTCGATAATGCAGTGCGTATGTTTAATAATCAAGATGGAGGATGGGCCTCTTGGGTGCCTACCCAGAACTTTGTAGATATGTATGAAATGAACAATGGACAAACTATTGATGAAAAAGGTTCGGGGTATGATCCTGTTCATCCATTTTATAACCGTGATCCACGTTTGTATAAGACCGTGATTTATCCGGGTATGGATTTTACATCGCCTGCAGGGGTGAAGCGCATTTTTAATACATTAGATAAAAAAATAGGTGAAAGTGCAAATGCTGATTTTATGGATGCGGCTACTAATGCTTCACATACAGGATTACTTTGGGCCAAATATATTCTTCCAACAACTCAGTTTTCTCCTTCATTAAGTAATGCTGCTATTTGCCCTATTTTATTTCGTTATGCCGAGGTTTTGTTGACCATAGCGGAAATTAATGTAGAAAAGAATGAGAATACAGAAGAAGTTTTTGATATATTAGATGAATTGAGAACAACGAGAGGGCATATTGTAGTGGATCGAAACAAGTATAATACTCAAGATAAATTGCGGGAGTTGGTACGTAGGGAGCGTTGTATCGAGTTGGCAGGAGAAGGTTTACGTAGGGCAGACTTGCTTCGTTGGAAGGATACAACAGGAAAGCCTTTGGCCGAAACAATTATGAATCAGACATTGTATCGTATTTCAGGTACAGTGGATATGAAAGAAACAGATCCTACTCGTAGGGCAGTAGTAGAATTACCGACAGCGGAGAATGAGAAGTTCCGTAAACTGGAACAACTTAAGTATGAGCCATATAACCGATACTTACCTTTTACACAAACGGAATTAGATCGGAATCCCAACCTAAAACAGAATGAAGGCTATTAAAACCGAGATGAAGATTTAGATATTAAATATGAATGAAATGGAAAAAATCAAGCGCTTTTTGATAAGCATTCTTTTGATATGCTTTGGAGCGGTGGTAGTATTTGCTCAAGAACGTGTAGAGATTAAATATGGTCCGTATTTGCAGAATCTGAAAGAAACGGAAACTACGATTGTTTGGGTGTCTAATAAACCTTCAATAGGTTGGGTAGAACTGGCTCCAGATGATGGATCTAATTTTTATCAAAAGGAGAGAAGTAGGTATTTTGATTCTAAGAATGGAGTGAAAAATACAAGTCTGATTCATAGCGTAAAAATCTCAGACTTAAAGCCTGGCACAACTTATCGTTATAGGGTTTATTCTCAGGAAATATTAGATCACCAAGGAGTAGAAGTTATCTATGGAAGAATAGCTGCAACAGATGTTTGGAGTAAGAAACCGTTATGCTTTACTACGAATAACCGTAATAAGAAAGAGATATCTTTTACTGTTCTAAATGATATTCATGGTCGGACAAATGATATTTCTGAATTATTGAATGCTGCAAATTATACAGAGAGTGATATGGTTATTTATAATGGGGATATGGTTTCTCAATCCAAGAGTGAAGAACAAGTATTTGATAGCTTTATGAATAAGTCAATAGAATTATTTGCTCAAGAAAAGCCAATGTATTATGCTCGTGGTAACCATGAAACGAGAGGGGTTTTTGCAACTTCTTTCCAAAATTATTTTTCAGTAAAAGAACCGCATTTATATTTTACTCTGCGTCAGGGGCCTGCTTTTTTTATCTTTCTTGATACAGGTGAAGATAAACCGGACTCTGATATTGAATATAGTGGGATAACTGATTATGATAATTATCGGACAGAACAAGCTAAATGGTTGGAACAAGTCATAGAATCTGATGACTTTAAACAAGCTCCTTATAAAATTGTAATCGGTCATATGCCTCCGGTAGATTGGCAGGGTGATATATGGCATGGTCCAACTGAAGTATTAGAGAAGTTTATACCTATTTTGAATAGAGGTAAAATAGATGTAATGATATCAGGGCATTATCATATTAACAAGCCGGGGTATTATTATTATGAACCATCGGAAAAAGTTCATTTTCCAGTTTTGGTAAATGAGAGTGTAACAGCTTTAAAAGGTAAGATTGCTAAGGATGGCTTAAAAATACAAGTAGTTGATAAACAGGGAAATATCTTGTTTGGAAAAACTTACTTGGCTAAATGATAGAATGTGAGAGTGTAGTGTTTGATAGGACACTATGCTCTCTCTGTTTATAAATCAATCTGTTTTGTTTATTGAAAGACTATTCACTAGTAAATCTCCACTTACCATTTTTTTTAATGAATCTATATTTAATAAGCGGGAAACTATTTAACTTTGTTCAATTGAATATTGCTTTAATTTTTGGGAAGGCATCTTAATATAAATATATATGAACAAAAAGAATATTGCATCTTTCGCATTCGTTTTATTGTTTGCTTTACCGCTTGGCGCACAAAGCATAAAAATCAATGCTGATTGGGAGTTCCAACGTTTGAAGAAGGAACAACAATTGACAGAAATAAAGAATCAAGGTTCTGATTGGAGTTCACAATTCAATATCCAACATGTAGAGGCACAAAATCAGGCTTTGGCAGTACATCCGGACACTTTGGAACTGGAACTCAATCAGCTTTCGATGGGAAAATGGGAGCAGGTCAATTTGCCACATACTCCTTTTGTGGAACCGCTTGTTGTACTTCATCAGTGGCAAGGGATATGCTATTATCGTAAGCAGTTAAATATCAGTAGAAAAGAAATAGATAAGCAACTTTGGCTGGAATTTGAAGGAGCGATGCATCTGGCAGACGTATGGGTGAACGGACAACACTTGACACAGCATTCCGGTGGTTATACTCCGTTTGTGGCGGATGTTACCGGAATGCTTCATGCCGACCGCGCCAATGAAATATTGGTGCGTTTGGATAATCGGAACAATCCGCTCATACCTCCCGGCAAACCTTTGGAGACGCTTGATTTCTGTTACTACGGAGGATTGTATCGCGATGTGAATCTCATCGTAAAACAGCCTGTGCATATTACTCATCCTATTATGGCGGACGAAGTGGCCGGAGGAGGAGTCTTTGTCACTTATCCCCGGGTATCGGAGCAGGAAGCTGAGGTAAAGGTGAAAACACAGGTAAGTAATAAAACCGGAATACAAAAACATCTGACTATACGGCATACTCTTTATGAATGGAGCAAGAAGAAAGGAGGATGTGGCAAGAAAGTGGCTTCGGTGGAAAGTCCGCTTGTCTTGGCTGCCGGCACTACGCTGCATCATACGCAGCAGTTTGCAGTGAACAATCCTAAATTATGGTATCCCGACTCGCCTGCTCTCTATGTATTGCGTACCGAGGTGATGGACGGTCGGGAAGTTACCGATTGTGAGAATACGCGTATCGGAATACGCCGTATTGAAATGACGCGCGAGAAAGGGTTTGTCATTAATGGCAAGCCTCTGATACTGGAAGGAAGCAACCGGCATCAAGAGTATCCTTATGTGGGGAATGCCATTTCCGACCAAGCGCAATACCGCGATATGTATCAGATACGTAACAATGGTTTTAATACGGTGCGTTTGGGGCATTATCCGCAAGACCCATCTGTGCTGGAGGCTTGTGATGAGTTGGGTTTGCTGGTTATTGAACCGATTCCCGGATGGCAATTCTTCAATAAGGCACAGGGGTTCATTAATCATACATACAAGGATATTCGTGATTTGATACGCCGTGACCGTAACCATCCCTCTATCATTATGTGGGAAACAACCCTTAATGAATCATGGCCTCCCAAAAATTGGAAAAATCAAGCGGTGCAGACTGCTCATGAGGAATTTCCCGGTGACCAATGTTATACATCGGGCGATACTTATGGATATGATGGTTTCGATGTATGCTATAATGATTGGGAGGAAGGATATAATCGTCCTAATACAACCCGAAAACCGGGCTTTATCCGTGAATATTATGATTATGAATTTGGTGGACATTATAGCACGACTCGGGTGACTCGTGGAGATGGTGACCATGCAATGACGCAAAACGCTTGGAATGCCCAGTGGAGTCATAACCGTTATCGTGCTTATTATCCTTGGACGATTGGTGGCGCAGTGTGGAGTATGTATGACTATAATCGGGGATGTTGCGACAATATCTGTTACAGTGGTTTGGCTGATGTGTTCCGTTTGCCTAAATTCGGTCTGCTTTATTTCCGTACGCAGGTAAAAAAAGGAAGTTTTACACCTGCCGGACCTATGGCATACGAAGTTTTTATCAACAGCCATTGGCTGGAAGATTCTTCGGATACATTGCAAGTATATGGTAATGTAGATGAAGTGCAACTGTTGTTAAACGGGCGAGTAGTGGCACGTCAGCGTCCTGACAACAAACCGTCTACTGCAAAGTATGTATCGCGTCCTGATGGCGGAAATGCTGTGAATATCGACTTTCCTCCCTTTACGTTCTTCAATGTCAAGTGGGAGCAGGGTGAATTAAAAGCGATAGGATATAAGGATGGAAAAGCTGTGGCCGAACATGTTGTCCGCACACCGGATGCAGTTGAGGCGATGGATATCACTTATTTTGAAAGCGGTGTGCCTGCCTCGTGTTGTGACTTACTGATTGTTTATGTCAACTTGAAGGATTTGCATGGTACCGATTGTTTTGGAGAGAACAATCGTGAAGTAAGGCTGGAAGTATTACAAGGCGGCGAGGTGCGCGGCCCGGCTACAATAAAAGCTGAAGCTGGTGTTGCTTCGTTTCTTGTTGCGACGGCCGATTCTCAGACGCTTGTGTTGAAGGCTGTTTCGGGGAATTTGGAGGCTTCGCGTAAGTTGAAACTGCAGAAGTGATAAAAACAGAGTGAAGAGACAAGTACTGAAAAGAAATTTGATAAATAAATGATTATTCAATGTTAAAAGTACATTGTATCAAGAAATCGAATAGGTACTTTTCTTGTTAGGGGTAAATATAGCAGCCTTGAAGAGTATCATTAGTAATGAAGGAGATGTGTCAAAGTTCCAATCATAAACATAACTGTTGACACATCTCCTTCTTTGTCATTCCGGCTCTTTATTGGGCTGTATCCGCTTCTTTTTCAAGTATATAAATCACGTCTCCATCCTTTTTGACAATCACTTTGCTTCCCTTTGGATTAAGATTGAAAGGGGTGGTTTTATCTGTTTTGTTGTCCACCACCATTAGGACATTTCCTTCTGCAAACCGATTGATTTCCAGTTTTAGACTGGCGTCGGGCATGGTGCGGTCCATCAGTAGGCTGTCATTTACATATATTGCAATGCTGTCACCGGCAAAGTCTTTACTTACCTCGATGTTGTACACGCCCTCGTAAGTGACGACCTTATTTGCATCCCGCTTGAAACGGAAAGACATATAAAGGAAGATAATGACTACAGCCAAGACTCCGAAGGCAAGTATGCCGTTGCCTATCATGAATTGTTTGTTGGTATTTAAACTGTTTTTACCCATAGTGTTATAAGTTTCTGCAAAACTACAATTTTTTAATAGAATATTTTGTGGCACTGATAGATAATTTGTATCTTTGCAGCGAAATGGATGAATGGTGGGGCTTGATTAAGCCCTTTTTTTGTTCTTAATAACTAATAAATGATAGATAAGAATGTAGTAACCCGGATTGTTGACGAATGGTTGGAAGGTAAAGATTACTTTTTAGTAGACGTCACAGTGAACCCGGATGACAAAATTGTAGTAGAAATTGACCATGCCGAAGGGGTATGGATTGACGATTGTGTGGAACTCAGCCGCTACATTGAGTCTAAGCTAGACCGTGAGGAGGAAGACTATGAGTTGGAAGTAGGCTCGGCTGGTATCGGACAACCTTTTAAGGTGTTACAACAATACCTGATACACATTGGTAAGGACGTTGAAGTGCTGACTAAGACCGGCAAGAAGCTGGAAGGTGTGTTGAAGGAGGCTAACGAAGATAACTTTACTGTAACTATTGAGAGAAAAGTGAAACCGGAAGGAGCAAAGCGTCCCAAACTGGTGGAAGAAGATGTTACTTTTTCGTATGATGAGATAAAATACACTAAATACTTAATTAGTTTTAAATAATTATGGCCAAAAAAGAAGAAACAATCAGCTTGATTGATACATTTTCGGAATTTAAGGAATTAAAGAATATTGATAGAACAACTATGGTAAGTGTACTCGAAGAGTCTTTCCGTAGTGTAATCGCGAAAATGTTTGGCACTGATGAAAATTACGACGTTATCGTGAACCCGGATAAGGGCGATTTCGAAATATGGCGTAACCGTGAAGTTGTTGCAGATGAGGACTTGACTAATCCGAATATGCAAATCTCACTGACGGAAGCTCAGAAGATAGATGCTTCGTATGAGGTGGGTGAGGAAGTGACTGATGAAGTAATCTTTGCCAAGTTTGGCCGACGCGCCATCCTGAATCTGCGTCAGACATTGGCGTCGAAGATTCTGGAACTGGAAAAAGATAGTTTATACAACAAATATATTGATAGGGTAGGTACTGTAATCAGTGCGGAAGTTTATCAGATTTGGAAGAAAGAAATCTTGTTGCTTGATGATGAAGGCAATGAGTTGTTACTCCCCAAAACTGAACAAATCCCGAGCGATTTCTACCGTAAGGGCGAAACAGCCCGCGCTGTAGTGGCTCGTGTGGACAATAAAAACAATAATCCGAAAATTATCCTGAGCCGTACCTCACCTGTGTTCTTGCAGCGCCTGTTCGAAATGGAAGTCCCCGAAATTAATGACGGATTGATTACCATTAAGAAAATCGCGCGCATTCCGGGCGAACGTGCAAAAATTGCAGTTGAGTCTTACGATGACCGTATTGACCCGGTAGGTGCTTGTGTTGGTGTGAAGGGTTCACGTATTCATGGAATCGTGCGCGAGTTGCGTAACGAGAACATTGACGTGATTAACTATACTTCTAACATTCAGTTGTTCATTCAGCGTGCCTTGAGTCCGGCCAAAATTTCTTCAATCGTGTTGCACGAAGAAGACAAGAAAGCTGAAGTCTATCTGAAACCGGAAGAAGTATCTTTGGCAATCGGTAAGGGCGGTATGAATATTAAGCTCGCCAGTATGCTTACCGAATATACGATTGATGTGTACCGCGAACTGGATGAAAACGCGATGGACGAAGATATCTACTTGGATGAGTTCAAGGATGAAATTGATGAATGGGTTATCAATGCCATTAAAGGTATCGGATTGGATACGGCTAAAGCTGTAATCAATGCTCCGCGTGAAATGTTGATTGAAAAAGCGGACCTCGAAGAAGACACGGTAGATGACGTGTTGAGAATTTTAAGAGCTGAATTTGAAGAGTAATCTTCGGCACCGGCTCGTAGTTAATAATTAAAAAACGAGTAT
>ERZ779902.112-NODE-112-length-37210-cov-2.860988_pt1 | contig 37210 bp, 29 predicted proteins | sample MGYA00511350_ERZ779902 | MGnify/ENA primary metagenome ERZ779902 (study PRJEB29588, sample SAMEA2146908) | human gut metagenome | biome: human gut; feature: human-associated habitat; material: faeces | place: Denmark | collected 2008/2010 ...
TGGAAGGCGCTATGTTCCAATGATTGGATATTCCAAGGATCTGGTAAACTGGAGCTATCCGAACAGCGGCAGCACGATGAATGTAGGAGTGCAGGGTGAGCCAATCGGAAAGGAATTATATGGAACGGAGTGGGATGCCGTCGCTCCTGATTTTATGGTTGATGACAACGGCGATGTATGGATTACCGTTTGTATCGGGTATTACGCACAGTTCCATGCCAACGATGGGAACTCTGCAAATGATACATTACAGCCATATCTGATAAAGGCTACCGGATTACAGGCTCCGGAAAATGGCGATAAGGGTACACCTCCTGTCGTAACATACTCCGATGCAGTTCCTATTGTTTTACCTTCCTATAACAGTGATGTCAACATCAATAACCGAATTGACAGCTCTTTATATAAGGAAGGTGGCTATTATTACTTACTTGTCAAAAAAGATGGTGTGACAATCGAAATCTGGCGTACAAAGAATTTATCGCTTGAGTCCTGTCAGAACCCTGATAGCTGGGAATTGGTTACCGATGATGCCGTAACTGGCTACGAAGGACCTTGCTTAACCAAGTACCGCGGGCAGTATTACCTTTACACGGATAAGCTTGCTGATTATCCGCCGGAAAATGCTGACGGAAAAAGAGGCGTTCATGTCTCTGTCGCTTCAACTGCTACCACCGGAAAGCTTGATGAATATACCGGCTGGCTCGAAAAGAACCAGCATAAAATTATCGGCTGGGCAGCTGACGGAAGCCAAAAGGATTGTCGACATGGTACTGTAATCACAGTCACAGATAAAAATGCAATCAAGACAATCTGGGATTTACGTGCAAAAACAATATACAAGAATAAGTCCGATAATCCGACACAGTCCGTAGGGCAGGGATGGTATCAGAAGGAAAGCTTTCTCGGACCTAACTATGGCAGCAAAAACATTAAATATTGGTATGAAAATGATGTCCGTCAGGGATTGGAGAACCGCGGAAAAGAGATTGTTGACCCTGATTCTAACGGCTGGTATTGGCTAGACAGTAATAATAAGGGAGCAATGGCAAGCTCCAAGGATGTATATCTTCCTATTGATAAGGTGGCATATAATGCTGATGCTGATGCATACGGTATGGATCAGAATAAGTGGAAGTGGGTCCGCTATGATATGTACGGCAAAATGATTCATGGCGAGGACCACAGACATGTAGAAGGAACTTCTGCAGATGCTCCTTGGGGATATTGGTATTTTGATGATATTACAGGTGCGATGAAGCACGGCCTGACAGAGATTTCCAACGGAAATGGCGGCACCAAAAAAGTATACTATGATGACACTACGGGTCTTATGCTCTATGGAGAGCATGTAATTAACGACAGATTATACTATTTCGATATATATGATGGCACAGCGATTGACGGCTGGTATAAGATAGATGGTGTTATGTACTGGTATGAAAATGGTGAGCGTCAGGGCTACCATGTAAATGATACATCCTATCGCGGAAAAGAAATATATGATCCTTTAACAAATGCCTGGTACTGGCTTGACAGTGTCCAGAAAGGAACCTTTGCAACAAGCAAGGATGTATACCTGCCAACAAATACAGCAGAGTACATCAAAGATGAAGCCGCATATGGAATGGATCCTTCAAAGTGGAAGTGGGTTCGTTATGATGATTATGGCCATATGATTAAGGGCTGGAACACAAATGCAAACGGCACATATTACTTTGATTTGATTACCGGTGCAATGGCAAAAGGAAATGTAACAATTGATGGCGTTACATATCATTTTGATGAGACATCCGGTATATTACAATAGTATATATATAAGAGCGCAAAAAGAGAGTCCGGTATATTTACCGGGCTCTCTTTTTCTATTACTCTGTCATGGCAGGATACGATATTATTCCACCGTTCGTATTCGATAAATCTATTCCTCTGCTGCTTATATCTGATAAATTATTTGATGTAGCATTGAATCTTGACGACAGGCTTTCCATTGACCAGAATACCGCATCCATGATTACATTGTCATAAAAATCATTGATGTAGCACTCCTCCGCCATAAAAATTCCGGCATAATGTTCACCTGTAATTATATTGCGGCATATTATATTTTCATAGCATGCCGCAAAATCCAGCATAACCGTCTCATAATCCGGCTTGGCAGCATATCCTAACTCTATTCCAAAGAAATGGAAAGTCTCGCTCTGTCCACGATTATTATTGGCAATTATATTGTCTGATACAATATTTCTGACTCCGACACGTACCATCTTGACACCACTTCCATAATTGTCACATATATAGTTGTTCATAACAATATTGTAGGCTGAATTATCAATTGACAATCCCGGAAGCTTAGCCGGTGAACTGCCATCTGAGAGGGTTCCGAAATCCTGGACAAAATCATTCTCAAGGTCGGCGAGCGTCTGTCTCCTTCTTCCGCCATTCTGCTTTATTGTATTACCCGACACATAATTTCCAAATGAACCTGCATCAAGACACATGCCCTCCTTATCATTGAGATAAAGGGTGTTATCTATAAAATAATTGCAGTATGAGCCATCCGAATAGATTCCTGATGAATTGCTCTTATACACATAATTATTTAAAACCACCATCTCATGCGGAGAAGCATATCTGTCACAAATCGGCTCCTCAACAAATGGGTTGTACGCTGTGTTGTAATCAGGAATCGGTATACTTGTTATAACCACCGCAGCCGAAAAATTCGGTGTTCCCTTGGTGTTGGTAATTGTATTGCTCTCAAATATTACCCTAGAAATGTCGCCGTTTAAGATTACACTTCCGTTTCCGCTGTTATCGATAGAACATCTGCTTATATCAAGATACTTATTCTCTCCCAATACAACGAGTGCCTTGCAGGCTGCGTTATTAAGAACCGTATCCTCAATTGATATTCCTGTAGAGCGCACAACGAATATTCCCCAGTTATATACACCATCTTCAATGACAAAATTTCTGAGTGCGACATTCTCAAGCTCTACTATATGGACAGCCTTGTCAAGCTCCTTCGTCATCGTAAATACGACACCTGCGGCATCAATTGTAACATTTGATACAGGAATGAGTGTTTCATCCCAGTCCATCGACAATGTTGTGAGCTTAATATACGCATTTTTCTTGCCCTTCATAAAATCGTTAAGCTCCGATATCTTCTGTCCGTCAAATTCATAATAGCTGCTATAATCACGACTATCCATATAATCCGCAACATCTGTATATATAAGCTTATATGATTTCTCAGGTGTGAGGAAATCACTCTCCTCATAACCTAAATTATGCACTCTCTTCATTATAAGAAGATTGTCCACAAGAGTCTGTGCTTCCGCTGCCTCCATCCTTGCAAGCGGCGGCATACCATACATGTCTAACAGGCTCTCATAGTCTGTATCCAGCAGCTCAATTCTGCTCTCATCGGATATTTCCTTAATTTCGAGATCCTTTACCTGTTCACCAAGCACAACCTGTCTTGCCGAAGTCATCACCATGTCCTTTACCGGTTCTTTTTTTACAATAATTTTATATAAAATCAATGATGTAAACAGCCCATATCCCACCAACACCGTAAACAGGATTCTAAGTCCATGTTTTGAAAAGAATTTATTCATATATTATTTATTATCCTCTTTCTTATCGTATGTCCTCTCACTGATAATGTACCTTGGACGAGCCTTTACTTCCATATATATCTTACCTATATATTCTCCCAGAACACCAAGACATATAAGCTGTATTCCACCTATAAAGCATATAATGCTTGTCATGCTGGCCCAGCCTGCAACTGCATGCCCTGTAAGCTGTATTACAATTGACCATATAACACCTATAAAGCTTAAAAGTGAAATGAACATACCGAATGTGGTAATCATTCTTATAGGCTTGACACTGAGACTTGTTATCCCATCAAATGCAAGAGCCAGCATCTTTCCAAGCGGGTAATGACTGCTTCCGGCAATTCTTTCATGTCTTTCATAGTAAACCGATGTACTCTTAAAGCCTACAAGCGGAAACATGCCTCTTAAGAATATGTTAACTTCCTTATAATTGGCAAATTCCTGAAGAACGCGGCTCGATACAAGCCGGTAATCCGCATGATTGAACACGACCTCTGCCCCCATCCAGTTTAGAAGCTTGTAAAAGCCTTCCGCTGTGAAACGCTTGAAAAATGTATCTGTATCCCTCTTGCTTCTCACTCCGTATACAATTTCACTGCCGTCAAGATACTCATCAACCATCTTATTCATGGCATTAATGTCATCCTGTCCATCACAGTCTATGGATATCGTGATATCACACTTATCCTTCGCCTCCATAAGCCCTGCAAGAACTGCATTCTGATGTCCCCTGTTCCGGCTCTGGGATATGCCTAAGAACTTATCATCCTTCGCTGCAAGTTCACATATTATGTTCCACGTATCATCCTTGCTTCCATCGTTAACAAACATAATTCTGCTGTCTTCACTGATTTTGCCAAGTCCTATCAATTCATTAACCTTGTCCAAAAACATACCGCTTGTTATCGGAAGTACCTTTTCCTCATTATAACAAGGGATTACAATATAAAGAATCGGTTTCATTATCCTGCCCTTTCATTATATTCTTGTTCTATATATCATCACTTATAGGTCATTTTTATTGAAGTATTCCTGTGTCGACATCAAAATAATAACTTACTCCGTCGATAATTACTTCACCCTTTGCCATTGTTCCATATATATTGTCAAAATAGTATTTTCCGGCATCAGTTGTCTGCCAGCCTTTAACCATATGTCCATCCGCATCATAACGAACCCACTTTCCTATGGTTCCGGCATCATCCGCCTGCGACTCCATATATACATCCTTACTCTTTGCCGCTGCGCCAAGTTGCACATTATCCAGCCAATACCATGCATTACTTGATGGGTCATAGATTTCCTTTCCGCGATATGCTAAGTTGACGCTTCCATCCTCATTGGTGCTGTATCCCTGCCGCACACCATTTTCATACCAATAGCTGATGCCGTTCACCTTATGCCAGCCATCCTCTGATAAATATCTTCCGTCATCATCCCATGAACAAGCGACTGTTTCCAGCTTCTCGAATACATATCTCTGATTCTGTCCAAAGTGAAGCCTGAATGTGATAACTTCTGTATTATTTGCAATCACACCTTTATTTACATCCCATGCATGCCCGTTGGATTTAGAAACAATTGTATATGTTCCATCATCATTTTTAAGTATGAGCCACTTTTGGTTATCACCATTATTGTACTCCCACTGGCATATTCTTGCACCGCTCAATGTACTTACATATTCAACGGTAAGAACCTTTCCGGTGGCTGCACACTCGAATACATAATAACCATCTGACGTGCGTGTTATATTATATTTCTGATTATCACCCGCATTGTCACCATACACATCAAGGCATACTCCATTGTCCGATTTATCAGCAGGTATATTCACTACAAATGAGTTGTCAGCCGAAATCCTTATTTTATATGTCCCGGCCTCTATATCAGCGTTATCCTTCGTTGTATGCACTCTTGTAAACAGGAAACTCTGTACATAATCATCTGACTTCCCGGCTGCACCGATATTAGCTCCCGATCCCGGACTCGCACCGAGTACTGATACATATCTTCCTGTAGCCTTGGAGATTATGCTGTATGTGCCATCACCTTCAAGCACTATCGCCCATTTCTGGTTATCTCCTCCGTTGCTCTCCCACTGGTCAATATTCGTTCCATCCGCCTTTGCGCCTGCTGCAAGATCAAGCATCAAGCCCGACTCAACAGAAGCAATCTTGTAATAACCATCTTCAACAGGTGTTATATACCACTTCTGGTTATTATTAAATCCCGGTGTATACAACGATACATTTGCACCATTATCGTGGCTTCCCCACTCGACATCAAATACCAGATTTCCATCACCGTTCATGCATATTACATACTCGCCTTCTTCAAGAACATGTTCTGCCTTATACGGCTCAGGCATATTCTTGTAGACAGGAATCTTAAAGACAAATGTCTCATCAAGCATTCCTGCTTTTTCGTATGCAAGCTTGATTCGTCTTCCCTCATTGGACGGTGCACATAAATTCTGCATATACTGGTGCCAGTACCTTCCGTCATATTTAGGGTCAACATCGAATTTCTGCAGATACAGGGTGTCCTGACCTCTTAGTATATATCTGTCAGCAAGTTTCTTGGAGCCGCCCTTAAGCGCAGCATATCTGCTGTTCCAGCCCTCCGATTTTGCCTCCTCAAGCCCGTTCTTCACAATAGTCTCATGGTCACTTCCAGATGCCTGGATATTATAATAATTGTAATACCCCTCATAACCCGGATATACTCCCGATATAAGATCTGAACTGCCGCTTGTTCCCTGTTCCTGATATACACGCGACGCAAGGTGAACAGGATTAACTCCGTAAAATGCTCCTATATCATGAAATGCCTGGGTGTATGTAAGTCCAATCTCCTCATACCCCTCTATATAACCGGACATGAAACTGCCTGCAAGCACCTTCTGTACCGTTGCAATACCCTGTGTAGCTGCATTGTATGTCAACGTCTCGAACTGGAATATATAATTCTCTGTAAGCCAGTTCCGCGGATCCAGATAATACTCAACTGCCGCTTCCGTGGCGTATGACCATCCATCTCCATACACTCCCCCGACAAAGTCACTTGAAAAGTAAGACGGAACAAGGCTCCTGCTTGCCGGATTCATCTCATTGTACATTACGCTGCTCCATTCAAGTCCGGTATCATATACCTCAAATATCCAGTCCGGATGTTTCTTTTTGAGTTCATAAAGGTCATCCTTGTAGCTCTCCGGGAATTTCTCTATATCCTCATAAACCTGTGCCCTATCCGATACCGTTTCCTCTGCATGTACAATATTAGTTGATATCCCTGCCGGCACAGCTGCAGCCATTGCCAACAGTACACAGCCTAAAGCCATGAATTTCTTTTTCATTATGTTCCTCCATTTTCACTCTCTAAGTTCTTCAAAATCCATGAAGTGTATATATCCATCTGATATCAGTCCAGTTCAAGATACTTCTTCCAGAAATCCAGCGACTTAAGCTCATCCCCTCTTGAAATAAAGTCATTCTTCGCCTTATTATACTTAAATCTAAGCTTTATCCTCAATCCGATAAACTTCATAAGACATGAGAACATCTCTTTGTTATCCTTTTTTGTTATGAAAATCTTGCCGGATATGATATCATAATTGATAACCTCTCGTACCCGGTAGTTATTAGAAGTGTTCACCTGCGACATTGACACTGTAACAGTATCCTTCTTTACCGGAGCCCAGTGTCCATTCATGTTGAGTGCTCTTATTATCTTATGCATGCGGCTGTCATCCTTAAAAAGTATTTCTTCGTAATCCCTTAAATATACCTTGCGTCCAAGCTTCTCCGGCTCTTCCATCCTGTACCCTCCGGACATTATCTCCTTGTGCAGCTTCTCACCGTCCGTCTCCAGGAAAAAATCAACTCCTTTAAGAAAATCTTCAACACCGCGCATCAGAAGCCTTGCATTCTTATATCTGTAAAGAAGTATCTCCCTGAGAGCCAGCAATGAAAAATCCTTGACAGCATCCCCTGCACCATAATCCGGAAAATGGAATGCATTGTCTATAAACATATTTCGTGTGATATAGTAATTTAAGAATGATGAATACTTATTCTCGAACGGTTCATGCCATACGCATATACCATTCATCAGAATGAGATTCTTCATATTCCTAAGACCATACTCAAGGTCATCACCTCTTATAAAAATAGGAAGCGGAAGATTTTTATCATTTACAACCGTCATAGGAAAACAGCAGTACCACCATGCATTGAACTCATAGCGTTCCTCACTCTCATTGTAAAGACACGGCTCAGTATCCAGAAGCTGAAGTCCTTTCTTATAGGATATGAGCTTTCCTGCATTCCAGCTTGCACCTGCCTCCTCCTGCACATCCTTATTGTCATTGCGAAGCATAGCTCCTCCGATGAATGTATCAATATATTCATCTTTCACAATGGACAGTATCCTGTAGGTTCTCTCTAAGGATCCGACATCAAGAAGAATATCATCATCCATGAGAAGTGCATGCGTAAGCTTATACTCCTTATTACCGGACCACATCTCTATAAGAGTTCTTGTGAATCCGCCTGCACCTCCGGTATTCTTTTTCCTGAACATATGTATATGTTCACTTGAAAGCCTGTCTATATCCAGAGTCTTTCCATTGTCGGAAATGAATACCTCAAGGTGTCCGTTGAGCATTGAACTGCTGTTTTCAAACACCCTCTCATTGAGAATCCCTATATTCTTCGTTATAAATTCCTCACGCTTGAAGGTACATATTCCGATACCTATCCTGACATTTCTTTCACTTTCCACTTCTGTATTATATGTTCCGCCATAAAATACACCTGTATCACTCAGCGCTTCCATCTGCATATAGAGCATTCCCTTGCCATCCTCAAACGGAATGGTAAGCTCTGTCCGGCCATCCGACTCGACAACGGTTCTGTAGGTGATAATGCGCCTGATATCCGTAGGTGACACTCTGTACACATAGCCTGTCCACACCTTAAAACGTCCCTTAAGGCGGATTTTAGCAGTGATTTTACCGATATTGGTGTATTTCTTCCACTTATCGATAGATATACCGTTAAAGTATGTGTCAAGTACACACACTCCACCTTTATTGAATTCTACTTCTCCCTCTTTAAGGTAGAACACTTCTCCCTCTCTGTGGAAATACATGTCATACTTATCGCATATATCATCCTGTGGCAACTGTATATTCTGTAAAATCACTTCTGTCTCCTCCATGCATATAATGTGCTTTGTTTAAAATGCCAGCTTATAAATAAAATAGGTAAAATATACCACCAATGCCCAGTACAGTATATCTTTTTTATTGACACATGAAATCCTAGTCTTAGAAAAAGCTTCATGCAGCTTCTCCGGTATAAACGTAAATATTCTTCCTATATAAAAAGCCGGCGATTTCCCTCTCTTTTTAAGAATCTCTATCTGTGCATTGCTGTCCGCAAGCTCTGCTTCTAACTGCTGTATCCGCCCGGCACTGTTGTCATTATTATTATCATACAGCTTCATCCTTGCATTTAATCGTGCCACCTTCTGCGCTAACTCCGCATTTTCAGAACATACCCTGTTGTAATTCTCAGCAAGTACACTATTCTGATTGATTATCCTGTCTTTCTCACAGTTAAGATCATGCTCTATACATGTCTTATGGTCAATAATCATCCCAAGTATAACAGAAGATATCCTTTTGTAAACATGTCCATCAAGAAATCTTATATCTCCCTCCGGCATTCCTGCAAGCTTAAGATTCACATCCTCAAGACTGCCATATGGAATATCCTCAAGCTCTGCCATAATATCAAGCATTTCCGGATTTCCGGGAACCGTATGATCTTTAATTATAAATACATACTCCCTCAATATCCTGTTTATTGTGAGTGTCTTAAGCCCTTCTATATCACACTCAGCTGCGCTCCTAAGATTCATGCAAAGTGCCCTTAGTATATCATTGGCTACTCTGTCCGTCCAGACCACCGGACGCGGTGCCATCTGTGCATACAGTACCCTGCTTACAGAAGCAAACCTGCCTGCTGTCACCATAGCCCTGACTATAAACACATTGTCATACATATACTCAAATGGCGGAAACAGAATGTTATTATCCACAAGGAACTGTCTTCTGTAAAGAAATCTCTTATAACCATAATCGCATGCATATTCCCTGTACTCCGTCACCCCATCCTTTTCAAAAACATATCCTGAATATATTCCGTCAAACTGCGTGCGCACGTCAGCATTGAACATATTCACCTCAACAATGCCTGCCCCCGCAATATCTGTGTTGTTCTTTGCACATGCATCGGCAAGCAGTTCAAGTGCGTTCTTCTCATAATAATAATCATCCGTATCAATAAAAGCTATATATTCCCCGCCTGCAATGTCTATCGCAGCATTCAGCGCCTCTGCTGCGGTCATATACAGGCTTGTGTCTATCTGCCTGACTCTTGAATCTCTAGTGCACCAGTCGTCAATGCACTTTTTATTCTTTTTTTCCAAGCTGCTGATACACAGAATCTCAATATCACTAAGTGTCTGCCCGGTTATGGACTCCATACATCTGTCAATCAGTTCATTTCTATCATAGACTGTGACTATAACTGATACTTTCTCCGGCATAATAACTCCTCTATTCCTCCTGGTGCATATACTCGATGTATTCCATAAGCACATCCTCTGTATCACCAATTTTCATCAATCTGCCCTCATGCATCCATATCACACGGTCGCACAGGCTCTTTAGCGCCTCTATATCATGTGAAACTATGACTACCGTCCTGTCCTTGCTGTTTATGAGGCTTTGCATCTTGTTAAAGCTCTTGCGCTGGAACTGCTCGTCACCTACGCTTAGTACCTCATCTATAAGGAATATATCTGTCTCTAGGACAACCGTTATGGCAAAACCAAGCTTCGAAAACATACCGCTTGAGTATGTCTTTACCGGATAATCGATGAACTCTCCAAGATCTGCGAACTCAACTATCTCCGGTGTCTTCTCCCTGACAAATTCCTCCGAAAATCCCATGAGCATTCCGGACAGCATGATATTCTCACGCCCGGTCATCTCAACCTGGAAGCCTACCCCCAGTGACAGCAGCGAAACCGAATGTCCATGAAGGTCAATCTTACCCTTATCAGGACAGAAAACACCTGCTATCGCCTTGAGCATGGTTGACTTACCGCTTCCATTGCGCCCGATTATTCCAATGATTTCGCCCTCTTTAACCGAAAAGCTGACTCCCTTTACTGCCTGAAAGGATTCATTCTTCTGCTTCCAGAACCGGAACAGATTCTTCTGTATGGAAAACGCCTTCATGCTCTTATATTCAATATACAGATTCTCAACAGTAATCGCATCCTGCCGTGTTAGTACATCCATCCCCATTAAATCACCTTTACATAGTTATTTTCATTCTTATACATAAGTGCTATTCCTATTATAGACAGAACAGCTCCAACCACCAGCCACACCGCCATATCCTTCACATGTGTAATCCTTCCGTACAGCATGGCATCCCTGGCCGCAGTTATAATTGATGTCATAGGATTGAACCTTGCAATCCATCCGCCAAAAGGTGCCGGTATCGTCTGCTCTACATCATAAAAAATACCATTTGCGAAAAATATAATCTGCAGAAGTATTGATATCACATACTGTAAATCTTCAACAAATACACCAAAATGCAGCAGTATTGTGCCCATGCCAAATGTAAGGACGCACATAACCATCAAAGGAATCACAATATATATAAGACTGGAATTGATTCTTACGTTAAAGTAAAGCATAAGTATAGTCAGCACACCTATTGCAAGGAGCATCTTAAACCCATTGACAAGAATCCTTACAAGCAGCAGCACGAACTTCGGAAGATATACCTTATCCACTATGCTCTGATTCATCCTGATAAGACTCACGCTTTCCCTTATGGTTCTTTCATGGAAATTCCACAAAATAAGACCCAGGTATATAAATAATGGATAGTACTGTATTCCATCGCCAAGTATAAGTCCGAACACAATACTGTAGGTTATCATATAAAAGAAAGGTTCAAGTAGCCACCATATCCAGTTAAGATATGAGTTGGCCACCTCCGATTTCAGCGTAGCCTTCGCTGAAAAAAAAGTATATTTGCTATATTTAGCTAAATCTTTAAAAAATCTCACTTTACAGTCCCCAGCTTATATTTTTACAATAATTTCTCTGCCATCTTAAGTGCTTCGGCTATAACCTTGTCCATATCGTAATACTTGTACTGTCCAAGTCTTCCTCCGAATACGACATTCTTCTCCTGTGCCGCAAGCTCGGCATACTTTGCATAGAGTTCATTGTTCTTGTCATTGTTGACAGGATAATACGGCTCATCACCCTGCTTCCACTCGCTTGAGTACTCCCTGGAAATGACAGTTGTTGGAACATCCTCCGGTCCCCCTGCCTGTCCAAGCTTCTCAAAATGCTTATGCTCAATAATTCTTGTGTACGGTACCTCACGCTCTGTGTAGTTGACTACGGCATTGCCCTGGAAGTTAGCCATATCAAGCTCCTCTGTCTCAAAGCGGACGCTTCTGTACTCAAGAACACCAAGCCTGTAATCGAAATACTGGTCTATCTGGCCTGTGTAGATAATCTTATCTGCCTGCTCCGTGAGCACTGCCCTGTTCTCCTGTGCAAGGAAATCAGTGTTGAGCATAACCTCCGTGCCATCAAGAAGCTTTTCAATAATGGCCGTATAGCCGCCTACGGGTATACCCTGATATCTGTCATTAAAGTAATTGTTATCATATACAAATCTAAGTGGCAGCCTCTTTATAATAAATGAAGGAAGCTCCTTGCAGTCACGTCCCCACTGCTTCTCTGTGTATCCCTTGATAAGCTTGGTATATACGTCCGTTCCAACAAGTGAGAGTGCCTGCTCCTCAAGGTTCTTCGGCTCTGTAATGTTAAGCTCCTTAACCTGCTTCTCAATAATATCCTTAGCTTCCTGCGGTGTCCTTATACCCCACATCCTGCTGAAAGTATTCATATTGAAAGGCAGATTATATGTCTCATCCTTGTATACCGCCACAGGGGAATTGATGTAATTGTTGAACTCTGCGAACCGGTTAACATAATCCCATACTTCCTTATTGGACGTGTGGAAAATGTGCGCCCCATACTTATGTACATTGATTCCATGCACGTTCTCTGTATATATATTTCCTGCTATCTGTGGTCTCTTGTCAATCACAAGGCAATTCTTTCCTGCTTTCTTAGCCTCATGTGCAAATACTGCTCCAAAAAGTCCTGCTCCGACTATAAGATAATCATATTTCCTAGCCATATCGTCTCCGTTTCTGCGGTGCTGCCGCTTCTTATACCCTGCGCATACAAATGCTTGGTACCATATTAATCTCTCTTAAATATATCCCTTGTGTATACTTTATCTGCTGCATCTTTAAGCTTTTCATCCATACGATTTGCTATAATGACATCTGCCTTAAAAGCGAATTTTTCAAAATCATTTTCCACAACCATGCCCTGATATTGGTCATCAGTCACAACCGGCTCATATACAATAACATCTGTACCATTCTTTTTTAATCTGTCAATAACACCGAATATGGCAGACTGTCTGAAGTTATCTGAGCCTGTCTTCATTGTAAGTCTGTACACACCTACTGTCTTAGGATTCTTTTTAAGTATCTCATCTGCAATATAATCCATCCTCACGCTGTTAGACTCTACTATCGCACCGATAAGGCTGTTAGGAACACCTTCGTAATCAGCCTAAGCTGCTTAGTATCCTTAGGAAGGCAATATCCGCCATAGCCGAAGGATGGATTGTTATAATGTGTTCCGATTCTAGGGTCAAGGCTTATTCCGTCAATAATCTGCTTTGCATCAAGTCCCTTTGCGGATGCATAAGTATCAAGCTCATTAAAATACGCTACTCTCATTGCAAGATATGTATTAGCAAAAAGCTTGATTGCCTCTGCCTCCGTAGAGTCAGTAAATAAGACAGGAATATCCTCCTTCTTAGCTCCCTGCTTAAGAAGCTCTGCAAATATTCTTGCGCGCTCTGACTTCTCACCGACAACAATTCTTGATGGATACAGATTATCATATAATGCTCTTCCCTCTCTCAAAAATTCAGGGGAGAATATTATATTGTCTATCTCATACTTAGCCTTCATATCCTTGATGAATCCAACCGGTATCGTGGACTTGACTACTATCGTAGCCTTAGTCCCCGATTCCTTAACGGCTCTTATCACGCTCTAAACCGAACCGGTATCGAAATAATTTCTGTTCTCGTCATAATTAGTGGATGTTGCTATTATAATATAATCCGCATCATTGTATGCACCTGCTGCATTAGTTGTTGCAGTAAGATCAAGCTCTGTATTTGCAAGATAATCTTCAAGCTCCTTATCGACAATCGGTGACTTTCTATCATTAATAAGCTTCACCTTTTCCTCCATAATATCACACGCAACAACATGATTATGCTGTGCGAGAAGCACGGCATTTGAAAGCCCTACATATCCTGCTCCTACTACTACAATGTTCATAACTGTTTCCTTTCGTATCATTTTTATCAGGCATTCATAAAATATATTAATTTTGATGCCTTATTTATTGTAATCCGGCAGTTTCTCCTTGTACCATATAGCATCAAGCTTTTCTAATTCTAATCTATTTTCCCACTAATATCAACATTTTTCTTACGGACCAGCTTATTTAGCAGCTTGTCCATAAGATATGCGGACACGGCAACCACCGGCACTCCAAGAAACATTCCCACAACGCCTCCTATACTTCCGCCGACGGTGATGGCAAATATTATCCAGAGAGGACGCAGACCCACTGTCTCACCAAGGATTCTAGGTCCGAGGTACAATCCGTCGAACTGCTGTATCACAATAATCAGAACCGTGAATATGATTGCCTTTATTGGATCGACCATAAGTATGAGGACAATACCCGGAACAGCGCCGATAAATGGTCCGAAATATGGTATCATGTTCGTAATTCCGACTATAAGGCTTACAATAGGTGTGAACGGAAGCCTGAGTATCGTCATAAGGAAGAAGCATATCCATCCTATTATGAATGAGTCAACCGTCTTTCCGAGTACGAACTGGCTGAATATATGGTAGCATTCACGAAGGGTCTCCATTATCATATCACCAGCCTTATCCGATGCTACACTGTAGAGAACTCTCTTGAAACCTCTTGCGAGAAGCTTCTTATCCGATACCATATATACGCTCACGATGAATGCAATCAGTACATTGAGCAATCCCTTCACAACAGATATTGATGTGGTAAAAATTACAGGCACCACGTTAGTCACCACATTCTTGGAAAAATCCATAAGCTGCGGAGTGATGCTGTTAAAAAAATCATTGATTATATTATAGTCAAAATCCGGATGCTCTTCCTCAAAAAGCTTGTAAACGGCCTCACGGTCTGTGATGCTCTCTTTTACAAAACGGAAATTCGGGTTGTCCATAACAGGCTCTAACGTTGATAAATTTCCGGCATAGGTTAGGCAGTCTAAGCAGACAATCCTGTAATCCGGGTATTTGTTTAACATATGAAAAATAAAGTTGCTTCCGATAAATCCGGCACCGCCGGTTACAATAATAGTCATAAATCCTCCTTTAGTGCAGTACATCCATATATTTGCCGTCTAAGACATCTTTTAAATACTGTCCGTACTGGTTTTTCTTTAACAGTTCATAAACCTCTAATACATCTTCTTTTGAAATCCAGCCGTTTAAATAAGCGATTTCTTCAAGGCAGGCAATCTTTCTGTGCTGGTGCTGTTCAATTGTTTTTACAAAATTGGTAGCTTCGACAAGGCTTTCGTGCGTTCCGGTATCCAGCCATGTAAAACCCTGTCCTAAAAGCTCGACATTTAACTGGTTTTCTTCCAGATAAATTCGGTTTAAATCAGTAATTTCAAGTTCGCCGCGCGCACTTGGCTTTAAATTTTTAGCGTATTTAACAACGCGGTTGTCATAAAAATACAGGCCGGTAACACAGTAATTGCTCTTTGGCTTTGCCGGTTTTTCTTCAATGGATACGGCTTTGCCATTTTTGTCAAATTCTACAATACCGAACCGCTCCGGGTCGTCTACGTAGTAGCCAAAAACGGTGGCACCTCTGCCGCTTTCGGCATTTTCAATCGCGGCTTTTAAACGTTTCTTTAAACCGTGTCCGGCAAAAATGTTATCGCCGAGTACCATGGCAACACTGTCATCACCGATAAATTCTTCACCGATAATAAATGCCTGTGCCAGTCCGTCCGGGCTTGGCTGTTCTTTGTAAGATAAGCGGACACCAAACTGGCTGCCGTCGCGCAGCAGTTCCTGAAAACGCGGTAAATCCTGTGGTGTTGAAATAATTAAAATGTCGCGGATGCCGGCATTCATGAGTACGGACAGCGGATAGTAAATCATCGGCTTATCGTAAACCGGCAGCAGTTGTTTTGAAGTGACCATTGTCAGCGGATAAAGACGTGTGCCTGAACCGCCTGCTAAAATAATTCCTTTCATAAAACCTCCAGTCTTTTGTAGAAACAGTAAATGCTTTGTTCTAAAATCAGGCAAATAAATTTTGTCAATATACCCAGTATAAAAGATGACGTTACGTCACCTTCAAGCCTTTTCCGGAAAATTTTATGAAAGAATTTCTATATTTTATTCCGGCAGATAAAAAGCCCTGCCGATTTTGTAATATGAAATCCTTTGAGCGTCTTTTTTTCCACAAAGCGGCGGAAATCCTGATAACGTTCTAACAGATACTGGTTTTGGTTGCCGTGGCAGGAAAGAATATATTCAATCAGCGGTGCCGCATCTGTGACATATAAGGCATCGTCATAGAGCTGTGTTGAAATTTCTGAAAAATACGGTGCAAGGAGTTCTGCGCCGTTTTCAAGCCCAAACCTTGCATACAGGGCATCACCGGATAATTGGATACGGCTGTCAAACTCCTGGACGAGTGCCGTGATTTCCTGCATATGGGAAGCACCGTAGGTACTGCATAGAAACCTTCCTCCGGGAACTAATATGCGGGATACTTCACGGCAGACTTTTGCAATATCATCACAGTAAAACAGTACATGATTGGCAATCACAAGGTCAAAGCTGTCTGAGGCAAATGGAATCCGGTGGCAGTCAAATGCCTGAAAAGAAAAGCGGGAATCACTGCCGATACGCCTTCTGACATCACGCAGCATGCCTTCTGAAATATCGGATAAGACTGCGGAAATATTTTGAGGAAGTTTTGCCATATTTTCATTCCAGAGTGTACCGTCCCCACAGCCGATTTCCAGAATGCGCATACCGTCTGTGATTTTACAGTTGTGGTAAATCCATGGAAACCACCCCGTCTGATTTTGGGAATACATTTCATGCAGACGGATACGGGCAGAAATATTGCTGGCATTCTGATACTGTGTCTTTAAACTCTTTTCCATACCAGTCAGGTGAATCAGATGCAGCATCTGGCTCCAGTTTACGGTGTGATTTTTGGAAATTTCACGGGAAGTATCCTGAATTGCCTGTTTCACCAGCTGCATCTGTTCGATTTTATCATCAATCAGCTTTAACTGGAGATTTAAGGCATTCTGCATCAGGTGATAGTCGGTATCATTAATCGTCATTTCACGGATATCTTCCAGTGAAAAACCGAGATATTTCAATAATAAAATCTGCTGGAGCCGAACAAAGTCCTCATCGGTATAAAAACGCGCACCGCTTTCATTAATATAAGAAGGTTTTAAAATATTCTGTTGGTCGTAATAGCGGATTGTCCGTACCGATACCTCTGCCATATGTGCAAACTGACCGGACGTATAATAACCTGGAAGCTTCATAATTGATACTCCTTTCCACAGGTATTTTAATGCATACACTTTTTCCTAGACACTATCACATTTTTATAAAAAAAGCAAAGACCTGTGCACCAGCACAAAAAACTTTGTTTTTCAAGACATTGTGAATGGATACAGGAGGTGCTAAACTTTCAATCAGATTCAAACAAACAAAAGCACAACACCGCAGGAAGCGGTAGAAAAGGAGGGGCATTATGGTAATGATTCGGGCGATTATCAGACCGGAGAAAGTAGATGAAACCTTAAAGACACTGGCAGATGCAGGATATCCGGCGGTAACTAAAATTGAGGTATATGGACGAGGCAAGCAAAAGGGCTTACAGGTCGGTTCCGTGTTCTATGATGAACTTCCGAAGGAAATGCTGATGATTGTTGTAGACGATGAAGTAGAAGAAAAGGTTTGTTCTTTGATTATCGGAACGGCAAGAACCGGTGAAGGCAATTTCGGTGACGGACGAATTTTTGTAACACCGATTAAGAAAGCCTATACAATCAGTTCAAAGACAGAAGGACTGTAGAAAGGCAGGGAATGTTATGGTAGAAATTATCGCAATTGTGCGGCCAAACAAAACGGCAGAAACCAAACAGGCACTGCTTGACATCGGAAAGCCGGGATTCACATGCGTGAGAGTCAGCGGCAGAGGAAAACAGGCAGTGGTACGGACCTTTATGGACGGTTCGGTCATTACAACAGGATTAAACAATAAGCGGATGTTTATTATAGAAGCAGAAAATGATGATGAACAGCTTATCGTTGATAAATTAATGGCAGTCAACTGCACCGGAGAACACGGTGACGGCAGAATCTTTACAGTGGATTTGCAAAGCTCTTACAGCGTAAGAGAAGGAAAGGTCATGACAATTTAATATATAAAACAAGGAAGCAAAGGGGCTTGACAGGAATAAATCCGTCAGGCTCCTTTTTGTCCGGTTATTTGTTTGTGAGCAAAAACAAATAGCTATGATGAAAAAATTTGCTCGGAAATGAGGATTAGGTATGAAGAAAAAGAAAAAAATTTCAACAGAACGGATTATTTCCGTCTGTGCAGTCATTTTATTTTTTGCCGCATGGTATCTGGTAACGGCACTGGAACTGGTTGACCCGAAGCTGATTCCGACACCGAAGGCAACATGGGATTCATTTGTAGAAGTTTTAACACAAGGATATAAGGGACACACCTTATTACAGCATTTGGGAACCAGTATGGAACGACTTTTAAAAGCCTTCCTGCTTTCCGTAGTAACGGCTGTACCGCTTGGACTTTTAAGTGGTTTTAGTTCCAAAATCAAGGCATTTGTCGAACCGTTTATCGAATTTTACAGACCACTGCCGCCGCTGGCTTACTACACGCTGCTGACACTGGCATTCGGTATCGGTAACAGTTCAAAGATTGCACTGTTATTCTTAGCCTGCTTTGCACCGATTTATGTGGCATGTGTATCGGCAGTTGCAAGAATTAAAGAAGATTATATCAATGCCGCCTATACGGTCGGCGCAACCCGGATGCAGGTGTTCTGGAGTGTGATTTTACCTTCCTGTGCAGCCGAAATCTTTGTCGGATTAAGAACTGCTATCGGCGTAGCATATTCCACACTGGTAGCCGCCGAAATGGTAGCCGCATCTTCCGGTATCGGCTGGATGGTTGTTGATGCGGGCAACTGGTTTAGAAATGACATTATCTTTGTCGGTATTTTCGTTATGGGCTTTACGGGCCTTTTCATTGACTGGCTTTTAAAATTCCTTGAAAAGAAGCTGGTTCCGTGGAGCGGCAAGGATTGATAAAAATAGATGACAGAAGCAAAAAACAGGGATTAAAGAAGGGAGAAAACATTATGAGAGTAAAGAGATTGGTAAGTCTGGCACTGGCAGGTATGCTTGCAGCGTCTGTTGCATTAACGGGCTGCGGCAGTAAAAAGGAAGCAACGACATCGGATGGTAAAACCATTGTAAAAATCGGTACACAGCAGATGCCAAACGATGAAGGAATTGCAAAGGCAATGAATTATTTCCAGGAGGAAATGGGTGACAGCGTCAGCGTGGAAATCGTGGAATTTAGTTCCGGCAAAGACGTAAACACCGCCCTGGCGGCAGGAAGCATTGACTTTGGACTGGAGGGTTCTTGTCCGGCTTCGCTTGCAATCGCACAGGATTTAGGCGTGGAATTAATCTGGATTCATGAAGTTTTGGGTGATGTGGAATCCCTTGTTGCAACAGGCACATCAGGGATTAATACCGTAGCGGATTTAAAGGGTAAAAAGGTGGCGGTTCCGTTTGCATCCACAGCCCATTTTTCACTCTTAAAGGCAATGGAAAATGCCGGACTAAGTGCATCGGATGTAACGGTACTGGATATGCAGCCGGATAAAATCTACGCTTCATGGAACAGTGGCGATATTGACGCGGCTTATATCTGGGAGCCGACATTATCCCAGTTATCCAATAAGAAAACTGTAATAACGAGCGGTGAACTTGCAAAAGCCGGATATATGACCTCCAATGTTGAAGTGGTCCGTACAAAGTTTGCAGAAGCACACCCGGATATTGTAGCCGCTTATGTAAAGGCACTTGATAAATCTGTATCCATGTATAAGAACGATGAAAGCACCGCAATCAAGACGATTGCAGAAGCAATGGAACTGACAGAAGACAATGCAAAATTCCAGATGAGTGGTTCGACATGGCTGACAGGCAGTGAACAGATTTCCTCAACGTATCTTGGAACAAGCAGTGCAAAGGGTGCTGTGGTACAGAACCTTTACGACACGGCAGAATTTTTAAAGACACAGGGCAGTATTACAAAAGTACCGGACAAGTCCGTATTTGAAAAAGCAGTGAATCCGAAGTACATTGAAACCGCATTGGGTAAGTAATGTCAGACAGGCAGAGAGAGGTGAAGGTTATGGCAAGTGAAATCAAAAGGGAAACGGTCGTTTCCATAAAAAATGCGTATTTAAGATACGCCAGTGAAAAGGGAAGTGTGACAGCACTTGAAAATGTCAATCTGGAAATTGAAAAGGGTGAGTTTATCTGTGTATTAGGCCCGTCCGGCTGTGGCAAGAGTACACTGCTTAAAATCATAGCAGGATTTCATCAGCCGACAGAAGGAACGGCAATGATGGGTGATACGCCGATTACAGGACCGTCTGCAGACCGCGGGGTTGTTTTCCAGACACCGACATTGTATCCATGGTTAAATATTTATCAAAATGTGGAATACGGACCGAAAATGCGTAAAGTTCCAAAAGATGAGCGCGAAGCAGATGTTAAAAAGTATCTGGAGCTGGTTGGCTTAAAGGATTTTGCAAAGCAGAAGCCGTATGAATTATCCGGCGGCATGAAGCAGAGAGCCTCTCTTGCAAGGGTGCTTGTCAACCAGCCGAAGATGATTCTCATGGATGAGCCGTTTGGCGCGCTTGATGCCTTAACCAGACAGAACATGCAGACGTTAATCCGTGAAATCTGGAATAAGACCGGCAATACGATTTTCCTGATTACACACGATGTCGATGAAGCGCTGGCACTGGCAACAAGAGTAATCGTCATGTCTTCAAGACCGGGACGGATTGTCAAAGAATTTCATACGGATTTTACCTACGATATCGTAGGCACGAATCAGGAAAGTGCAAAATATACACAGGAATATATGCATATCCGTGAGGAAATATTAAGCATTATTAATACGCAGAATGCGGCATTGACGGCAGATGCCATTTAAAACATAAAGCAAAGCGGGCAGAAAATTATTTTTGTCCGCTTATTTGTGCGTATTAAAAAAATATAAAGAGTCTAAAAAAATCCGAAATAAAGCGTTACAAATTCTTATTTTTATGATAAATTATAGTATATATATGCAACCACAGATGTATTGTAGTGACAAAGGGGAGATTCATATGAATAAGAAAGTGTATTGTAAGCGTACAAAAGCGTTTTACAGAATCTTTGCGGCAGCAGCGTGCAGTTTGCTGCTGGCAGGGTGTCAGGCACAGAAGCCGGACGACTACGCAACCAATCAGGGCTATTCTGATAACAGTACCGTATCGGTACAAAATACCACAGGCATTACCAAAGAAAATATCAAAGTCGGGGTCATTCATTTGTCTGATCCGGCAGAGGGAAGCGGCTATACCTATACACATGATTTAGGGATTCAGGGGATGCAGCAAAACCTCGGACTTTCAGATGACCAGATTATACGCAAAATCAATGTCGATGACAGTGATGCACAAAAGACACGCACTGCGATTCAGGAGTGTATTGATGCGGGCTGTAATATCATATTTTCCACAAGCTGGGGCTATATGCAGACCACCGCAGAAATGGCGGAACAGTATCCGTCTGTGTATTTTTCACACGGCACGGGCTATTTAAGCAACGGTAAAAATTTTAACAACTATTTCGGAAAAATCTATCAGCCGCGGTATTTAAGCGGAATTGTGGCAGGCATGAACACCAAAACCAATAAAATCGGCTACGTTGCCGCAATGGATTCTTCCAATTCAGAAGTTACGGGCGGTATTGATGCTTTCGCACTGGGTGTATATTCTGTCAATCCGGATGCACAGATTTACGTTAAGGTAACAAACAGCTGGTACAGTCCTGAAGCGGAAAAAGCCGCCGCAGCGACATTGCTTGATATGAACTGTGACGTGATTACACAGCACTGTGACACGCTTTATCCACAGACACTGGCACAGGAGCGGGGCGTTTACAGTATCGGTTATAATTCGGATATGAGTAAAAATGCGCCAGATGCCTGTTTATGTAGTGTCATCTGGAACTGGAGTGCTTATTACACCTCTGCGGTACAGAGTGTTCTGGACGGAACGTGGGACGGCAGTAATTATTACGGCGGCATGAATGAAAATCTGGTCAGCATTACGGAACTGGCAGATTTTTGTGCGGCAGGGACAAAACAGAAGGTGGACGAAGCCAAACAGCAGATTTTATCCGGGAAAAACGGTGTGTTTGACGGTGTCATTGAAACCAATACGGGAGAAACCGTAGGCGAACAGGGTAAAACACTGGATGCCGCAACGATTACCGGCAAAATCAACTGGTACTTTAAAACTGTTCACGTTGTCGAATAGGGGGAATTACAGATGAGTATTAAAAAGAAAATTTTATCCATTACCATTATACCGGTGCTGCTTTTAGGCATTGTATCCATTTTTTTAACCTTTACCACGGTAAAAGGTGCATTAATCAATCAGATTGAGGAAGCGCTAAAAGACACTGCGGCGGCGACACTGGCGGCATATGACCAGAATACGGGCGATTACCTACAGACCAGCAATGGCGATATCTGGAAGGGCAGCTATAACATTTCCAAGTCGGAAAGTCTGGTAGACCGTATCAAAAAGAACACGGATATGGATGTCACATTTTTCTATGGAAACGAACGGATTATGACTTCGGCTGCGGACTCGGATGGAAACCGCATTTTAGGTTCACCGGCGGGCGATGTGATTATTACAAAGGTTCTGCAAAACGGCGAAGAATATTTCAGCGAAAACGTATCATTAGAAGGAAATATAAATTATGGCTATTACATGCCGGTTTATCAGAATGGTTCGGACAGTGAGATTATCGGCATGGTCTTTGTCGGTACGGATAAGGCGCAAAAAGATGCGGTCATCAACAGGATTCTTGGCAGTATTGTTATGGCGGTGATTGTGATTATGCTTGTGTGTATTGCATTTGCCATGAAAATGGCATTGTCTATGAGCAGTAATATCCAAAGCAGCATCCAGGTTGTTGAGGAGCTGGCACAGGGCAACTTAAAAGTATGGGTCGATGAAAAACTGCTTGCAAGAAAAGATGAAATTGGTGCACTCTCGAAAGTAACGATTACACTCCGTGATGCCATGCAGTCCGTTATCTGTGAAATTTCGGAAAATGCCAAGCATTTGTCAGAGGCATCGGATGTGCTGGGGATGGCAGCAGACACCACCAACGGCACGATGACACAGGTAAAAGATACTGTGGCAATGATTGTGGATAATTCAGCACAGCAGGCAGAAAATTCCAAGAATACTTCAGCACAGATGCAGATTATGGGTGAAAATATCACGCAGACGACACAGGAAGTCGGCGTGTTAGACGAAAATGCACAGGCAATGCAGCAGTCCGGCCGCAGGGCGGCAGAAACGCTGTTAAATCTCATGAAAATCAATGACGAAGTGGAGCATACAATAAAAGAAGGACAGGAGCAGACGAACAGAACGAATGACTCCGTCAATAAAATTTACGAGGCAACGGCACTGATTACGTCGATTGCGGAAGAAACCAATCTGTTAAGCCTGAATGCTTCGATTGAGGCGGCAAGGGCAGGAGAAAGCGGCAGGGGCTTTGCCGTGGTTGCCGATCAGATTAAAAAGCTGGCAGACCAGTCCAACGAATCGAGCCGTGAAATCGGTGAAACTACGCAGGTACTTATGGAGGATTCTGCAAAAGCCGTGGAAAATATGCAGCAGATGCAGCAGATTCTACAGAATCAGAGTGAAAGCATGCAGGCGACCCAAAATATTGTGGAAGAGGTGCTTTCGGGTATTGGGGAATCCATGCAGGGTATCGGACAGATTAAAAGCAGTACACAGCGGCTTGACAGCTCCCGCAGTGAAGTCGTGGAAGCCGTGTCGGCGCTCTCTGAACTTGCCGGAAACAACATGGAAGGCACGAAAAAGACATATAATGAAACAGAAGCGGTCGCAGGAACATTTAAACAGGTCTATGAAAGTGCCGAACAGCTCCGTCAGATTGCCGAACAGCTTGTACAGAGCATTGATTATTTCAAAATGTAAAAAAGAGGTTGAATTTCACACAGTAATGTGCTAAACTCAGCAATAAATAAAAAAGACAAACCGTTGAATAAGAGTAGTAGCATGAGCGTAAGAGATTACAGAGAACTGCATGTGGTGAGAAAGCAGTATTTCCGGTTCATGTGAATGGACTTATGAGGGCAGCCTGAAATGATAGTAGGAGCTGACGGAAACTCTAACCGTTATGATGAGAGCATATCGTCTGACTGTAGTAATCGCCGTTTTGACGGACTATAGAAAGACCGTATGTGAGATTTCCATACAGGTGGCGTGCAGAAAAGATTTCTGTTCCTTTAGGGAACGGAAATCTTTTTTTTATTTCGGTTTGTAACAAAAAGAAAAGAGGAAAGACCATGAAGGAAAAGACACAAAACGCAGGCAGAGGCGCATCCCTTGCAATGGGTGTTGCATTTGTCGGATTCACAACACAGTTTGGCTTAATTCCGCTGGTTAAGACGGGTTATTCTTATATCGGTTATGCAACGCTGATTGTGATTGTGATACCGTTTATTGTCCATATGATTGTAGGCTGCGTGAAAAAACAGCCGGTCATGGGCAGCGAAGCAGCTGAAAATTAAAAAACTGATACGTGTTTTGCGGGCATGAAAATGTCTGCGGAAAGGATAGAATCATGAAATTAGAAAATTATGAATTACATTTACCGAGTTATTCTGTAGGAAAAGAGGTCTATAACCAGATTGGAAAAATCTGTAAACCATACGGCACAAAGGTGCTTGTAATCGGCGGTAAAAAGGCGCTTTCTGCGGCATTTGACAAAATCAGTAAAAATGCGGCGGACGGCGGGCTGGATATTATCGGAAAAGAAATTTACGGAACAGACTGCACGTATGAGGCAGTAGAACGCCTTGCCGCACTGCCGGCATTCAAAGAAGCCGATATGGTGTTTGCCGTGGGCGGTGGAAAGGCAATTGATACCTGCAAATGTCTGTGTATCGAGTGTGAAAAGCCGGTGTTTACATTCCCGACAATCGCTTCCAACTGTGCGGCATGTACTTCTGTTTCAATTATGTATCATGAAGACGGCACATTTTTTAAACCACATTTCTTTACACATCCGGCAGCTCACGCATTTATCGATACACAGATTATTGCCGCCGCACCGTACCGTTATCTGTGGGCGGGTATCGGCGACACGTATGCAAAAAATTACGAAGCTGAGATTTCTTCACGCGGTGAAAAACTGCCGCATTATACGGAGGTCGGGGTCGGATTTTCCAAAATGTGCCTGACACCGATGCTTGAATACGGCAGACAGGCATTGGAGGATAATAAAAAGGGTGTTGCAACCGAAGCACTGGAGCAGGTAGCTTTAGCGATTGTGGTTACGACAGCGATTGTATCCATTTTCCTTACAAGGGACTTTACACCGGATTACAACAGTGGTCTGGCACATGCCTGCTTTTATGCGCTGACGGCGTATCCGGTCATTGAAAAAGAACATCTGCACGGCGAGGTTGTCGGATTCGGTGTACTGTATGCCCTGCTTGTAGACGGACAACAGGAGGAATTTGAAAAAATTTATGCCTTAAATAAAGAGCTGGGACTTCCGGTGCGCATTGCCGATATCGGCATTACCGAGGAGCAGTTCTTTGAAACCATGGACAGGATTCCGCAGATGTCCGATATCCGCCATTATCCGTATGCAGTGACAAAGGAAATGCTGATGCAGGCATATGAAACGATAGAACAGCTGCCAGTATAAAATGTCAGAATATTCATAATAAAATATACAATTTATAGAAAAGGATGAAAATAATTAAAATTTATTTGAAAAAAGCATTGACAAATAACAACCTGCGTGTTAATATACAATCACAAACAAACAAGAACTTCAAACATAAGAGTTCTTAAAAGGAGGTTGATTCCAATGCAGAACGAAGGAATACACCTACAATATGAGAGTGGTAAGGCATAGCAGTTCCCTCGCAAGAATACCTTTACCGATATAACAAATGGAAGATTCCTATAAAGAGATAGGAAAAGAAGGAAAAGGTAATACAGGCTGGCACTCATATTGAAGATTTACCACAACAATAATATGAAAGATTTCAGATTTGTGTAAAGAAACAAATACTGAAAAGGTATCAAAAATATACGACCGGAACACTTCTGATACCAGTAAAAGATTTTGGTTATCAACGAAATCAAAGTCAATGAAGATGCAGAAGTAAAAGGAAACTATATTTCAGATATCTTGAAACTGTCAGAACCCGTGAAAGATGACAGAAAGAAGCTTCATATTATCCGAATGAAACAGATTCAATGAAAGCAATTTCAAGGAATCAGGTATCATTCAAAAAAATGTATCAATGTTCTAAGTAAGAAAACAAAAAGGAAGATTTTTTAAAGAAAAGATTCCAAAAAGAAAACTTACGAGCAGGGAATAAAAAGGTGATGTTGCCTTTGTACAATCAGAACAGATTTCATCGAAGAAATTGAAAAATGAAGTAAAATTCATAAAATCAATGAAGAATCGAAGAAAAAGGAGTTTAAAATTGGATAACGCAGAGTCTTAGAACGGCCGTTGTATCAAACATTCGTAGTTGGTATGACGGTCGTTCATTTTGCTCATTTTGCATTAAAAAGCATGAAAAAGGAATAGTGCCAAAACGGCGGGAATATAGTATATAGCGTGAAAAAATGCCGGTGTAATTATTTTTTGCATTGGAATTTGGTTCTTATGAAACAAATCTGCGCGGTAAAAATCTAGTATTTGTGGATTGGAGAGGTGTATGAAACTGCTGTGGAGGTCGGGACGCAGGCGCGGTAAAGCTGATGGCAAAGAAAAGGAAAAAGACATTAGGGAAAGCAGGAAACCATGGTCGGGGATAACGGCACAGAAAGTAAGTATCGTGGCAGTGCTGTTTTTAGTAATGTATGCGCTGGGAGCGCTGACAGCAAAAAAGGCGGAGAGTGTCGGTGTGTCGGCATTACTGCATGAAAAAAGTGAAAACTGGGGACTGGGTTTTGGCACGGAAGGAAAGCCGCCGACAGGAAATGCGAGTGCAGAGGAATTAAAAAAATACAATGCGTATTTTATCGGGGATACAACACAGAATACGATTTATCTGACATTTGACTGCGGCTATGAAAACGGCAATACAGAGCCGATTTTAGATGCGTTGAAAAAACATGATGTAAAGGCGACCTTTTTTGTGGTCGGAAATTTTCTGGAAACCAGCCCGGAGATAGTCAAACGGATGATTGCGGAGGGGCATACGGTCGGCAATCATACCTATCATCATCTGGATATGTCATCCATTTCAAGCATGGATGCCTTTAAAAAGGAAACGCAGGACGTTGAAAATCTGTTTGAGCAGATTACAGGGACACCGATAACAAAATTTTACCGTCCGCCGCAGGGCAAATACAATATTGAAAACTTAAAAATGGCGCAGGAGCTTGGCTACCACACGTTTTTCTGGAGTCTTGCTTATGTGGACTGGTATCAGGATAAACAGCCGACAAAAGACGAAGCGTTTGGCAAGCTGCTTAAAAGAATACACCCCGGCGCAATCGTACTGTTACATTCCACGTCTTCGACAAATGCGCAGATTTTAGACGAATTGTTGACCAAGTGGGAAGAAATGGGCTATACTATAAAACCGTTGACAGAACTGGCTGGCGCAGCAACATGACACATAATAAATGTATTGTTTGACAAAACTTTAGGAAAAATGTTTGGCGAAGCCGGGTGAAGCGTGTAAAGATATAGATTTATGCGTGTACAGACAAAGAAAGAGAGTAAGATGAAGAAAAATGGGAGGAAACAAAACGTGAATACGAAAGAGTATGAAACAAAGGAGCTGCTTTCACGGTTTGCACCGTATTATAAGCCGCATATGGGGACGCTCTGCATGGATTTATTCTGTGCGGCGCTGACAACAATCTGCGAGCTTGTGCTTCCGCTGATTATGCGTTATATTACCAACGAAGGAATCCGGGATCTTGCGGCGTTGTCCGTAAAGACCATTCTGATGTTGGGTGCATTGTATCTGGTACTGCGTATTATTGATGGTATTGCCAATTATTATATGGCATATACGGGGCATGTTATGGGTGCAAAGATTGAAACCGGTATGCGTAAAGATGCATATGCGCATTTGCAGAAGCTGTCTGATACGTATTATAACAATACGAAAGTCGGTCAGATTATGGGGCGGATTACCAACGATTTATTTGATGTTACCGAATTTGCGCATCACTGTCCGGAGGAATTCTTTATTGCGGCGATTAAAAGCATTTCAGGCTTTGCAATTCTTGCAATGATTAATTTGTGGCTGACACTGATTATTTTTGTGATTGTGCCGGTTATGGTTCTATCCTGTATGAAGCTGAACCGCAAAATGAAAAAGGCATTTGCGGCACAGCGGTATCAGATTGGTGAATTAAATGCGCGTATTGAAGATACCTTGCTGGGTCAGAAGGTTGTGAAGGCTTTCACAAATGAAGATATGGAAAATCAGAAGTTTGATGTGGATAACCACAGCTTCTTTGGGATTAAAAAAGAAACGTATAAATATATGGGCGCATTCCAGACCACAACCAGAATGTTTGACGGTGTGATGTATCTGGCAGTTGTGGTTGCCGGCGGTATTTTTATGGTTAGAGGCATGATTCTGCCGGGCGATCTGGTTGCGTATATGCTGTATGTAACGACATTTATTGCAACAATCCGCAGAATCATTGAATTTGCCGAGCAGTTCCAGCGCGGCATGACGGGAATTGAGCGCTTTTTACAGATTATGGATGCTAAAATCGACATTTTTGACGAGCCGGGTGCAGTCGAATTAAAAGATGTAACAGGAGATATTACATTTAAAGATGTAAGCTTTGAGTATCCGGATGACCACAATCAGGTCTTTGAAAATCTGAATCTGACGATTCGTCCGGGCGAAAAGGTTGCCATTGTCGGACCGTCAGGCGGTGGAAAGACGACACTTTGTAACCTGATTCCGCGTTTTTATGATATTGATTCCGGCGAAATCAGCATTGACGGTAAAAATATTAAATCATTTACGTTAAAGAGCCTGCGCCAGCAGATTGGCATTGTACAGCAGGACGTCTATCTGTTTTCGGGCACGGTGTATGACAATATTGTATACGGCAGCTTAAATGCGACAAAGGAACAGGTTATTGAAGCCGCAAAGCTTGCCGGGGCAGATGGATTTATCAGGAAACTAAAAGACGGCTATCAGACCTATATCGGAGAACGAGGTGTGAAGCTTTCCGGCGGACAAAAACAAAGAATCAGCATCGCAAGGGTATTTTTAAAGAACCCGGCGATACTGATTCTGGATGAAGCGACCTCGGCGCTGGACAATGAAAGCGAGTATGAGGTTGCTAAGTCGTTAGAGAAGCTGTCAAAGGGCAGAACAACGATTACCATTGCACACCGCTTATCCAGTATCCGCAATTCGGACAGAATCTTAGTGCTTACGCAGGAAGGCATTGCCGAAGAAGGAAACCACGAAGCACTTATGGAAAAGAAAGGCATTTACTACCAGTTCTATACCATGGCGGACCGGCTGAAATAGCGGCGATGTCAGAAGCGGAACCGGTCACTTCATTCTGCATAACGGATAAGCCTTCGGTTACGGTGGCGTTTGGTTCAAGCTGTTTTATCGTAGTTATCTTATATTTTACACATGTTTCTGATTTTCGCGCAGGGCACTTTCTACATATTCCATAATGTAGTAGTTGTCCTCCGGCATCTGGCAGCCGACGATATACGTGCCTTCATTTTCAGAAGAACGGATAATTCGGCCTTCCAGTACGGAATGGGCGGTCAGTGCAAAGTTATCAATGGCAATGGAAATGTCACGGCCCTTGGCAGAGGCAAAGAACGGGTCTTTTACCAGAAGGGCAAAACCGTTTGCACTGATATTGTCTAACTGACCCTTAAAGGTTTCACCGGAATTTTTCACGGTAATCGTACAGGTGTTGGAAATATCCATGCGTGGATATTTCTGGCGGTTTATAATCTGCGGACGGCTGGTAATCTGAATACGGTAAGTTTCTTCCGCAGCTGTTTTACCGCTGTCAGACTGAATCTTGGCATGGCTCCAGCAGTAAAGAACATTACCGACAGTAACCTGTACGGTACATGCTGCCGGTTTTGGCAGGCTGAGCTTCTTTTCAAGAGAGGCAAAAAGCGTATTTTCAACCTGTTCCAGTAATTCACCGTGGTATTCAATGTCTTTAGAAGAAGCATCATCATGAACGGTTACGGTCATCTTCATGCCGCGTTTTACATCATCAATGCCCATGAAACCGCCGATACCCAGTTCGCACATTAAATCCTGGATAACATCTTCAATGTTGTTGATATTCAGAGCCGTTTCTTCATATTTACTGCTCATGCGTTTGGTCGTTTCGTCAGAGTCGGAAATGCAGTTGGTCATGACATTTACAATATCAGTAACGTTTTCCATGTTGGAAACCAGCTGGCGGTTGGAATTTTCCACTTCTTTAATAGCGGTGTCAATAACCTGGATATGTTCACCCAGCTGTGAAGAATCCGCAGTAATTTTACCGACATTTTCGCCGGTTAAGGTTACTTTTTCAAGGGTCAGCTGAATCAGTTTCAAGGTCTGTTCGATAGAAGATGTCATTTTTTCTGAAATCTCATCCAGACGGGTTAAGGCATCCTGAATCTGACCGGATGAAGATTTGGTTTCGGTACTTAATGTGCGAATCTGTTCGGCAACGACCGCAAAGCCTTTTCCGGCTTCGCCGGCACGTGCGGCTTCAATCGAAGCATTTAAGGCAAGCAGATTGGTCTGGCTTGAAATGCTGTCAATCGTACCGGTTTCTTCTTTTACTTTTTCAAATTCTGATTTGAATTCCTGTAAAACATTTTCAACTTCGCCAGACAGTTCAGACATCGTTCCGGCAGTTTTTACCAGTTCGTCAAGGTCTGTGGAACTGGTCTGTGCATGTGTAACGGATTCAGCTGTTAAGGAAACCATTTCGTTGATTAATGCAACAACGTGTTCCACCTGTGCATTAATATCACCGGTCATATCGGTGGAGGAGGTGGTATGCTGCTGTAATTTTCCGTTGTTGTCAGTTAATTCATTCATGCTAAGTAAAACAACGTCAGAGCCGTGTTTGTTTTCAGAAGCCAGTTCACGGACAACGGTAATACCGTTCATAATGGTATTGCTGGCAGTTTTTACCTTTTCAACGGTTGAGATGACACGCTGTAAGTCAGCCTTGATACTGTCGGTTAAAGCCCCATCAGATTCGTTTAAATGGCGGATAGACAGCACGTAGCAGATATAACATAAAACAATGCAGGATACCTGTAGCTGGTAATTTTTTATATCAGCCGCAGAGTTGCAGCCAAGTACGACACCGCGGTATAAGGCACTGCCGATGATAACAAGCGTATTGGCGATGCCGCAACGAATCATAAAGCTGCGGTTCTTGTAAAGAACCAGAAGGCTTGTGACAGGAAGCACATAGGTAAATGCAATTGGTGAAGCTGTTGTGCAGGATACAAAGGTATAAAAGATACCGTATCCGATAACAAGATCATATTTGTACAAATCAGTTGATTTTCCTTTTAGCCGCAGCAGAATATCGCCGATAAAGAAAGGAACCCAGCATAATACTACAAAAATAATGTAATTAGAAAACGGATACAGGCCGTTTGCGGCATCGGAACCATAGTTGGCTGTGAGCAAAAGTGCAAAGACCAGCCAGATTCTGCGGGCTTTGATGTTGGCTTTTTCTTTGAAAACATTTTCATCATAGTTCATAAGTGTCATCTCCTGTTCTAGTATTTTTGAAGGAAATCAATCATGGATTTCATTGTCTGTAAACTTTCGTCAAGTTCCGGTTCAAATACGCTGAAAGCGTGTGTAAGCTTCGGATTTTTCGGAAAATTCAGTAAATCATGCGGCACCTGGTAACGTGCCAGTGCTTTTTCAAATTGTAACGTGTAGCGTTTTAAGTAATCGTTGTGGCTGGTTACCAGAAAACACGGCGGAAGTGCCTTTATAATATCAGGGTGTTCGGGATTTACAAACGGCGCAAAGGCACTCTTTTTGTAATTCTTTCCGTAAAGATACTTTGGAAGAAACAACCCGATTTTATCCTTTTTTGTTGTATAAAACATGCCACTGATGAGTCCCAGCGCATTGATATGTAAAGAAGACGGAGTGACTTTGGCAGCTTTTGCTGCGGCAGGGGCATGCTGCAGGGCAGCAGTGTAGGTTAAAAGACACGCACCGCCACTGTCTCCGACTGCATATACATGGGACAGATCACCGTTATCGGAAGAAATCCGCGTTTTTAAAAAGTCCATGGCACAGGCTAAATCCTGACACTGGTCGAAAAATGAACAGTCCGGTATCAGACGGTATTCCACGCTGTAGACTAAAAAACCAAGTTCGCTTAACCGCATGCAAAATAACCGGTTAAATTCTTTGCTGCCAAGTAAAAGTCCGCCGCCATGCACATTTACAATTACCGGGAGAAGTTCGCCGTCCTGTTTTTTCGGGCGGTAACAGTCCAGACGGTGTGAATCGCAGATGTGTGATTTACTGCTTTGCAGTGGGAAGTCCGTGTCCAAAGAAGTGTTGTCTTTTGCGGCAGAGCCGTCTGTCATATAAGGAATGTTTTTTATCTCTGTGACAGTATCCGGGAAAGTAAGTGTTAAATTCCGTTCGGCAGACGATTTCTCAAAGTCTTTTCGCTGTTTATAAAAATTTCTTATCATAAAGTCACTCATAGCAGTCTCCTATCATGGCCAGGGGGTTTTACCATGGCATCATATCATTATTTTAAGATATTTTTGAGGGCTTTTCAACAAAATAATGAAAATGATATCTTTTGATGGTGTCTGCGGGAATTAGTAGTCTTTTTTGATAAATTATGGTATACTTCTTAATAAAGAACTATGGCTGACTTACTAAAAGGAGAAATGTTTATGGAAAATTATAATGAAGCCTTTTTCAGGGCGAAGACGAACAAAAGAGCAAGCATAACATGGGTGCTTCTGCTGATCGTTGCGTGCATTTATTATGGCATCAAAGTCGGCACCGGAACACTGACACCGGGCTATTACGCAGCATTTGCGATTGTGGGCTGGGCAGTCTATATTGTCGGACAGGCACTGTTGTTTATTAAAGGAATGGATTTTAAACCGTATAAATGGATTGTGGGACTGGGATATCTTGCATTTTATTCGGTCATTGCATGGACGGCACTCGACCAGATTTCATATGTGTTTATCCTGCCGTTAATTTCAATTCTGATTTTATACAAAGACCCGAAGTTTATCCGCACGATGATGTGGATTACACTTTTTGTACTGATTTCAAGTAATGCTTATAAGGGGCTGGCAAAGGGCATGATGGATTATATGGCAAGTCCTGAATGTGCATTACAGCTGGTCATTGTAATTGGTTGTTATGTTTGTACCAATATGGCAATCAAACATCTGGTAGAATCCGATGGGGCGCTTACGCAGTCTATTAAAAGCAACTTAGAGCGCGTTGTCCGTACCGTAGAACAGGTTAAGGATGCAAGTAATGCCGTTGTAGACGGTGTAACGGTTGTCCGTGAACTGGCAGACGAGAACAGAACGGGTGCCAATGATGTTATGAAGGATATGCAGAATCTCGATGCCAACAACGGTGTCTTAAATGAAAAGACCCTTTCTTCCATGGAGATGACAAAGGTCATTGATACACAGGTCAAAGGTGTGGCTGACCTGATGGAACAGGTAGTAGACCTGATCGGGGCATCGGTTGAACATGCCAATGTGAGTGCGGGTGAACTGGTAGAGGTTGTGGAAACAACCAATAAGATGGCAGACCTTTCAAAACAGGTTGAACAGATTCTGGAAGATTTCAAGAAAGAATTTGAAAATGTAAAAGAAGAAACCAGTACAATTGAGGGCATTACCTCAAAGACCAATTTACTGGCGTTAAATGCTTCCATTGAAGCGGCAAGAGCCGGAGAAGCCGGAAAGGGCTTTGCGGTTGTAGCCAATGAAATCCGTAATTTGAGCAGCGGCACACAGGCATCTTCTAACAGTATCATGGAAGCGCTTTCCCATCTGGAAGAAACATCCCAGAAGATGCTTGAATCCATTGCGGAAACCATTGAACTGATACAGGTTAATATTGAAAAGGTATCGAATGTCAATGTAAGTGTAACCAATATTACACAGGACGCTACCAGTCTTGGAGAGAATATTAAGGTTGTAGACAGTGCCGTTAAAGAAGTGGAAAGTTCTAACCGCACACTGACAGAGAATATGAATCAGGTCGGTGAAGTCATGGAAGTCATGACACAGAGCATCAGCGGTGCAGAACTGACGACAAAGACAATGTTAAGCAAGTACGAAGCCAGCGCAAAGAGTGCGATGGATATTGAAGGTGTAGTTGGTAAGCTGATGCGTGAACTGGGTGTTGGCGGATTTATGGGTGTTCAGGATATTAAACAGGGCATGAAGATTTCTATTGCTTTTGGGGATGACGGCGGTAAGAAAGATGAATATCTGGGTGAAGTCGTAGACTGTATTGATAAAGATATTTTTGTTGTGCTGGATAGTAAGAGCGGACAGGCAGGTGATAAGCGTGACAGAAATGCGTTCTGCCGGTTAAATATTGTTGTGGATAATGTATTGTACTGCTGGGAGCACGTAGCAGTACAATACAGCAGACATGGCGAAAAGGGTCAGTTTAAGCTGAGCATTGAAACCAATCCACAGGTATTTAACAGAAGAAAATATCCGCGTATGCCGCTGGATAACAGATGTACAATCCGTATCAGCGGACAGGATACAGCTTATGACGGCAAGATGGTCAATATCAGTGCCAATGGTTTCGCATTTTCAGTAAACGATTCTGTATTTGAGCGTGCGAAGGGCAAAAATGTTACACTGGACGTTCAGGGCTTTGATGTGTTAGGCGATAAACCGCTGGAAGGCTGTGTTATCCGCTGTTCTAATAATGATGGAGAATATATTATCGGCTGCAGAATGCCGGAAGACAGCGAAGCAATTAAGGATTATGTAAGTAAGAATTACTGCGAATAAGATGCAGTACAAGCAGGATAACCCTCTGTTTACAGATATTGGTTTATAAAAAACTAGTGTGAACAGATGGCTTAGGTTTGTATAAATATTCACATTTTCCACATACTAACTCCAAAGCTAATATATAGCAAAAAGAGCGGCTTTATTGATTTGAACAGACATAGATTAATAAAGCTGCCGGCCCAAATATAGCATTGGAGGAAAGCAGATTATGAAAGCGACAGGCATTGTAAGAAGAATCGATGATTTGGGGAGAATTGTCATTCCCAAAGAAATCAGAAGAACGCTTCGCATCCGGGAGACAGACCCGCTTGAAATATTTACCGATAAAGAGGGTGAGATTATCTTAAAAAAATATTCACCCATCGGAGAGCTGGGGGCTTTTGCCAAAGAGTATGCGGAGTCGCTTGCGCAGACAACAGGGCATACCGTCTGCGTTTCGGACCGCGACCAGATTATTGCGGCAGCAGGTCCGGATAAAAAGGACATGATAAAAAAGAATATCACGAAAAAAATGGAGCAGCTTTTAGATAACAGAAGCACACTTGTTGCGGCAAGCGGGGACAGGGAGTTTGTGCCGGTTGCGGAGAATCTGGAAGAAGAATATAAGGAACAGGCATTAAGTCCGATTATCTGTGCCGGGGATGTACTCGGAGCAGTGATTATTACGACAAAAGACGGTAAAATACATTTTACGGATACTGAAAAAGCACTGGCTGCTGCAGCAGCTGATTTTTTAGGAAGACAGATGGAATCTTGATTGTGGAATTTAAGGGAGTATAAAAAACAGATGAAAAATCAAGAGTATTTAAAAGAAACGTATGAATGGAAGGACCTGCTGGCAATTGTGCATAAGCTGCGCCAGCCGGACGGCTGTCCGTGGGACAGCACGCAGACCTATGAGAGCATGAAAAAATGTGTGACCGATGAAGCCGCAGAGGTTGTGGAAGCCGTAGACAACGAGGATTTTATCAATCTGAGGGAAGAACTCGGCGATTTAATGCTTCAGGTGCTGATGTATGCGGAAATTGCGCAGGAACGGCAGGAATTTACACTGGATGATGTTATTGACGAGCTTGCAAAGAAACTGGTCAGAAGACATCCGAATGTATTTGGCGATGAAGAAATGTCAAGGACACCCGGTGAAGGATTAAGCGTGTGGAAACGCGTAAAAAAAGAAGAAAAGCTGGGACGGTTAAAAGAGTACGAAAAGATGTATGAACAGGGGAAAATCCCTTTGAAGGCACTTGAAAAACAGCGGGAGAAATGCCGCATTTTAGAGGCACAGGAAGGCGCAGAGTAGGCGTGCGTTGGCATTTTTACTAAATTTTTGACGGGATTTCATTACAAAACCCTTGAAATGCCGTGAAAATGCCTAAAATAGGCGGTTTGTATTGACAAAAGCTGTAAAAAAGTTTATAAATGATTTTGTTGGGGAAATCCAATAGAAATATACTGATTGAGGAGAGAAATTCACATGAATAAGACTGAGTTAGTTGCAGCAATTGCTGACAAGACTGAATTATCTAAAAAAGACAGCGAAAAGGCATTAAAGGCATTTATCGATGTTGTAGGCGAAGAATTAAAGAAGGGCGAAAAAATCCAGTTAGTTGGTTTCGGTACTTTTGAAGTAACTGAAAGAGCAGCAAGAACAGGTAAGAACCCACAGACAGGCAAGGAAATTAAGATTGCAGCCTGCAAGGCACCTAAGTTTAAGGCTGGTAAGGCTTTAAAGGATGCTGTAAACGCTTAATTTAAGGCAAAAGAGAATCTAAGGCTGCCGTGCCGCCGATTGTATAATC
>ERZ779902.136-NODE-136-length-33477-cov-3.646580_pt1 | contig 33477 bp, 40 predicted proteins | sample MGYA00511350_ERZ779902 | MGnify/ENA primary metagenome ERZ779902 (study PRJEB29588, sample SAMEA2146908) | human gut metagenome | biome: human gut; feature: human-associated habitat; material: faeces | place: Denmark | collected 2008/2010 ...
CGGGTGGTTATGGTGGGGCTGCCACGGCTGGTGAGTATGGTGCTGCCACGGCAAGAGGAAAGGCTTCATCCGGATTAAATGGCCTGTCAGTGGTAAGAGGTAACAATGTCAAGGTAAGAGGCGGAATGGGAGCAATTTTGGTTATAGCCGAAGAAGACAAAGAAACGTATGATGTTGTCGATTGGAAGGCTGTAGTAGTCGACGGAAAGAAAGTCAAGGCTGACACATGGTATATGCTGGTTGACGGAGAATTGAAAGAGGTGGATTAAAACTATAACGAACTAGCAGGCACGGCGGGAATCCGTGAGTTAAACAGATTTGCACCCTGCGAAGTTCGTTGATAAATAATGAAATGAATAAATGATAATAGCATGGTTTTCTTGCGGTGTAACATCCGCGGTTGCTTGTAAGATAGCGTTGAGCTTGTACGAAGATGTACGAATCTACTATATTGAGACAGGTACAGGTCATCCTGATAATACAAGATTTTTGGCTGATTGCGAAAAATGGTATGGCCATCCAATATATACCATTCGCAGCGATAAGTATCTTAATGTAGATGATGTGCTTCTTAAAAAACGATACATCAATGGGCCTACTGGTGCTGCCTGTACATTCGAATTAAAAAAACAGGTTCGTCGGAAATTAGAGAATGAGCTTGGTTTTTGGGATGGTCAAGTGTGGGGGTTTGACTTTGACTCAAAAGAAATAAATCGTGCCATCCGCTTTAAACAGCAATACCCGGACACAAAGCCGCTATTTCCACTTATAGAAATAGCAGATTACGAAGCCGGATACAATGGGAATGCTTTGGAAAGCCGGTATTGAAATCCCCGCTATGTACAAGATGGGCTACAATAATAACAACTGCATCGGTTGTGTAAAAGGTGGTATGGGTTATTGGAATAAGATACGGAAAGATTTTCCGGAAGTTTTTGCAAAAATGGCACGAATTGAGCGTGACGTTGGTGCAACGTGCTTGAAAGATAAAGATGGACGTATCTTCCTTGACGAATTACCAACATGGCGAGGAAACCCAGTGGAAGAAATCATGCCAGATTGCTCCATTATATGCCAGATAGAATTCCAAGAGATACTTGACAGGCAGGTAGAACGAGTTTTGAAAGGAGAAATTAGTATTAAAGATATATGAAAGAGTAAATTATGGATGAAGTGATAATTATCAATGGATATGAGTACACGAATGGGTTGTTATAGATAATCAGTAGAGAAGGAGGATTAAAATGAATCGTGAAATAAAATTCAGAGGGCGAGTTATTGAGTCTGGTGGAAGATGGGCTTATGGAAGTCTTATTACTAATTCAGCAGGCACATCTTATATTGTCAATAGTAATATTGCCCCAAGCAAAATGGGTGATCGTTATGAAGAGGTTGTAAATGTCGGGCAATACACAGGACTTAAAGACTGTACTGGAAAAGAAATCTACGAAGGTGACATTATCACTGTCAATGGCAAATATCCAAAATTGGTTAAGTACATAGATGATTGGGCAAGTTATTGTTTAGCCAACATTTCGGATTTAGACAGCGATGGGGAAACCAGGTATTGGCAACAAGTTAGTCCTTGTTGGTGGACTGATTTTGAAAGAGAAATCAAAGTAATAGGAAATCAGTTTGATAACCCAAGACTATTAAAAACAGAAGATAATAAAAGATAAGGAGATTGGTAATATGAAGAAGATAAATACTGTACAGGAATTAATAAACGAATTAATGCTTGTGGATGATAAGAACGCGGAAGTCAACATCATTCAAAATGTTGGTGGGTATGAAACTGTATTTTCTCCGGATTTATTTGATTTTTCGGTTATTGACTATACAGACGTACACCCTGATGACGGAGAGAAAGAAAATAGAGTGGTTTTAGAAATGAGAAACTCAATAGAATCTAAGCTACAGCGATTGAGTAAAAAACAGTTGATAGATATTCTTATTGTTGTTTACATGTCAAACACTTCTCATAAAATAGCGGATGCTGTGAGCAGTATAGACACAACTATAGTAGATACTATAGACGGAGCGCAACGAGTAAATGATAGCTTTAATCCATTACAATCAATATTAAAGAAAGGAGAATAACCATGACCGAAGAATTTGTAACATTGGAGACAGCTAAACTGCTGAAAGAAAAAGGATTCAAGGAAGATGTATTTACTTTTTATGAAGCAGATTGCGTAGAAGGAGACTTTGAGTTATTTGAAAGTTACGAAGCCGAAAATTTTAATGCAAGAGCAGATAATTTTTCCGCTCCTACACAATCCATCGCCCAAAAGTGGCTTCGTGAAATAAAAGGTGTATATGTATGGGTAGAACCAGTTATAGGAAAAAGATGGAAGGTTTCTTTTTGTGATTTCAATGCTCCAATAGAAGACAGTGACTGGATGGAAAACGAAATAAACAAAGGGAACGGCTATCCGGTATATGATACCTACGAAAAAGCACTTGAAGCTGGTATTTTAGAAGCATTAAAACTTATATGATTATGGAACATATTAACTTGAACGAATTACGAAATCGTGCTTATAAGACAGCCTGTGAGCACGGTTTCCACGATAAAGAGCTGAGTAACGAACATTGCGTTTGCCTTGTAATCAGTGAACTTATGGAAGCTGTGGAAGCGGACAGAAAGGGAAGATATGCCAACAGAGAATCCTTCAAGTCTTCTTATGAAAACGAGGAGCCGCATGACAATGACAATTTCAAATATTGTTTTGAAAAATATATAAAAGACACAGTACCAGACGAACTGAGTGATGCGGTTATAAGGTTATTAGACCTTGCTGGATATAGAGATATAGCTATAAAAAAAATTTCACAGGAAATGATATATGAAGCAACAGAAAGTTGTAGTGATGAAACATTCACAGAAAGTATATACGCTATATCTACAATTCCTATCAGATATAAGTATGAATACGGATATAAACTAGGGAATCAATTAAACAGCATGTTATTAGCTATATTTGGGCTTGCCAAACATCTTGGCATAGATTTGCTTTGGCATATCGAACAGAAACAAAGGTATAACGAACTGCGTCCACAGATGCACGGAAAGGCGTATTGAAAAGGGGAAGCCTGCAACATCCCCATGAAAGGACGCATTACGCAGTCTTTTTGTCATCTACCAAAAATGAGAAATATTTCCCACGCTTTGGATAGATTCGTCTACCGTTCTTCACGATATAACGACAGAAGATACGCGTCTTGCCGCTTTCATCTTGCACTAAGTTCTTCAAATTAACACCTCCTTTCCGTTTTGCCTGCTTACCTGCAAGTAGGCAAGCTAATTTCTGCCACACCCTGTCAAGCATAGCAGAAAAAAAGCCCAAAGCTTGCAGGACAATGGGCTTTAAGTCTTTTCTCTTTGGAGAAGGACGGAGGATAGCGAATGACAGTTCGCTGGATTGGAGGTGTTAATTCTCCGAACTTAATGCGATGCAAATATACTTGATTGTTTGATGATGCGGAACTTAATTAACTATTTTAATAATGCTATTAACATATGAGCAAACTATATAAAGTAACCATTTTCGGGGAATCATTCTTAATTGGATGGTTCCCTTTTTCTTCACACTGGTATAACAAAATAAAGATAATAAGATGAGAGCAACAGATAGAGAGTTAAATGAAAGAAAAAAAGATAATCCTGATAAACGGCATAAACCCGACATTACAAATAATTCGGATGATTTGGACAAAGCAATAAACAAGTGTCTTGGTAAGGAGAAGAGGAAATACCCTCTACGAATAAACAATACTACTGTCATTTATGTGACGAAGGATAAATGCAATGAGGAATACAAACATAAGTACTTGGATATAATGAATGGGGAGAATGTCAATTACCCTGCGAAAGCGGCAAGAATCAACATTCCCAAGGAAGAGATTCAAACCGCCATCGCTGATGGGATGCTCCAAGCGAAAATGGCTAAGATGTTAGGAGTGAGCGTCACAACGTTAAGAAATAAAATGAAAGAATATGGATTGTAATTATACAAGCAAACAAGTGATAACTGATACGTTGCAGGAGTATTACAACGCCTGTAACAAGTTGCTAAAAATCTTTTGTGACAAACACGAGTTTGACTATAAGGATGCAAAAGAAAGCTGGGTAGCGGAGGATATAGGAGGTATTGCATGTTGTGGCGATTACTTTTTCAATATGGACGTTATTGTTACAGAATTGAAAGAAGACCCTCACGAGGACGAGCTTATCAAGTGGTATGACTACACCATGCGTTGCTCATATTTGGGCATATCAAGCTGTAATTATAGCTCATGGCTAGATGGATGCCACACTATCTCCGAAGAAGAGTTTACCAAAATGGAAGAAGCTAAGAAAAGAGCCGTGGATGCGGAAATGGAGTTTAGGAAATTAGTGGAGGAATATAAATAGTTATTTATGGATGAAAAATTCAAGGAAAGATATGGTGCCTATGGCGGTATAGTCATAGGTACATGAAAGCTGACATAATGCTAATGAAGATTTGAGCACAACGATATAACCCTTATCAATACGACAAAGGGTATCAGCCTGTAGATAAACCTTTCTATACGTTCCATTCTATCATGGCTAGCAATTGGCAAAACATCCAATGAGGAACATCATCGGCCTGTTCAAGTAATATGTTCAACTTATCTTCTTTCATAACTAGTTTCAGACATTAAAAAAGCGGTAATGTCTTGTGTGGAATTACCGCTTAAATTTCATAATCATATTTTGCAAAGAAATACAATAGGTGTAAGCGGTGGCTCCAACAAGTCAAAGAACGCTTCTATTCGATTATTATTTTTCCAGTCCCTTTCTGCAATGTTCGCACAAGAATTTCTTGGCGACAGGAAACATCTTCTGACCGACATATCCGCTGAGATATTGCGCTTCCTCGCCATAAGGGTCGATTCCGAAAGCCTTGGAGATGTGCCGGCATAAATGACCTTTTTCGTGGTCCCACGAATTTTGAAACTCTTCAGGGGTAGATGTAAGGGAAATAACCATCACCGTTTCTCTTCTCCTGTAGTCAGAATAGGTAAGGCCGGTATTCATCCTGCCGTCTGTAAGATTACGGTACGCCTGTTTGAGAAAATTACCACTGCATCCTATACGATACAGGTTCGCAATGATATCCTTGGCCCAGTAGGTATGCACCGCATAATATACCTTGACGTGCCAGTCCCCATATTTCGGTATGTAGAACTCCTGGACAATCATATCACATCCGACCAGATAACAGGAATCCCTTTACCGATACAGGTTGCAAAAAACTCGTCAAATGCCCTGCAAGGGTCTCCGTCAATATCATCAAGGTAGCACTTTATGTGCTTGCATAAGTGTGCCTCGTCAACCAATGATTTTTTATAGAAATCCGCTTTCAACATGTTTGCAACATAAGCAACGTCATACCCCTTGTCGTGTTCAATGATAATTCCGTTCGCTTTCAGCATGTCGTCCACTTCGTCTTTGCTCCACGGTTCCAGCTTCTTTTCCTTTCCTGTCGCTTCGTCTTTCACTTTCATTTTTGAGACGGCCCATTCATAAAGTTTTTTGCTGAAATGAAATCCGTATGCTTCCAAATATTCCCTCATGCCTGATGGGAATCTGCTGTATGTGTCCAATCTTTGTTCCATAACCTTAATTTAAAAAGAGGGGCATTCCACCCCTCCGTTATTAATAGAATTCACCGTTAGCGCGTCTGCGTCTGCGTTCGCCCATTTCATCCATACGCGGATATTCAGGAAAGTATCCAGGATATCTGCGTTCATCCATCCCTGAAGAACTTCCACTGCTTGAATAGCTTCTTCCACCTTCACGGAAACCCATCTCTCCGCGCATCTCTTTCATGGCTTTCTCATAACCATGACGGCAACCTTCCCTATAGGCTTCTTCCACCTCATTGCCTCTCATTCCGAAGCCGCGTCCGTAATCGTCACGACCTTCTTCCAATATTTCCCACATTCCCATAATTATTTCTTGTTTTTAGATGCTTCAGCATTTACACCAAGCTGTTCCATCAACTGCCTGTTCAGAACCATAAGATCTGACATATTCTTACTCATTTCCTGCATCTGCCCTTTTAGAATATTAATCTCCTGCTCCTGCCTCTGCTTCTCAGCAAATTCTGGGTTCAGCATAGTCAGCATCTCATCACATGAAGCTATCACCCCAAGATTATAGTCCCTGCTGTTTACAATGTCCGTGCTTTTCTGTTTTATCATTGATATTTCATTGTTCATCGCATCACGTGAGCAAGACACAACGATATTACCGTTCTGACCAAAATCGGCTATGTCGCCACCTGCTGGAAGGTTTTGAAACGTGGCATTCTGACCGTTAATGGAAGCCACCACATCCACCACCATTTCCATTTGAGGGGCAGGGAAAGGTTGGGTCATCGTAGGGTATTTCGGCTTTGGAGCGGAAACGCTTACAACAGAACCGATTTCAATGAAATGCTTTCCTTCCTTATGAAGTACATACAGCTGATTGTTAGCTCTTAAATTCTGAAACATGATTGTTTGATTTTAAAGGAGTGTGGCTATTTCCATTTTTGAAACCACCACAAGACTCCATGTTAATTACTGTTTGCTTCTCAAAGAAGCCGCTTCCACTGTAGGGGCTGGAGCTGATGTCGGTCTGTATCCGCCATTAACAAGATACAATTCGTTGGTGTACTTGTTATAGTGAATCTCATAGATACCGGTTCCAGCAATATTTGCAACCGTCACAGGCTCATTGTTATAAGCCATCAACGGTCTTGTGTCTCCGTTAGTCCCTATCAATATCGGGAGAGTTGTTGTCGTCCCTGCCGGTATAGCCTGACGAAGATTGACATAGAACCCTCCGACATAATCCCTGTTTCGGAACGCATGGTTAGGAAGTTCCAAAGTCACATTCTCGGTACCGACCGTTACAGCCACCGTAGGAAGAGTATTTAAGTTCGCTCTTCCAATTGAGGGGAACGGAAAACCTGTAAAAAAGTTAGGCCACATAATTACCTCCTTTCTTACCGGAATTAACCCCAGTAGTTATTGCAACCGCATCCGTAACCGCTACGACCATATGCAGCATCACCCGCATAAGCTCCAAATGCGGCAGCACGATATGTGTCAAGATTTACACCAACAATATTTGGGTATTGCACTGGAACAGTGTTGGGTAATTTACATTTGATTCCATCAACATCGCTCTGTAATGCCTGCAATCCAGCCGCCAAAGGAGCAATCTGCTGGCCTACCGAGTTCAGGATAGTGGCATTCTGATTACGTTGGGAGATTTCAGCCGTCAATGTGGCCTTCTCCGCAGTAAGAGATGCAATCTTGTCCTGCAATGCCTGGTTCTGAATTGCGTCAAGTTTGGCAAGGATAGCGTTCGTGTTTGCAGTTGCACCGTCACGTAATGACAGGGTGTTTTGGTTAGCTGCATTTACAAGCGTGTTAGTCTGGTTACACATGGCAAGCTGACTTTCGTAGCCTTGGGTAGTCACAAGCTGCTTCATGTCGCAGCAACAGCTACAGATTTGGGATGTCAGAGCATTGTTACCCTGCATGATTGCAGTCAGGATGCTGTTAGTGTTCTGACCCATTTGGTTGCCAAGACCACAGATTGCCTGTGATACAGAGTTAATACCGGCAAGGATTTGGTCAGATGAAGTATTCAATGACTGAGCGAGAGATGCAATGTCTACGCCATTACGATTAAGCGTCTGCATAATCATTTCTCTTCCTTCATCAGCACCCTTATTGTTGTTGCCGCCGAAACCGAAATTTCCGTTACCGAAAATTGCAGCAATGACGATAAGTGCGATGATATCCTGAAAACCACCGTTGTTACCGAAGAAACCGCCATTACCGTTTCCTCCCATAAGCCCCATCAGATAACCAGTGTCAATGCCACGGTTCTGCAATGATGGAAGAATGGATGCAAGCAAGCCATTGTTTGCACCACCTCCACCGTCTTGATTAAAAACATAAGTTCGTTCCATAAGTATTTGTATTTTGATATCCGGTCACTAGTTGACCGTACGCAAAAGTACATATTCCACGGCTCATGGTAAATCAGTTGTTTCCCAACAGTTTCTTTATGTTATCCCAATATATTCTCAACATTTTCCCACTTTTCATTCTCTCATGGAAGTTGGATATCATGTAGTTAACAGCACGTTTGGTTTTGTGGACATGAACAGCTATCTGTGAAGGGTACATGCCGCTTTCGGAAAGAAGAGATACAAGAAGATACCGGGCGCCCACTGTTTCCATGTTTTTATCAGAGGATAATATTTGGTCTACAGGAACTTCGGTTTCTTTTGAAACAATATTGATTATCTTGGCAAAGATTTCTGACTTACACATAGTTTTTTCTAATTTTTATGTTTATCTTTGCCTCGCCGCATAAAACATGAGATTTTGATGAACAAAGCATAAGATATTTATGTTGAAGATATTAGCCCCCAACATAAGGTGTCTTATGCTTTATCATGTTTTTATGTGGCAATATTAATATGAGAAATGTTGGGGGCTTTTTTTAATTCTTAGCCCCCGAAAGAATAGCTTTTGTTGTGAGTTAATAGCTACGCTTCTACTCGTAGCGTTGATTACTAATTCATTTTACACCTCCCCTCTTTTTATCCCATAATTTAATCTTTAATAAATTACCATCCATTTTTATGGAATAATCAAATTTGTACTTCTGTTTTGCGGCTAATATAATGGCATCTTGTTGCCAAATGATTAATTCGTCGGCAATTTTAATACTATCCAAATCTCTGATGCTTAACTTATTGCCATATTGGTCAATCGGGAATCTAAAAATATAAGAACTGTCTGTTTTTTCCGCATTCAAATAAACCCTTACTATACTATCCAATGATGATATACACCTATCTCGCTCTTTTATTTGGCGTCTCATTTCATTATTCCCATATTCTGAAAAGAAAAACATGATAGCAAAGACAGCGGCAACGAGATAAGATATTATTGAAATATTATTTGTTTTCATGTTGATTTTGTTTTATTCCATCCAATTTTAATTCATATATTTCTTCTCTTAAAACATGTAATTTGTTTTCATACTCACTCTTTTCATCAATAATCTTTATATGTAAGTTCATAATTTTATCATTAGATTTTAATTCTTGAATAATGCTGCCACAATAAAAGCCAGCGCTAAAAACACTGCCTATCACAGTTATGGCGATGGTGATGTTTTTTATATTCAAAGGGATTGATATTATATTGTATTTCTTCTGCATCTACTATTTTTTTGCAATTATACAAACAAATTACCACACCAACAAATTATAACTAATTCCAATTCCTACATAACTTCCCACAGGATAACTATATCCTACCTGAATCCCTAATCCCCATTTTTTTGATGGTCGTTTCGTTATGTGTACAATATCATTAGTTACTGTGACAGTCTTAGGATACACTTTTAAACTGTCCAGATTCGGGTTATATCCACTGACATAAGCCGTATAGTCACTGTCCTGGTATATTTTCTGCTCGACAGGGAGCACCGTATCTCCTACATGGATAGTATCACCTGTATGCCAACACAAGACAGGCATAGGAAGGTAGTAGGGAACCGTATCCGTTCTTATAATTACGCTTGAGCTGAATACTGTGTCCGTTCTTTCCTCTATAACTGCTTCGGGGGATGGATTTATAAACCATCCTAAACCGAAAGCGAATGCAGCGATTAATATGTAAGGAAGCCATTTCATTTTAATTCTTTGTTTAAGATATCAATCATATTGCTAACGTCAGCAAAATGATAGGATAAATTATAGTTCTCATATTAATGTACATGATATCAAAATGATTTACTCCTGACTTGTCTTACCAATTTCAATCCTGATGATAATAGGATAGGTTGTCTGTCTGCCAACAACAGTTTGGTTCCATTTGCCAGCATAATGCCGTCTTCATCGTTCCTCTCATACGACCATCCGTTCGGGTATCCTCCGATGTGATTCAGTGCGACCGTATTCAGACGCACCGAATTCAAATTTATAGTGTTCGGTTTAACCATATCATTCCAAAATTAACGCCTTGACAGGAGGCAAGTTGCACTGTATCTTGATATATTGACTGGCAAGGATGCCTTCGATGTTCTTCTGATATGTCTTACCGACACCGTAATCAATCTCAAACGGCACCCAACTCTCACCGTCCAGACTCTGATATATTACGACTTTCGCCACTCCTTCTTCCTGAAAAGATAATTGTACGCCAATAAATTGCTCTGCCGGTTGAAACTTATATTCCTTATAGCTCCCTACCGTCTCAAAACTGTTTGTAATATCATTTAATGCCATAATTGTATATTTATAAACTTAATACCTGATTCCGATTCTTACCATCTGCTCTGTAACTTACATGCACCCACGCGAAATTGCTCTCATCAATCAATTGGTCATAGGGCAGATTCTTGCGGATATACTCAAACAGCAATTTATTCTGCTGTCTGTCCCCAGTATCAATGTCAGCAGCTTCACCGCTCATGTGCTGAGAGGTTTTGCTTCCCTTGACGGCCGCATTAAGTTCCGGACAGCGATAGCCGCTGGTAACTGTTTTAGGTTTTCCCCACCATGTGCGCAATGGGTCAAGCACGTTATCCACTAATGCAGTCAGAGCGGTTACATGCTGTTGTCTGCATCTGTTGTTAATTCCCATACGGTCAGCCGTATTGCTCCGGCATAACTCGGCAATTGTAAAGTACTTCATTTCTTTTCCTCCTTCTTTGATTCAAACAGTATTTGAGCCGCTAATTTTGCAATGTCCTCCTTGTTTTCTATGATAACACTCATTGTCTTCTCAGCCTTGCGCAATTCCGCTTTTTCCCACGATTTTTCCCTCACAGATTTAAACTCGCAGAAAATGCAATATCCGGTCCATATCATCGAAAACACCGGGAAGGGGATAACGATACAGCACAACAAATCGATGAAGCACAATTCGATAAATGGCGTGAAGTACTTCTTCGCCTTTACAGCGGTTTTTTTATACCCAGTGGAAGTTCTTGCCTCACCGCGCTGTTTGGCTTTCATCACTCCTGTTATCAGGTCGATAAACATGGCTCCGATAGTAGCGGCAATACATAAGGCAATCAACACAATGTGTATCATCATGTGGTCGTGAATAAAGTTGTAAATAACATCTCTCATTTTGTCTGTTTTTTTTAAGATTAATACTATAATGTGTTTTCCCTGCCGGCCTGCGAAGGTGTGCAGGGATTTTTAAACTAAATATCAAAAGCCAACCTCTCCGGATATCCAATGGTATAGTCATAACCGACCAATCCTTCAATCGTGCTGATATTGGATATGGCAGAAAGATGCTGCTGCGTGACATTATAACATGCCAATGCATACAACTCCAACGAAGAGAGCATCTGCAATGCGGTATCTATCGGGATTGTGTAGCACAAGCCGCCAAACCATAGAACCGTATCGGTCTTGCCTGCATCCTTCTCGATATTAATGCTATTCATCAAACCAACGCGAGTGTCCTTACTCAGCCACATCCGCTTCCCTCCAAGGCTGAATGAGTTGACTTTGTCAGATACATCATACTCTTCAATGCGGTTCTCCAGCTCCAATGCCAGTGACTTCCTTACTGACTCTTCGGTGTCAGCATCGCATTCCACCCATAATGTATCATATACATAGGCTGTCTTCTCTTCGGTGCCTTCCATCTCAGGATAAGTAACCGTCTGTTCGTTGACGCATACCAATGCTCTTCCTCCCGAATAGCTTACAAGAGGCATACGAACGTCAAATTCATTTTTTTCCGTTTTCATAATTATTTACTTTAAGTTCATTCTATTCCAAATTGCTCGCAAATCAGATTGCAAGCTTCCTCATTGCTGGTATGGTAACCGTCAAAATAGCACCTCGTACCATCCTTGCGAATCTTGACCTTCTTTGGGAGCGTTTCTTCACCTTTTTCCACCAAGTGGAAGAACCCTTTAATCTCTTCACTTCCTTCGCTTGATTTATAGAGATGCTTCTTCCCATCCTTGTCAATGGTGATAAACTGTACCCAATAGAAATACCCGCTTTCCTTATCGGTGTTTTGCCGGCGAAAGGATATAATCCATATCTCTGTATCATCAGCGAAGTTGTGGAATTTTCTCTTGTCGCCCATCATATCAGGAACTTTCATTCCCCTACTATTTCTTAGCTCCATATTCTCATTTTCTATTAAATATCTCAAATGCTTGCTGTCTGTCTTTAACAGCAATCCCTTATGCCCGGCATAATGCTGTTTCCCTCTCCGATAGGAACGAATAGCCCTTCTTTTTACCTCGCTTCTTACGTGGACGAAACTGTCCTTGTAGTCGTACTTACAGAAACGGAACCCATCCCTTACCTTGCGTATGGAGTAATCACCTTTCAATTCGAGATTATACCGACCCGCATAATATGACTTTTGAAAGCTGATAATATCCTGAATATCCTTCTTGCTCCCGCCTACCAAGCGGTTATCACCAAAACAACACAAGAACACATCCCATCTCTCCAATATCATACGGTCACACTCAAGAAGGGTGAGCATCGCCATCAACTGACTCATCGGGCCTCCAATCGGAACGGTTGCTGTTTTGGAGAAAACCGAAAGCAGTAATCTGCGCGTAAATGGGCATACTATCGTCTTGAACATTACACCCAATGCTATTCTTACGCCCAAAGACTCATAGAATTTCCTGATATCTGTCAATCCTACCCATTTATCAGGATGCGTACTGACCCAATGCCGTATGATGTTAACCATGCAGTATCTCTTGTCATTACTTAGCAGCGAACGCCCTCTTATGCCGCTGTATATGTTGCGGATAAACATGTTTCTGAACTTTTTCTCCACTATTGTAAGAATGACATTCTGAATGATTCTGTCATATACAACATAGATGTCTGCATATCTCTGTTTGTCGGTTTTGTTACGCTTCTTTATAGCCCTGTGAATTAGTTCGGAAGGCTTGTAATCCTCTTCCTTCAACTCCTTGAGTATCCTTACGATGGTTTCCTCCCTGTGATTCTTGTAATACTCTATCTCCGGAGAAGGAGAAGCGTTCCTCATACACCGGTCGAATCCATACTCCACGATTTCCCGATTCAAAAAGAACCCCTTCAAGTTTTTCAACTTTCTCTTGCTATTTGCCTTCTCTAATTTGGCCCATATACTTTCAGCATCCCTTCCGGTAGCTTCTGCATTGCTTTCCGCGTTATCGCCCCAGTAAGGTAGCAATCCGTAATCACATTGCGCATACCCACCTGTGGCGGCATGCTTGTCCGTTATCTTAGTGCTTGATGCACGCGTTGCATGGATTGTCCCGAATGATATACCGTCATTGACAGCGAAAGCCCCAGCGTAATTGTCATTGCTATTGTCAGCCCGATTATTGCAATTCGCAGTCCGAGCAGAAGCATTGCCATTATTCGCATTGCAACCGACAACAGAGCCGTATCCCATGCCCACGCTTTTGCCTATCAGCTCCACCGGCATACTGCTTGGGTCGGGACAATTCCGTGTGCAGGTTTCATCAGAAGGCGCAACCAACGAACCGCCGTACCCGCCATAATTAGGGCGAGGCAGTTCATCATAATGATTCAGTCCGTTGGATTTTGTTGCAAACATTTGAGATTGGTTATTTTTTTATTTTAGTTTTTTTTGTTGGCGATGCCGTGGCGCTAAGCCGCACCACGACAAGCTTAAGCCATTGCTTCATCACTAAGCCGTGCTATGCCATTGCATTGCTCTGATTGGTTCCGATATAAGGGACAGCGAAAGCCCCAGCGTAAGTGCCATTGCTATTGTCAGCCCGACTATCGCAATTCGCAGCCCGAGCAGAAGCATTGCCATGATTCGCATCGCAACCGACAACAGAGCCGTGAAGACAACGCTCACCGGCAGATACATCATTGTTAATGTATAACCATAGGTAGGCATTCTCGTAACTTCTTGAACCTCCTCCTGTTGTTTCCGCGCAGAATAACGAGAAGTTATAGTCTGACTTCTTGGACCATGATTCATTAGTCACAGGAAGATTAATCCCCGGATATTCTTTCTCCAAGTCCAATCCCATTTCCATATCACACTCCTTGTCATCAGGAACACGATAGGTGTAAGTAGTGCGTACAGGGACACGGCTAACATCAGAGGCGCAACGGAACTGAACCGGAAGGTTATTACCAGCTGAATCCTTCCTGACTATATAGTAGGCTCCGTCCATTTGCCTGAATAGTCCTGCTAACGGTAAGTTCCAACCTCTATATATAGGGATTGAGCGTTTCAGGATGCCGATTCCACCATTCATTGCCGTGCCATCGGTCCATGTCACACCATCTTGGAACTCCATTTTGGTGTAAGAGTTTACAACAGCTGTCATTACTCCGTCTGCCATTCCCGCACAACCCGGGACATTTCTCACCACGTAGTAATGTTTACATACTTCCATGCCTGCACCGGTGGACAGATTGACAGAACCGTCCTCAGTGCAAGTCACGCCACCTTCCGCATCGAAGGAGAATATATGCCCTATACTTCCTATCTTCGATACAAGTCCTGCCTTGCTGATGCCGTCCAGTAATCGTTGAGCTTCCATTAGCTCCATAAATCCATACCACGAACTGCCTGCCACACCACCTATCAGATTGGTTTTACTCGTTGAGCCTGCCGGAGTAATCATATTACTTCCCATCAGGGTGCTATACTTTATCTCACTGCCTACGATTGCCTTCCATCCGCTATTCGCAGAGATTACATCGTCTACGAATGTAGACGAACTGACACTGTCTAATGTGGTACATCCCACTCCAAACAGGTTTAGCCTTGTATGTGCCCATGTGCCTATCTCGAAGCTCATCAGACAGACTATGATTTCATAAAACTCATAGTACATCCCCATGTACGGACGGTTGGAACCATCCGCGTTCTTCGCCTGTGCGTTCTTGACTGACTGTATGGACGATACATATTGAGTAGGGTAGCCTCCACCGCTTGTCTTGTAGCTCTGTTTGAAAATGTTCATCGGTGCATTGTATGTACCTATGGCATTCTTGTTGTACACATAATGTGCACAGCTTGCCGTATCACCTTCCAGTTTGGCGGTGACACATTCTCCCGGAACGATGCCGAACGGTCTGATGCGTTTCGCCTGTCTTCCACCGATGGCGAATGGCAGTAATGACAATGCCACGATGTTGTATTCGGCTTCCGTCCCTCCTTGCGGTGTGTAGGGCATAGTGGCTTTCAGGTAATACAGGTCACAGTCGGTAAAATTCATGATGTCACCATCCGTACCGTCAATGGCTATTTCTTTTCCGTCTACGGACGCTGTCAGCCTTCCGGGTGCGCATTGCTTGACCAGCTTGCCATCTTTCACCGCCCCCAAGTGGAGGTGTGATGCCAATGCGCGAAGTTTGGCGGTATCGCCGAAGCTTACCTGTGCATCAGGGTCTGCACTACCGTTGACTCGTGCGAATCCACATGCTCCCAAGGCTTCCAATTCTCGTGCCAAGGTCTCAATGGCTTCCGCATTGACGGTGATGGCGGCTGTGTTGGACTCAATAGCTCTTGCGTTGTTCTGTTCGGCAGTCTTCGCTCTGGATACCTCATCGGAAATTTGTTTCTTTATCGACGTATCATCGTAATTACTAAGCTCTGCCAGCTTCGTACCTTCCGCATCGGTCATCAGTCGCTTGCCTGTTTCTTTGGCCACATACTTCTTGTCGGCATCCGCAGTCTTCTGATAAGGGGATAAATCAGGAGCTATATATTTTTTTAGCGTATTCGGGTTTATCCTTCCATTTGAGTTCCCTTCCTGATAAGGAATATTCTCATTCCCATTCAGTGCTGTTCTTTCAGCCAGTTCGTTAATCGTTTTTCCAGCCATAACTATTTATTTTATATTATAAATATTCTTCCAATCTCCGCCAATACGGTGATACCGTTTACCTTGATTTCACCGCTTTCGTTTCGTCCTATCGAAAACTCTTTGTCAGAGGGGATAACGTCTGCAATTGCGACCAAATCTTCGTCTGTAAACGTTCTCTCGCTGACATTATAGTCATTGCCTTCTGCAGCACTTGCCCTTGCTTCCTCATACTCTTTCAGCAACGTTTTTTTCGTCTCGGCAAAAGAGAGATATTCTTCGCTCTGCTTGATTGACTCAAGCTCTTTTTTTTCAGCTTCGGTGATATCCTTCTTTTTCTCCAGTTCGTTTACGCGGGCGAAGGCATGCTCATCGTACCCTTCGGGTTTTAGCTTGGAATAGATTCCCTGCATATCCTTGTTAAAGTCATCTACCGCCTTCTCATAGGCAACAAGGTTCAGGATTATCTTCACCTTGGTTTTGTTGGCAAGGGGAGTGCCTTCGTCCGATTTCAGCGGTACGAGCTGTAAAAAACTCATGCGTCTGATGATTTCGTTGATTTTCATTTTGTGCCTCCTCCCTTGGGGATAGATGACAGTATGCTTCTAAGCATGTTCTCCGTATCTTCGATGCTGCCTTTCATACCTACTGTCATACTGAATCCGGTAGGCACGATAGAAGCCGTTCCGACATAAGCGTCTCCATCCAATATGATGTATTGGATATCATTTACCGTGTTATTGGCTTCGCCATTCTCGTAAACTCTAGTAATGCTTTCTTTTTTTCTAATTAGTTCCATATCTTTAATTTTAATGATTAGTATTTTAAGTTATAGTCCCCGGTTGGTCCGGATTAGGCATCGGCTGGAATGGGTAAGCCTTCTTGGTATACTTATTCGAGTCGAGTTGCAGATACACATAGTATTCACTAAGGAAATCGAGCAAATCAAACGTTCCAAAGACTTCAACCGTATTGTTTTGGACGAGGTCGAAATCCTGTAATTGCTGCCTTCCATTATCTTCATCCGATACTATGCGGCGTAGTGTAATCCAATTATTTCTCAGCGTCTTGTTTCCGGATGTAGAGGTAAGTTTAAGTTTCCACTTAACCGCGGTGTTCAATCCTGTCATTGAATTGGTTACATATTCGGCAGTCAGCATGATTGTCAGCCCTCCCGCTTCCTCTTCTGATACATACTTCACCCTTCCGGGGGAGCAGTTCATGACAGGCAAGAATAAGTTGACCGAATCAGGGTCATAGATACTATTAATCTTATTCATACACAAGAACGGATACACATCGTAGTATTGCCCTAATGTCAGACCACTCGCGGGTATTTCCAGCGGCATTCCCGCCCTTACATTGGCCAACTTCCTGATGATTCTGTTGGATGAGTCGACCAGCATAGCGCCAAACCACCATGTTGAGAGATTCGTCCCGAAATCTATGTCAGACAATGCTACCGAACCGGGACCCGATTTATCTGCTGTCGACATATTAGTCACGACAGAACATGATATGGAACTATACTGAGATGCTTTTGAATCACAGTGAAAGCTGTGAAACGGTGGTAGCGCATCATGTTTATACAGCAGGAAATCAGCCAGTCTATATGGACTGTTGCTTCCCCCCCAAGGCTTCTCGTATATATATCCGTTCATCTTATTGGCTGTATATAATCCCGGAATCTCTTCATAGGACGCCACAGGAGGAGCCTTGATTCCACAATTATTCATCGTTCCCCTCCACCACGCTCCTTCTCCGTCAGCAGGCATACTTCTGTCGGGTGATGCGGATGTTATATGTACAGGCTTACATCTGGACCACATGTTAATCTTGATATGCGTACACAGCGAACTTATATGCAGTAGTCCGGCTCCAAGTATATAGGCCACGTCGCTCTTCAGATTAACAGGGGATGTAATTATGTTGTTTGAATTTGCCATCTTAATAGAGTAGTAACAGGGTTATGAAAGTTGAGATAAAGGCACACATCTCCATCCAAAACATAGGCTTACTGAACTTAAGGCATGCCAACACGATTACACCGCCAATGAAGGTTATAAGAGGAATGTACCACATACCCATCAGCACCTGCCATGTAAGGGAGGCAAGGGCGCATATTCCCGCACTCACATAGTGGATGTTCCGGTTAAAATCCTCCTTGAACAATGGGGCTGCTCCAACGAACGCCAAGGCAGCGCTCGATATAAACGCCAAGAACTGGTACTCTTCCCTGCTAGCTTCAATGAACGAGGCAATCAACAGGGATGATTCGGCAAGGCAGAATGCGGTGAACAGCCAACCTTTCTTGCCAAACTGATAGTAAGTGTCGCTGATGCTTGCAGGGACACCGTTCTTACCAATCGCGTATCCGATATAGGATACAAACAAAATAATCGAAATAACCAATAATGTAACCATAGCCTTTAATTTATAAATTTGTCTTTCAAGTTTTTAATCTCTTCGTACAGCTCGATAATCTGAGCCTGCAATACTGCCGTATATTGGGCGTAATTGACCGAAAGGTATTTCTCGGGCGTATTAGTTTCGGTGACCAGTTCAGGGTATAACTCCCGAAGTTCCTGAGCTATGAATCCGATGCTTTCCTTTCCGTCCTTAATGTAAGTCTTGGGGGTTACAAATCCCCTGTTTCTTAGTGTCACTATGCTTGATTTCAATCGGATGTCCGAATAGGCGGTAACTTCACCGTTTACAAGAAGGTTTCCATGGACGGTGAATCTTGAAGCCACCATATCAGCAGTGCCTTCTCCGTTTAATTGCAAGTGAACGCCATTCGTAGAGCCATCATCAGAATTAGATACGGCAATTAACATACTACCCCATCCATAATTTTGAGTTCTTACGGTACCTATAGCATAGTGTGTCTGGTATCCAATCCCATCCATACTGTCTATCCATCCCAATATGGGTCTACATGATGTCGCTGCATTCATTAGTGCAATTTGGTTTGCTCTAAATACGGCGTTGTCTACATTTTGGAATATTTGCCAAGTGTGCGTCCATCTGTCTGTCATTGACGAAACGTATGACGCCCTGCAATTGGCATTATTGTAACAGCTTAGGTTAGTGATATTAACAGTTTCACCGTCCATACTGGCCACCTGTCCAGCTGACGTATAGAAACCAATCCCATAGTAACCGGAAAGAATTACCTTATTATTATAATTAAAATTAATGCCATACCAAGGACAACTACCATCATGAACATCATTAACGTTATTACCAATCCTAACACATCCAATCTTATCTGCCCAAATAGCGCTCCACATGTTACTATTCCAACCTCCTCCAAGATTCTTGCTGCCGAATGTGGGAACCAAACCATCTGAACCAAAACTATACCCAAAGCCTAAGCCGTTAAGATATATACCCTTGCTTCCGTATATAGTCAATGCATCATCAGTCACTTCTTTCAGATATACATAATCACCGTCACCGAAGTTTATCTTATTACCATAATTACCAGCCTTGTTAAGGACTATATTATTAGTGGTAGTAGTTCCGTTAATCGTAAGACTGCCTGTTATCGTATCACCCGCTTTCAGGACATATTTGGACAAGTCCGAGGGAATTGCGGCACCGATGCTCGAAGCCGTGATATTGATGCTCTTTGAAGCGCTTCCATCGTAAGAACCTTGCGAAGTACCGTTAAGGCTAATGGTCAGTCCGTAGGGATTCTTTAACGCAGTCGGTATCGTCGGATAGGCGGGAAGCGATATCACACCACTAGCCACACTATAAGCAACCGTGCCCAACTTAACCTGTTTTGCATACACGCTGCTCAAATCAGGTATATGGGAGAAATGAATCGTCTTGGATGTGTCGGACTTGGAAAGCTCTGCCCACATCGCACTTATATCAAGACCACCACCTTTTTTATTGGTCCACTTGCTTTTAATAGAATCATAGGTCAATACCATACCGTCAGACAAAGGAACAGTAAGGTCTACATCGTCAAGCATGCGCAATGAGGTGGCACCGCTTGAACCGCCTGATGTCGAACCGAATGCGGATACTTCTCCGGTAGCGTAGAAGTTAGCCATAGTGCCGTCTTCCTTCTCCACATATAAGGCATTGTTGGTCGCGTCATACTTCAACAGGGCGTTGCCTATTTTAACCGAATTAATGGCCTTTATATCGGTGAACGGATATTGCGGTTCAAGTATATATTTAAACTCTGCGGACCGGAGGAATTTAAATGCCGACAACAACACGCCTACTGTCTCCTCTCCGACAAAGAAAGACAAGGGGTCTGCATGGAGTGTTCCGTCTTCTTCCCACCATAGCGCGCCGTTTGCAAAATATCCTGTACCGTCAAAACGGACAAGTCCCTTGGCGGCATTTTCGGGAGCACCGTTTTCAGGATAATCAAATTTATCAAGCATGGAGCCTCCCCACCAAGATGCAATACCTCCTCCTCGCTTGTCGGACTGGTATACACCGTTCGTGCCGCTCATTATCTTGAATCCGCTATCAGAGGTATATCCCAATGCCAACAATGAGGATTGGATAAGACCTCCTTCAATATTGGTGTATTCCTTCAGTGCTTTCGTCAAGTAAGATATATCCCCTATATTCTTCGAAATCTCCTTGATGGAAGCGTTCAGCTTTTCCTGTATGTAATTGTTGGCGGCATTGATATTGGCGATAAAGTCACCGTATTTCAAATTGAATGCGGAATACTTTCCGTCCACCATAGCCACTTCCGTAGCGGTGGTCTTGCCGTCCTGAATGACACCGTTAATGGTGTTAATCAGTTCTTGTGCTGAATTGTTGAAAAGCCGGTATGCCGTTTCCAGCTCTGTTTTTACCACGCCTTCATCAAGAAGCTCGTTTTCTATAATCTTGCTATAAGACTCCGTTACATCCTTTTGGGTTGTGGCTATAGTGTTCAGGTACTTCTGAATGGCTGCCGCCTCACCTCTGTCTACGATACCATCCTTGAACGCTTCGTCAGTGAAGTCCTTCATGGAACCTACTGTCTCATCCAGCTTTTCAGCCGCTTTCTTTGTTTCTTCGGCTATTTTTTGTGCCTCTTTCGCCACCGTGTCATCGGTGTATTTGGACGCAAGCTCCCAATGGGAGATGCTGAACGCTTCCCCTGCTTTTTTCGCGGTGTTCGCCCTAAGCATATCGTCCTTGTAAGTCGTTCCATAAGTGGCGTTAACCCACATATCGCCTATGTCATATGCATCGGAGTTCTGCGGCTGGCGAACAAAGATGCGTCTTTTGCCGTCTGCGGTGTCCTGTGCTTTTTTGGCGTTCTCCAGAGCCTTGATGATATCCGTATCAGTAATGGCATTCCAATACCATCCCTTTCCTTGCTCGTATTGGAATCTGTATGCCTTTCCCTCCTTACTGTAATACAAGTCACCAAGGTGGTTGTTTTTCAAATCATCGGTGGTCCAGTCGGATGCAGGGAGATTATCAAGGGTAGGTTCCGGCTCATAAAACCATGTTTCTATCGCACCGTCCACCTGATTCTGTATATTGTCCAACTCCTTGTTGATGTAGTCTTTCAAAGGGTCCAAGTCCTCTTTGTACTTCTCGGAAGCTTTCTTGAGCGCGTCTTCAATGGTATCACCGTTACCGATAGTGGTGCCCACAGAGAGCTTGCCCTTTATTTCCACACCTTCACCTTGGGTAAATCTCACATAGCTTTTTCCGTCACGGTCTCCAACGTATGCATCACCATACACATGGAAGAATGCCTTGTTGTTAATCTTGTCCACTCCGTATTCCACGTACTCTTTATTCAAATAGGAATAGGAGTCTATGCCATGATAGAGAGTGACGCTTGGGCTGAACACATCCGTAGAAGACATGATTACCGCATTCTGTGCGTCAATATTGCTCTCATCCGTCACATCATTACCGTCAATGCCCTTCCACTTGGTACGTGCTCCCAAGTGTGCTACGGTGTCACCCTTTGCCGGAATGTCACTACCAGTATCACAGTCGGCCATGCTCAGGTCGATATAGTGCAACTTGTAGATACCTATCTCAAGAGGCTCTCTGCTGGCACCCACGCATAAACGCCAATAGTAATGGTTCGCCACCTGTTGGTATTCTCCCGGCTTCTTGATGTTGAAGTTCTTGCTCTGTACCTGGAAACCTGCCCGGAATCGGTTCTCCACTTCCACGCCATCCTGCTCGGCAAGAAACCAACAGCGGTACACACCGTCAGGCACACCATTCTCCACCGGTTCTCGCTCTGATAGTATCAGCTCGTTGCCATCAGCAAGCATGATGGGTGTTCCATCGGCAAGCGTCATGCTATATGTCGATTCGATATAGCCTTTGGTCCACACGTCAATCAGTGTCACCGCTCCTCCGGGGGTGAGCATAATCTTTCCACCCACGGAATTGACATTCTGTATCTCCAGTGATTCGAAATAGGCTTTCATGCGGACTCTCAGCTTGTCTACCTCCGCATAAACCTGGCCTGTCTCCTTGTCAACCATGATGATACCTCCTGTACTTCCACTGACAAACTGACCTACCTCAAAGGCGGTGTCGGAAGATAACTTGTACGGAGTACGGTCGTCATGTGTTTTGCTGAGAAAATATCGAGAAACTTTTGCTAAAATATCAGTCGTTGAAATATTGTTTCCTCCTAACGTACTTCCTATAATATTCCCGGCAATTTCTGTAATGGTGCTTCGTAATGAGGATACGTTTGCAGACAGCTTATCTGTAAGCTCTACGGATATGTCATACAAGCAATTCTTGTCAGCCTTGCAAGTGAATGAGTTGACATACATAAGGTACTCTTTGTCATTGTACTTTATGTACATACGTGCGTTCTCGTTCAGTATTGCCGCAATGCTACTATTATCCGAAAGGAAGACACGTGAGAAATTCAATGAAAATGAAAACTTTTCATCGTTGTTTTCAGACATATACTTGATTAACGTTTCTTCTAATCTGTCTTCTGCCGCAATTACAAGCGATTTAGGCATTTTTATGCCAGTAATCACAAACTTGTCACCTATTTGCGGACGATAGTTGTTTGTCGCATTCGGCATTACCACACCAAAAGAAGTGTTATCTTTCTTTACGGCAATCCATACCTCATTAGTCGAAGTGTTCTGCTGACGTTCTACATATTGTGAGGTTTGCGAAGTAACCTTCTGTTCAAAGTCGCCTGCTGGAAGATTGCCGTTCGCATCGACCAATACGGGGTTAAATGCTCTGTTAGGTTCACTATCATTGTAAGTAACTCCAATCTCAAACTCGCAAGCGGCACAATTACCAGTAGTCATGTTGATAATTGCCGTACCACCTTCCAAGCCTTGCTCAAAAAGATTAAAACCGTATTGACCGTTATAGACGTGCAGCTTAATATAGAAATAAGAGTGTACATATTCGTCCGTACCGTTGAACACGTTATTACCTTCTCCAGTGCCCAATTCATCACTGTCATTTGCATCAAAAGCAATGCCCGCAATCTCACCGAACAACTGACCCGAAGCATTTGTAACGCCTTCAATAGTCGGTTTAATATCGCTGAAATCAACTTTAATCTCCTTTACCTTATTTTTGGAATAGGTATTCTTAAACGTATAATAATCATTTGTTTCTGGTATCTTATAGGTATCGTTCAAAGCATTATAAAACCTTTCTGCACCTCCTGTTTCCCTGTAAATGGAAGGCATTAGGTTTTGGCTACGTTCTATCGTTCCTGTCGCATCGTCATTTGGGTAGTAGAAAGGAATATTCTCCGTACTTCCCAATCCTGTAACACGATTTACTATCTTGTAATTGGCGTTGGCTTTCTTAATAGATATAAGCCCTTTTCTGTATTCAAACGGAGTGGATATTACATTTTCAGTATATCCGATATGGCAAACCTTTCCTACAAAGTAATAAGGTAGGTCGTATATGGTGTATATGGACTGCAACGCCTCGGCAAGGTACACGTTATCGAGCGACACAAGTTTGCTTTCGGAAGTAATATCTTCGTCAATCACTACCGAATAGCCTATTCCCGATTTTGTCATGGAAGCGTTCAGACGAGAAACAAACTCGTTTATGTCGCCCATGAACTTGATGGAAGTGGAGTTTGAATGATAGGTGTCTGCTCCAGTCGTAACCACATCCATAAAGTACACGTTTTCAAGCACGATACGTTCCGAAACGAATTGCAGTTCGTGCTTGTACATGATGCTCTTGTTATCCTTTGAAGAAGTCGGCACTTGACCTACATAGTATCTTTCACCTCTGAACTCTACAAACTCTTCTCCGCTCCATTCTTCGTCCAAGCAAGTCGGGTAGTTAAGCGTAGCGGTTAGGGTAGGAGTGCCAGCCATACGCTGTGCGGTATAGGTGTATTCACCCAACTTTGCAGGCATGGTGTCGTTAGGAAACTTCACCTTGTTTCCCTGCGCATCCAACTTGTATATGTATAGGCTCTGCTTCTCCATATTACTCTTTTACAACATCTATCTGTTCTACTGTTTCTTTTTGTTTATTTATACGTCCTTCCGTCTCATTCTTTTCTTTTACTACTCTCTGCTCTTCATCTGGTGTGCTTTCAGTATTTTTTTCAATAGCTGTCTTTGAAGAAAGAATGCCAGCTTGTTTCATTGAGATAAGCATATTATTATACTCCGTTGCACTAAACGGTTGCCATATCTTGAATTTGCAGCTTACACGGAGCTTGGCGAATTCCGTAACAGCGTTTTCGTTTTCCTTGCTATTCACCAACTCTTTGGCAAGCCCTTCCTTGAACAAACGCATCATCTTGTCGGCAAAGTTCTGCCACTCGATAATACCTTTCTGTGCATTTTTTAAATCTAAATCACGCGTTAAAGTGATAGCCAATCCACTAATATCACCGCTAGACTTGACATCCTTTGGCAAAAGGAATGTACATGAAGTATTTATTTGTATCTTTTCAAACAAGTCTTGTAGACTGTCAATCATACCTTGCGGGCTAGGAGGTGTTTTAAACTCTGCGCTTCCGTTTCCATCCATTGACTTGTCTTGCAGGATAATATTTCCAGCAAGCTTCTTTGTAGTTTCGGACAAGTTTCCCTTGATATACAAGATACCCCAACCGTTGCGTTTCTGAATAACAAAGAAGATGTTGTATATAATTTCGTATATCTCAATAAGGCTTTGACCGTTGTTCCAAGCAACATTTCCACGTTTAGTACATAAAGGTATTTCACTGAAGCCATGTAATATAGGAAGTTCCCTTACAAATCCATCCTCTCCGGCTTCTTCACCATTTTTAGCGGTATGCATTCGATACATATAAGTATCATCATAGCTATCAATATACTTAATACCGTTTTCATCTTCATAATAGACACTTTCTATTAGCCTGTCTCCATTGCTATCATTGTGTGATATGATGACGTAACCATCCTCATAGCTGATAAGCCGACATTTTATACGCCCTTTGTAGTCATAGTAAAATAAAAGGCCAGCGTCTCCAGTTGCAAGCTGTGAACGTACTGCCTTTGTTCGCCATCCGTCCATATTTCTATCCACCCAGTACTCTTTGATTGTAGTATAGTTGTCCTTGTCCTTATCTGTAGGATTTTTCCCCCTTAAAGATAATGTGCAAGGATTTCCACACAAATAGATAACATGGCTTGAAAGTATTTGCTCTTGAATAGCTAATGCTGTACGTTGAAACTTTATCTCTTGATATCCTCCATTCTCTAACTTCACACAAATACTAGGTAAATTTTGGTCAAAAAGCACTTCATGGCTCATAGGGTCAAGTTCTTTTAAAAACTTTTCCTGAGATACAATATTTTTATTAACTCGAGGAAGTCTCGCCGTTCGCTTTTCAGTGATGGATGCAGACTGACCGTCAGAACAATCGTTTGTAGAGTAAGTATTACTTCCCCTAAAGAACGGTTTCTTCTGTAACAGTGTATCCGCATTGCGTAGCAAAGCTATTTTTTGCGTTTCTCTTCTTGATATGATTTCTTCATTTGTCATTTGTCAGCATCAATAAGGTTATAATACTTCATACAAGCTTCCTTGCTGGGCATTGCAGAGCATTCTCTCGAAGTCCATTTACATATAATGTCGTGCTTCTGCGGAACTACGATAATGCGTTTCTGCCCTTCCTCTTCCTCGATATTGAACTTGTCGTTCAGCTTCACACGTGCATCAAGTACTACTTTACTTGCCTTGATGTAGGTATCTGTATCTCCATCTTTATTCGCTGAATCAGCAATCTTTTTCATCTCAGATATTTCTTTCAGCAATTCCTCACGGTTTTCATCCTTGGATATAGTGGTCACAGCACCAATACCGAATGGTTTCAGTTTCTCTGCAAGTGCCGACAACACTTTATTTGAAGGTTTGCTGCATCCTTGATAAGCCACCTGTTCGGCAAAAGTCTTGTCAACAAACGTGTCGCACATCGCCAAATAAGCAACGTCTCTTACCTTAGCTTCAATCCCTTCCGTTTTAAGAGAATTGATAATATCCTTTATGTCATTCGTTCCTACCATATCTTAATACCATGTTGTGTCATCGTAAATACTCCCAGCCATTTCCACATTTCTCATTTCCCTTCTCTCTTCCTGCGAGTTGTAATACCCGGCTTGTATCTCGTTGCCATACTCTATGTTTGCGCAAGGCAACATCCTCATGGCGCAAGGGTCTAACAAGTCCATAGACCTGCCTTTCCCCAACATCTGATTCATCTTCTTCTTGTTCCAAAGCCTTTTCTTACCGCTCTGCATATCGTCAAAGCGCACTACGGAACATTCCTCGATAAACTCGTTTTCCACCGTAACCTTGTATTTCAAGTTCTGATGGGTGTATGTCCGCACTGCAAGTTTATCGTCAAAGGTGAGGTTGCCGTTTTCTATCATCTTGCACAAGCGCAGGTAGCACATATCCTTCACTGTCATTGCGGTAAGCGGATAAAGACCGAATGGTTTGTTGAGTGATATATAAGGTATCGCATCGGGAATGTAGTCGTTGAAATAACGTCCTGCGGTCGCATCGAAAATGATGTGGCTCTCTGCTGTGCCGTGTTCAAACGCAAATGTCTTTACGGCTTGTGCGTTCTCTCTCGGTGTGGACTTACTCAATATGAGTATGTCGTATGCGTGAAATCCGTCCCAAGCAAGTGCCACAAGGTTGTCCGTACCGTAGTCTGCCAAGTCAACGGTTATCCATTTGTCACCGTTAACGGCTGGGTTGTTGTTAAATACTCCTTGTGCGGATGAAGAAGGTATAGGTATCTTTTCGTCCTCTTCGGGGTCAACATTGAAGTTTCCTTCAAAAAGGGCTTGTGCCATCTTACCGCCCGAAGCTGCCACAGAGCCTACATAGTTGGGGTTGTTTTCGGTCATTGCCTTGTTCTCTGACAACTTGCCTTGATAGAAAACAAAGCTCTTAATCATGTTCTCGTATGTGAAGTTACCTCCGATACGAGCCAGTTTTCTGTCAATGTCAATTTTGCACTTGCGATAAACTTCTTCCTTTGAATCTCCCCAAACCACATCGTCCACGGTAGAACCTGCGATATAGAAGTATCGCACCTTTCCGTTTCTGTCGGGAATGATAAACCCATCAACTCCGATATACCAATCCAAGAACTTTCTCGTCCAATGGCTCCGCTTCGGGTTAAGGGTGGCGAAGAACTTGCCTGTGAACGTCTTGCTTCGTCCACGGTTACGGGTCTGTATGTAGCTGAACGCTTCCCAAGACATTTCGGTAATCTCGTCAATGGCTATACAGTCGTATTGTTTACCCTTCCACTGCTCTCGCATCTTATCGAGATTTGTGTCATCTATATATGTCAAATCGCAATATGCTCCACTTTGAAAAGATATTCTTGGGCTGTCTGCTTGTTTTATGCTACAGTAATCACCGAAAATGGTTTTAAAAGCATCAACGAATGAACCTCCAGACTTTTGAGATTGTAGAGATTTACGAGTAATTGCAGCTCTGAACTCACCGTCAAGCGTAAGAGGTTGTGCCATTGATAACACAAGGGCAAATGAATTGTGTGTTACAGTGAAATCTTTAACAGCGAACAGTCCATGCTTACCACTAACAGTAATACATCTGCCAGTTCTTCTGCCTATATGCTCTATTGATGTAATTTTCTTACACAATGACCTTTTTCTTATACGAAGCCTATCTACCTTGCTTTTCACACCTACTATTTCGTATGGGTTTCTACAAGATATTCTAACTCTGTATAAGTCGTTTCCTAATCTTTGTTCTCCATCTTTTGTGCTGTATCTTCTATTAGCCTGAACGTGTATAGATGCCCAATACCCAAGCGACCTTGAAACAAAAGCAACATCGTTTGCGAGTGTACTACTAATTGTGTAATAAGTTATTCTTCCCCTATCATCAACACTACCATCAGAGTCTATCAATCCCATCAGAAGATTTTGTCTGTCTTTGATTGTAGAGTACTTATATTGGTCGGGTATAAACTTATCTTTAGCTGTCTTTCCACTTATGCCAAGTTCAAAAAGTCTTTCTCTTATATACTTATCATATATATGATAGCTACAGCAGTTATCTCGTTTTTCAACGTGTGTCATGTCGTAGCCTGACTTTGATAATTTTTCAGCTATTTCATTATATGGCGTTGTTAGTGTTACCTTTCTCAATTCTGATACATAGTAATCAGATATGCAGCCATTCCCTAATAAGTTACCCAAAAAATAAGGTGTTATATCATGCAATAGTTGTTGGTCGGTGTCGAATGAAAATTGGATAGGAGCAGATATAGGTATTCTATATTTACCTTTTCCTTTACTTGCATAATCTTGGAATAAAGAATATGTTTCCTTTATGTACGGGCGTTTATTTGAGTCTATTACATACCATAAATGCCCTTCCGAACAATCCGTATAAGTTCCATCGTTAAATGACACCCTATAATACTCATGTTCCTCTATGGGATGTAACTCAGAAACTGTTTGTGTAAGACCAGTAGTAGGGTCAGATATAATGTCACCAACAGAAAGACAACCAACGTTCTTGTACCCATACGGAGTAACAACAGGTTCAGTGAGCATAGTTTGCTTTCCGCCACAAAGAATTCCTCCACCGAAAATCACATCAACATTGGATGATGCGAAGTCCATTTGGAAGCCTTCTTGCGGTTTCATTACGATTGCACTATGTCCTTGTTCTTCTTTCATACATGCAAAAATACCCTATAAAAACAAGGTAATACATACTTATCTGAAACTCTATTCGCCATGTGGCGAATACGCACCTTTACAAATAGTTACGCTTATTTGTTAAAGCATTACTTTCGCACATAATCATTAAAATTCATTCAGAATGAAGTTTACAAAAGAACAGCTATCAGAAGCACTGAAAGCAAAACTCACAAATGGCGGCAAGAAAACCTTGGCGATGAGGGAAAGGAGTTTCAATGGCAAAGTGGAAAGAATCTACAAGCGATTGGAGAAAGCGAGTGACAAGGACGAGTTGGAATTGGACGATACTGTTTCCGAATACTTGGATGACCTCCAAGAGGACGATAACAACATACGCAACGACAATTCAAAGTTCGTAAAGGAGTGGGAGAAGAACCATCCCGACAAGAAAGATGACAAGGACGATAAGAAGGATGACAAAAAGGACAAGGACAAACTTGACCTTCTTCTTGAAGAAATCCAAACTTTGAAAGCAGAGCGTGAACAGGAGAAATCTGCAAAGGCAATCTCCGAAAAACGCAACTCTTTGAAATCCGCATTGAAAGGGAAAGATGTGAAGAACGAAGATTGGATTAACGACCAGTTGGAACTTATTCACATTGATTCTGAAACTGATGTTGAAGCCTTGACAGAAAAACTGGTAAAAAGCTACAACAAGTTTAGTTCAAACACACCACCCAACATCACTCCGAATAGAGCTGGAAGCGGAAAGGAAGACTTGGAACATGAGTTTGACGACATTGCAGAAGGCTTGAAGGAATAATAATATGTAACAATTAAAACGAAAACAAATGAGCTACATCAATCAGCAAATTATGGGTGGAGGCATCAGTAATGCTGGAGTCTTGCTCCAAGCATCTGGCAGCGTTGGCGGGAAGCGTCATGTGTTTGTTGGTCTTACAGGCGACCATGACTTTATCTACCCCGAAATTGGTGGTTATATCGTAAATCCGTTCAAGGGAAAGGCTAAGGCATACGCTGGTGACCTAGCAGAATACGACCCCACCACAAGGCAAATCAAACTTCTGAAAACCTACGTTGCAGCAAAGGAGGCCACAGCAGAAGACACATCCATCCTGCTTGTACGTGACGGTTATCACCACATACCTTTCGTAGGTGATATTGTGATGGTCGCTCCGTCAACGCTTACTGGAAAAGGAACGGCAGTTACAGTCACAGCGGTAAGGAAAGAAACGGATGCTACCGCAGGGGACGTATGGAACTTAACACTCAGTGGAGCATTGGGAGTCGTTGCTAAGGGAGCAGTGCTTGTAGAAGCAACCGAAGTAGGTTCCAACAAGACATCGGTTGTTACAAACCCTAATGTATTCTTTCCGTCAGACACCGACTTCTTTTATAATCCAGATGATGAAGAAGCAGGTACAGATGAGTTCTACAAAGCTAGATATACCATCAACTTGTCCCTTCTCGGTCACGGTGTAAAAATGTACGAGGACAGAATGTCCCCGATGCCTGCTACTATCAAAGCCCTCAACAAGAGTTTGTGGAAGGGTTGGTTTGAAATCTAAAAAAAGGAGGGCTTGAACAATGAAATCAGATTTTAACAATTCACGGTACGCCAAGTTCTTCGATAGCAAGAACAACCGTAACTACTTGCAGACCTTTGTAAACACGAAAGGTCTTATCGGCGTAAACTACGGATGGTGGAGAACCCAATGTCAGAAAGACGCTGCTCCCACACCTACGGATGCGAGCGGACTTGCCACGTTTACACAGAAATCACGAGCCTTGAAATCGGCTATCCTCATGGATATGCGCGCTCCCTTGGGTAAGGGATTACAGGAAGATGTGGAAGGCATTGAGTTCTATCAGGCATCTATTCCTCACTTCATTTCAAAGGCTTTCGTTGAGAATTCCGCAGAAAGATTGAGAAAAATGCAGGAGTTTGAGGAGTTCGGCAATGACCGTGACATCGTAATCGCATGGACTTTGGGTTTGCAGGAGAAACTTGACAGTGCACACCAAACACTGAACTACATGACTGGCAAGTTGATGACAACCGCCAAGATTGACTATTCTGGTATAGGTATGGGTATTCAGATACCTATACATAAAGCAAATGTTCCTAAAGAGAATTTTAAGACTGCCGGCACATTGGTATGGACTGACCCATCTTGTGCTATTCTGTCACAAATGGCAGAAATTGAAAAAAGTTTTCGTGATGAATGGGGATTTGATGGTGCTTTGGTATGGAAGATTACCTATAATATGTTCTATACCACCTTCCTGCAAAACAAGGAGGTAAAGGAACTGGTAGAAAGCTACAAAAAGAATCCATTGGCTTGGGTGGCGACAACTTCAACAGCTCCTACAACAGCAGACTTGTTTCAGCGTGCCATTATGGACTACCCAGGTATATCTCCAATTGAGATTGTAGTAGAAAAGGAACGCAACATGACAAACAGTGGCTCTGCAATCGTTCAAGGTTGGGATGACAAATACGCTGTACTTTGTCCTGCTGGAAAACCTTGTGACTTAAAGTGGACAAACGAAATCGACCAAAAACTGTTTGGCGAAGGATTTGGCGCTAATGACATCGAAAAGGTATTCGCTAAGGCAAATGATGGTATTTGTACCATCGTGAATAGTGTAGCTAATGCCGGAGAGTTGAGAACATGGAGAACAGAAGTACTTATGTCTGCTGTGCCTGCCCTCAACGAGTTCATGCAGCACGTCATTGTAGACACAAGTCAGGCAGACGATTAATGTACAACACATTGCAACAGTAGCAGTTATGGAAAAATCATTTGACCCGATAGCATACCTCAATGGGCTTACGAGATTTGTCTTTGAAAATGATGCGCTTGAAAATATCGCATACGAAAACGGTTTGATGTTTATTTCAGACCGTTCCGAAATAGACGAATGCACTAAAGACCATTGCCTTATCGCACTATATGAGCTTGTCATTAACGGTCCGTGGTCTGTGGCTTCATCATCACTCCAGCATGGCAGTTATAGACAGGACGTAGGCAGTGAAACGGTAACGGCTCCCATAATCCAAAACTTGAAAGACCGTCTGAAAGCACTGTACAAAAAGTATGGTGAAGAAGAAGCGTTGGGAAGCATGGATTCGGGTAGTATGAGTTGGGTCAATGAAAATTCATTAGATGTATAGCTTATGCGTCTCAAAAGAAAAGCAATAGCAGAATATCCGTTTCATGGCATATTCTACACCGTGATAACGAAAAAGCCGGAGGACGGAGACCTTCTCGGTAACGGAGGATTGCTTGACGGTGATTTGCTAGGCGGTGAAGATACGGATGGTTCTCTCAATGCGAAAATAACTGAGAAAAACGAAGGGAATACGGAAACTTTGGAAGAAACCATCCTTCTTGAAACCGAATGCGATATACAGCAAGCCTCCAAGATGTTCAATGGCGGCACTATCATGGCAGACTATAACGTGTTTTTCCCATTAAAAAAAAGTAGCATTTCACCTGTAAAAATTGGAGATATGTTTAGATGTCCAAAGGAAAGTTACGGAATAGGCATTAACGGTCGTGTTATAGGAATGGGAATTAGCCAGCTTGGTGGCGTGAAAGTTAACATCAAAATGAGTGAAGTAGGTTAAGTATGGCAAAGACCAAGCAAAGTGCAATCACCCGTATTGTTGATTTACTCGCAAACGAGGGACAGAAGATAGTGGCCAAGGAACTGTCTAAAGTTTCCTATACCTACCGAAGCCTCAATTTGAGAGATAGTTACGGTTGGGGAGTATATGTTGACGGAAAGCTTGCCAGAAAGGGATATACTGCCAGTTCTCCCGGAATAAAGAAAAAATGGTATGGTGAGGAAATTACCGGTTATGAAGCAGTGGTTGAATACTTGGAATCCAAATATAAGCCACATCCGGGAATTGATTTGGTAGTTGTAGCCGCCATGCCTTACGGAGAAATACTACAAAATGCAGAAGGTAACGTGAAGAAGAAATATGAAGTGATAGCAGTGGCACGTAATGAAGTTAAGGCATTATCACGGAAATTCAAGAACGCGAAGTTCGGCATTATCAGTCACGGTAAACAAGACAATATATGAATGATTTATATAAAACTGGCAGCATGATAGAGAATTTTCTATCCATGTTACTTACAAAAGCAAAGATTTCATCAATAATCTCTTTTGATGAAACACCGCTGACAATAAGTAGTGACAGCACGGACATGATCGTTGTAGATGTTCTTAGCGTGAATGATTACGGAGGAGAGGCGAAATGTTCCGCCAACATATTCCTCTATGCGAAGTCCACGGACAGTTTGGGATCAAAGCCAGTAAAAAAACTGTTCGACATGGAAAAAACACTATTCTCGGCAATTGACCAATCCAACGACAAGCATTTCGTCATAACAAGCTGTGAACTGATAG
>ERZ779902.157-NODE-157-length-31062-cov-3.638146_pt1 | contig 31062 bp, 34 predicted proteins | sample MGYA00511350_ERZ779902 | MGnify/ENA primary metagenome ERZ779902 (study PRJEB29588, sample SAMEA2146908) | human gut metagenome | biome: human gut; feature: human-associated habitat; material: faeces | place: Denmark | collected 2008/2010 ...
TGATGTACTTGATTTATAATACTTTGGAAGGATGTATGTTTTTAGCATTGCAAACTTTAAATGTTTCTCAAATATTATATCCACATACTTTTTGACTTGACCCAAGATAAGCATTTTAACTAAAATCCCCCAAGTTTTCAAACTGAGCCAAACCAATTCCCGAAAATAGAAAAAGGATTAGAAATTTTCATTCTAATCCTTTCTTGCTTTTGGAGGTTCCTGGCGAACCTCTTTTTCTTTATTCTGCTTATTTATTCGAGAAAATACAAAAATATATCACTTTATAAATCAGTATATTATTTATTCAACAGAGAAAATAAAATCAAATGAGATAAAAAAATGTAGTACCAATGTAGTACCAAATCAAAAAGAACCTCTATCTTTGTAGTACCAACTTATAAAAGTAAAAATATGGGTGCAACATTCATTTTAAGAACCGACAAAAGCGAAGGATATGCAACCTTATACGCTCGCATACAGAACCGAGTACCTAAAATAAACATTCGTGTATCTACCGGGCTGGAAGTTGAGGTAAAGGAATGGAATAAGTCTTTGACTGGAGCAAAGGCATTGACAGTATTTAGGAACGGTAAAGGGAAAGACCTTTTTATAAAACTTGATGCTATTTCCTCTATGATTGACGCCTTTATAAAAAATGGCGTAGCTATTACTTCCGATATGGCGAAAGAACGTATTCATGAAATTGTGTACTCAGAACAGATAGCGGCAGAAAAAGAACGTACCGAAGCTAAGGCAAAAGCACTGAAAGAAGAACAGGCTATCAACTTAAACGACTTCATTACTCAGTTCATTAATGAGTGTGAAAGCGGTAAACGGAAGAAGAAAGGCGGGACTACCAATGTAGCACCAGGAACAATCAAAAGTTATAAAGGCTTTCAATCGCAATTCAAAGCGTATCAAGAAGCAAGGTTAAGAGTTATTGACTTCTCAGATTTGACACTGGAGTTTTATAATGACTTCCGTTTATTTTTAACTGATAAGGAGTATTCCCCTAATACTATTGCTAGGATGGTGAAGATATGTAAGACTATTTGTTACGCAGCCGAACAACTTAAACTCATGGATGCCGGTAATGTTCGTTCCGGTTTTGATGTAATCTACAAGGATGTTGATAATGTCTACCTAACAGAAGAGCGCATACAGGAGCTTTACGAGTATGACCTATCCAATCGTCCGGCATGGGAGAAAGTAAAGGATGTATTTGTAGTCGGTTGTTTGACTGGGCAACGTGTGAGTGACTACAAGCGTATCAATTCAAAAATGATTGTTACTCTGAATGATGGGAATCGTTACATCAAGCTAAAGCAAGAAAAGACCAGGAACATCGTTTATATTCCTTTGGACTATCGAGTAGATGCCATCCTCGATAAGTACAAAGGTGAATTACCAAAAGTTTATGACCAAAAGATAAACGACCACATTAAAGAGATTGGCGAGGCTTTAGGCTGGACTGAAATAGTAGAATTAGAAGAACAACGTGGAACAATGGAGTACACGGCTAAAAAAAGGTTCTGCGACTTACTTAAAACTCATACCTGCCGGAGAAGTCTTGCAACCAATATGCAAAAAGCTGGCGCATCCCTTAGTTCTATCATGGCAATAACCGGACATAGTAGCGAACAGCAATTAAGAACATATCTTAAACTTGATGAATCGGAAAAGAGTATGTTAGCAGCTAAGGAAGGCTATTTTAAACGAACACATTTAAGAATTGGATAATCTTTACATAATAAAAGTCGATAAATACGCTAAATGTTTATCGACTTTTTTGCTCTTATTTTCCTCTATTTTTTCACAATCTTTCTATTGTGAAGTCTCAGGCGAATAATTTCGTTTTCTTCTAAAAAATCTTATTTTTCTTTGCATATCCTTTTTCTTGGAAGCCGCCAAGGAATATAAGGTGGTGGTTAGACTTGTGTCGGCAAGCAAGTACGAGACTACAACTTTGTAAAAAAATTAAAGATGAACAAATTAAATTCAACCCAGCAAGCAGTTATAATGAGCTTCTTTGCTCCATTCATAGATGTGCTTGCGGATAGAGTATCTGAAAAGGTGCTGTCTGCAACTGCAAAGAAAGAACCTAAATTTTACACTCGCAAAGAAACAGCGGATTTGCTTCATGTTACTTTGCCAACATTGGCAAGGTTTACCAAAGACGGTCTTATTACCTCCAAACGTGTAGGTAGTAGAATACTTTATGAGGCTACCGCAATAGATGAAGCTGTAAAACAGAAAGTCGTATTTAAGTATCGGAGGGGCTAATATGAGTAAAAGAAAAAAGGCAGCCCCATCGACTACCCATTCCCTTGACTTGCACGACAAAGGTAATGAGTTTCGGACACAATACCAAATTGTTTATCAATTTTTTAAAGAGCACCCTAAAACAATGTTAGATGTGTCTTTGGAAACAGGAATACTCCGGGCTAATATTTGCCGTTACGTGGCAGATATGGAAGATAAAGGGTTGATTCAGCTTCTTTATAAGACAGAGGATGAACACACCAAGTTTACAGCCGGGTATTACACCACAGATAAAGAGTTGTTTATCAAGGTAGATAACCAGCAGTTAAAACTATTCGGGGAGGGTGAATGATGGGAGGCTTTAATTACATTCAGATGGTAGGTGCAGAGCTACAGAAAGCCGACCAACTGGCGGCAGAAGTACCGGAACAGATAGGAATGTTCACGGTAAAGACCGCCAACAGAACCATAAAAGAGGCAGCACTAAGACCGAACCCGGATGCTCTTTGGCTCTCACTATGGTACGAAGGTGAGGTATGCTGTTTGTTCTCTGATTCCAATTTGGGAAAGTCTATCTATGCCGTACAGATAGGCACAGTTATAGCGGAACGGCAAAGGGTCTTGTATTTTGATTTTGAGTTATCGGATAAGCAGTTTCAGTTACGGTATAGTGATGAGGCTGGGAATCTGTACCAATTCCCGGAGGACCTGTATAGGGTTGAGATAAACCGGGATTCTTTAGACGCTACAAACTTCGAGGAAGCTGTAATAGAGAATATAGAGCAAACAGCTATACAAACGGGGGCAAAGGTGCTCATTATTGATAATCTTACCTATTTGTGCATAGCTTCGGAAAAAGGGGATGCAGCAGGAACGCTCATGTTCCGGCTGATGGCGTTAAAGAAGAAATACGGTTTATCAATGCTTATACTGGCTCATACTCCTAAACGGTGTTTGTCTAATCCAATTACCCAAAACGACCTTGCCGGAAGTAAGAAGCTCTATAATTTCTTTGATAGTGTATTTGCCATAGGTAAGAGCGCAAAAGATAACAGTGTAAGGTACATCAAACAGCTAAAGGTAAGATATGGCAATTATACCTATGATGCCGACAACGTGATAGTATCTGCCATTGAAAAAACTGGAGCGTTTCTACAGTTTGTAAATATTGGGTATGCAGCAGAAAAGGAACACCTAAAGGAGCAGACCGATAAGGATATATCCCAACTGGCAGAAAAAGCCAAAGAGTTAATATCTCAAGGGATGAGTTATCGAAATGTTGCAAACGAATTAGGTGTATCGCTTGGTAAGATTCAGAGGATTATAAAAAAATAATGTATCGGTCTGATACAGTATATTTAAATATAAGTCACTGAGTTTCAATTTATAACAAAAGTGTATCGTATCGATACAGTTGCGATACACTCGATACAACAAAGTAAAAAAAATATGAAAATTTTCAATCAACCATATTTAGAAAAATACACCGGTAGAGCATCCAGGCACAAATGCCCGAAATGTGGCGCCCCTCATTCTTTTGCCTATTATTTGGATGGCAATACCGGGCAGGTCATAGACAAGAATGTAGGCAGGTGTAATCATGAAAGCGGATGCGGCTATCATTATACGCCCAAACAGTTCTTTATTGATAACCCGGTAGAGAAAGAGCGATTTGTAGTTCCAGCGCAACAGAAGCCAATACAGAAGCCTCAACGAGGAATAGGTTACATCCCCTTTCAGTACGTGGAGAAGTCAGTAAGCTATAACAGCTCCTTTGTCTATTTTCTTTGCGGACTGTTTGACCGCTATTCACTTGAATCACCCACTATTGAAAGACTGATGCAGGATTACGCAATAGGTGCAACAAAAGACGGTAGTGTTATTTACTGGCAAATAGACACCAAAGGAAAGGTAAGGACTGGCAAAGTTATGAGGTACGACCCCAATACCGGGCACAGGATTAAAGACGGTGGAGGTATCAACTGGATTCATGCAATAATGAAGAAACAGCAGCTATTACCGGAAGATTACAACTTAGTACAATGCCTATTCGGTGAGCACCTGTTAAAGATGTACCCTACTAAGATAGTTGCTTTGGTAGAGAGTGAAAAGAGTGCCCTAATCGCTTCGGGTGTTTATCCTGAATACATTTGGCTGGCTACTGGAGGGAAATCTCAACTCTCTATTGATAAACTAAAGGTATTGCAGGGAAGAACAGTTATTATGTTCCCGGACGTGGACGGTTTCGAGTACTGGAGCAATAAGGCTAAAGAGGTTGAGGCTATCGGATGCAAGGTTGTAATTTCCGACTTATTGGAGAAGAACGCCACCGATGAGGATAGAGCCAACAAGATAGACCTTACAGACTGGCTGATACGCGCACTATCAACCGATATTAAGGAAGTCAGAAAGGAACTATCAAAAGCAGAAAAGACCTTGCAAATTATGATAGAAGCTAATCCGGCTTTGCAAATGCTCATTGATACGTTTAACTTGGAATTGATTGCATGATGGAAATAGAAGTAATTTACGGTCAGATTATCGCAAAGGCTAACCATAATCAAGCCGTACCGGGAAAGTCCGGGAGAAAGCGGATTATCAAGGACGAAAAGATACGAGCCTATGAAAGTTCTTTCGTTGAGCAGTGCAAGATATATCGGAACAAGCGTATTTCAAGCCGTTTCCGGCTGTTTGTCCGGGTGTGGCATAGTTCGGAACGCTTCGACCTTGATTACTCGTTAAAGACGCTCCTTGATTGTCTGCAAATGGTAAATGCAATCACTGACGATAAACTTTGCCTTGCTGGAGGTGAACGAGCAAAAACAGATATTTTATTAACAATTTAATTTTTAGGAATATGAATAATGAAAGATTGCTGCATTTGGCAGAAAAGTACGGAACTGAATTTGCAAAAGAGGTTCTGAAACATGAGGCTGGCCAACACACTGAGAAATCAGAGAGTGAAACAGTTGCCGACATGATTAATCAGGGAACAAAGAAAGTGCTTGCCGACCGCAAGAAAAAGGAAGAAGCACAGGTAAGAGAAAACCTAATCACATGGGGAGGAATGAGAGGATGAAACAGGAACGTATTTTAATCCAAGAAGAATACAACAGACAACTGGGGTATAATTTCCATGTTGCCATTGGCAAGTTGAGAGAAACACTCACCAACGATAAGTTGGAAGAAGTCGGCTTAACGCTGGATTCTGAAGCGTTGAGGGATATTCTTTCGGGTGGCGGTGAAACAGAAGCCAAAGTAAGAGAAATGCTCAATAAGCAGCTTTTAAGCGGCTACCAGCTTCCGGCAGTCAAAAGAAGCAACGAGGGATTAGCCGAAAAGTTACTGAAGGACTTTTTGAAGATGGCGGCAGCAGCTAAAAGCACGATGTCGGAATTTCGGTTTATCCCGGCTGGATGTTTCTATGTGGATGGTGCAGGGCGTATCGAACTCGACAAGCAGGGTGCGGATATGCTGAAAGAAGCAAGCAACCTCTACATTGACAAGCCGGAACAAATCGAAGTTTATAATCAAGCCTTGAAAGTATTGGACGAGGTGAAGAAACTGGAAGAAATGGCAAGCAAGTACAAGTGTGCCGCTTTCGGTTCTCGTGGTGTTCTTGCCATGATTCCGGGAAATGAAATAGTAGTACGACCCGATAACGTGGTGGAATGTCACCCCGATGGGCTTTGGATGCGAGCGAAATAAATTCATTCCGGGTAGGTTTGCCATGCGGATAGCCTACCCGGTATTTACTAAAATCAACTAAAGTAGTAAAAATATGGGTAGAAAGACAGGTGACGGAAAAGGGCGACTGGGCGGTAGAACCAAAGGAACGCCCAACAGAATTTCGGGTACTGTTAAAGAATGGATTCAAAAAGTTATTGACGGCAACCGCCAACAGTTTGAGGATGATTTATGTGAACTGGAACCGGGTGAACGTGTGCGGGTCATATTAAACCTTTTGCAATATGTCACACCCAAAATGCAAAGTATGTCACCGGAGGAGCTCTTGGAGGCTGAATATAATAAGCTATCCGAATTGCTGAACGCTGCACCGGATGATGTTGTAAACGAGATTGTAGTACGAATTAAAAGGCTAACTAATGACAGAAGAAGAGAGACAACAAAAGATTGATACCATATTAGGCACAATCAAAGAACAAGTAGATTACCCGGATATTCCTATAGAATTGTGGATAGATGCGCAGAACGGCCAACCGGGTGAACCTGCATTTGAGAAATGGTTGCAGATATGCACGCAATATGTAGATGCTTACTATAAGGAAACAGGCAAACGTGATACTGATTCCTCGTTCGCTGAATATGTACGCAAATATGGCAGACGAGAACTCAAGTAAAATTAATTTAAACCATAAGAATTATGATTATAACATTTATTATCGGTGGACGTGTCTATGAGATACAGTCGCCAAGTATCAAAAACATTATCAAAGCAAACGAAGTGTTGGGAGAGTTGAAAAGCAACAACCTTGAAGATGCGTTCAATGAGAAAGATGAGAACACTCTTTCTAAGGCGTTATCAGCCTTTTGTGGCGAGAAGCACTCGTTTGCCAAAGGGAGCAAAGAAGAACTCATAGAAGCATTGGTAACACTCTATAAGGACATTTTTCCCTCTTTGAAGAAGTTGAGAAATATGGCCGATGGTCTATCACGCTTAACCGCCAAACCCAAATGAAGATAGAGAAAGACCTATCCGGCTTTGACGAGGTGGATAAATGGGAGGATGAACTTTGGGATGCCGTAGCCGATGTCGGATTTGATGCGGTGTGGTTCGCCAAAGAAAACGGAGAATATAAAAACCATACGCATAACCTTCGGAACGCTCCGGGGTATGCGGTGGTTAAAGATGGGGAGATAATAAAGATGGAAGTCCCGGCAGACGGAAATCATGTGGAAGCGAGAAAAGAAACCGAAGATTTTATCAGCAATGGAGAAAAGCCACAGAATGGGCTGATATTGGCAGATGGTATGCCTTATGCTTCATTCGTGGAATCTAAGGGTTTTGATGTTTTGAGTGGTGCCGCTCGACACGCAGACGGAGAATTAGAAACGAAATTAGGTAATTGATTGTTATGGCAGGATTAAAATTTACATTTGAAGCAGACGTACAGAAACTTGTGCAGACCCGCAAAGAGATAGGGAAATTGAGGAAAGAAATAGAAAGGATGCCCTCAGATTCCCCGCAGATAAAAGTATTGCAAAATCGGCTTGAAAAGTTGAAAGAAGAATATTCCAAATTGGAATCCATTCTTTCCAAAGTGCAGTTGATGGCAAAAGAAGCTGCAAAAGCCGATGACCTTATCAAGCAGACCCAAAAACAAACGGAGGAAACCGGAAAAGCTACGGATAGCTTCAAAGCGGAAGCCGATTCTTTGGCAGAACTTGAAAAGCAGTCGAAGAAATTAACGAAAGAGTGGTTAGCCATGTCCGAAGCTCAAAGGAAATCTTCCACCGGACAGGGAAAGGCGAACGAGATTGCAACCATCAATGCTCACAGAAAAATAGAACTTGATGGGCTTAGAGCCTTGCAAAAGGAGTACGTAAACACGAAAAAGGTACAAGATTTACAAGAAGGCTCTATAAAGGCTCTAAGGGCACAACTGAGCAACCTTAACGCCTTGTACGATTCTTTGGGAAGAAGCCAGCGTAACGGAGCTTACGGCAAAGAACTGATAGCAAGTATTCAGGCTGTCACAAAGGAACTTTCCGAAGCGGAACAGGCTTCTATGAGATTTCAAAGGAATGTCGGCAACTATGCTTCCGGCTGGAATGGTCTAAGCGTACAAGTGCAGCAGGTGGCAAGAGAACTACCTTCTTTGGCTATCGGTGCCAATACCTTCTTTTTGGCAATAAGCAACAACTTACCCATGCTGGCCGATGAAATTAAGCGTGCAAGAACTGAATATAAAAGCCTTATTGCAGAAGGAAAGAACGCTACTCCGGTATGGAAACAGCTTGTTTCTTCTTTGTTCAGTTGGCAGACCGCTTTAGTTGCCGGAGTAACGGTACTTTCTCTCTATGGGAAAGAAATCATATCTTGGGTAGGTTCTTTGTTTACAGCCAAGAAAGCCTTGTCGGAAACCTATCAATCACTCGAAGATTACCAAAAGAAGGTGAGTGAAACTTCCGGTTCTGTCATATCCACACTGGAACGCTTATCGCAGGGATGGAAACGATTAGGCGGTGATATTGATGCACAAAAGAAATTCATCTTAGAAAACAAAGATGCCATTGACAGCATGGGCGTTTCTGTAAACGATGCGGCAGAAGCGGAAAGGCTTTTCAATACGCACAAGGACACTTTCGTTATGGGACTTTTGCAGCGTGCCAAGGCAACAGCCACGATGGAACTTGCAGCGGAAGAATACAAGAAAGCCGTGCAAAAGATGATGGAAGCGGATACCATGCCTGACAAGGTTACTCACAGATACAGCACTGCAACCAACGTGATAGATTTTTTCAAGAAAAGCACTTGGCAGACGGTGGAATATAATAATCCCGATAAACTGAAAGCGCAGGAACAGGCGGATAATTTCATAAAGTCCGGCACTGAACTCGTGATGAAGTACGCCCAATTCTCCGAAGAAGAACGAAATACTTTGGAATCTATCGGTATAAAGACTACCCAAACAATGATAGATGGTTCTGTAGAAGCCATAGAAGCCGCCATAAGCCTTAAACAACAGGCTTTGAAGAAAGTCACCGACCCGAAGGAATATAAGCGTATAGAGGCTGAAATCAAAGCGGCACAATCCAAATTAAAAGCGATTACAGGCGAAAAGGATAAGATTGCCACCTCTAACTATATTGATTCCTATGCACAATCCAAAGAGATAGAGAAAGCCTCTCAGGAAATCAAAGACACTATTACTAAATCCGAAATCAGCATCAGACAGAAGCAAATAGACCTGATGGCAGACGGTTCGGAAAAGCAGTTGGAGCAAATACGGCTGGACTATGACAAGCGGTATGATGAAATCCAGAAGGAAGAACGGGAACTTTTACAAAAGTTGCAGGATGAGGAGCGCAAGCAATGGGAGAAGGAGAACCCGGACTTCAAAAAGAAGAACTTGCAGTTCACCACTTCGATAACTTCCCTGTCACCCGAAGATAGGACACGGTTTGACAAGGAATATTCATTGGCTTATCAAAAACAGGAGAAGGACACCCAAACACTGCTTAACAATCTTCTTGCCAAGTACCGTGATTATGACGCACAGAGGACGGAGATAGAACGGCAGGGGAATGAGGATATAGCGGCTTTACAGGCGCAACGCACGGATGCCAATGCGGAAGATATAGACCGGGCTATAAATGTGGCCAAGGAGAAAATGAAAGAAGGAATTCAACAAGTCAATGATGCGCAGGCGGCAGTGGCCACCAAGGATAACAGCTTCTTTAAATTATTATTTGGTGATGTGTCTTCCATGTCCTTCGGCGCGCTTCAAAACCTCATTACACAAGCCAAACAACTCAGAGAATACCTTTCCGGCAATGGGGATTCAAAGGGTATCACCTTCATTTCAAAAGACCAGCTTGAAGCCATAGAGAAAAGCCCGGCTGAACTGGATAAGCTAAAGAAGGCTCTTGATAAATTATTAGTTAGTTCCAGTGAGGGAAGCGGCAATAAATGGGAAAATATCTTCGACACTTTCAAAAAGGGGTTCGCAGGGCTTAAAGGAGCTAAAGACTTCAAGGAAATATCTGGGGCGATAGGAACTATTAGCGATGCGGCTTCAAACGCAGCCGGAGAATTGGCCGATATGTTCGACCAGACAGGAAATACCGAAGTTGCCGATGCTTTGAACGGTATGCAGCAGATAATGGGTGCTGTTTCCAATATAGGGCAAGGATTTGCTAAGGGAGGTCTTATCGGTGGCATAGGTGCGGCAGTCGGTGAAGCTGCCAACTTCATCGGACAGGCATTTGCCGCCAACGCCCGGCATAAAGCGGCTTTGAGGGAAATTATGAACGAAACCATAGCCCAACAAAGAGAGTACAACCTTCTTTTGATGCAGCAGAATTTGGAGTACGAGAAAGCTGCTACAATATTCGGAACGGATGCCTACGGAAAGGCGGCAAATGCCGTTAAGGTGATGAAAGAAGCCGTAGCGGACTTGAGAGAGGAATTGGCAGGGACAACAGACCAGAAGAAAAAACAATCCAAGGATGCCTTGTTTAAGAATTTCTTCGGTGTATCCAACCCACAAGCGGAACTCAAAAAGGCGTATGCCGGACTTGCCGGCATTGAGATAAAAACCGGACACAAGAAAACCGGATTGTTCGGCTGGGGAAAAGGGAAAGACATCTATTCCTCTATCCTTGACGTGTACCCTCAACTGGTGGATGCAAACGGAAAGTTCGACAAGAGTTTGGCAGAAACTATCATCAACACGCGTACAATGTCTGATGAGAGTAAAGCCGCACTGCAAAACATGATAGACCTTGCCGGACAAGCGGAAGAAGCGTACAACCAACTCAACGATTACTTTACGGATATTTTCGGAGAGTTGGGCGGTACAATGACAGATGCGCTCGTGGATGCTTTCTCCAACGGTACGGATGCGGCACAAGCCTTCACGGATTCCGTTTCTGACATGCTGGAGAAGTTGGCAAAGCAGATGGTTTACTCTGTAACGCTTGCCCCTTTGATGGAGAAGGCACAAAAGGAAATGATGGACGTGATGCAGAATACCGGACTATCGGATGAACAGAAGTTCGACAAGTGGACAGGGATTCTCGACAACCTTGTAGGGGATGCGATAAACCAGCAGGAATTAGCCAACAGATTATTGGAGGAATACCAGCAGACAGCCAAAGAGCAGGGATTTGACATATTCAAGCCGGAAGGCTCTTCACAATCATCCACGTCAAGAGGATTTGGTACCGAAATGACCCACGAGGATGCTGGGGAATTGAGCGGAAGATTTACCGCTTTACAGATTGCCGGGGAGGAAATAAAGAATCAGAGCATCATGCAGACAGACTTGCTTTCAATGATTAATGAAAAAATGCCATTGCTAACAGGAGAAACAAACTCGACCGTTAATTTGCCGGACATTGCAGGGCAAGCAAAAGAGGTAGCATCCAATAGTTACCAGTCGGTAAATATTGTATTCCCTGATGCAAAACTGGATTCTTTAACAAAGGAGGTTTCCGAGTTAAAAGTGATAGTGGACGATATGAGGGACTTGCAAGCGAGTGGAAATCTCGAAAGGATGGAAATAAGCGAAGGTGTCAAGACAATGGCTAAGAATAGCCCGAAAATGCTTGCCAATACGGACGAGATAAAGCGGAGTACCGCAAGATTATAAAATATAGCAAAATAGTTATGTTTTTATTTGGTAGTTTATAACAAAAACGCTATATTTGCACTGTCTTAATAAATAAACGGTCTTTTACATTATGAAGTACAATCAGTTTTTTGCGGAATTGACCGCAGCAGGTTGTTACGTTCTTAGGCATGGGGCTAACCATGATATTTGGTATAGTCCTAAGACGGGAAACAAGTTCGCTTTGTCAAGGCATGGCAAACAAGAAGTACCTACCGGAATGGAACGTAAAGCAAGAAAGGTCCTTTTGGGGGAGTAATCCCCCTGCCTTTTGCGCTTCATGGCTGGAAGATTGTTTTTGTTGAGGCAATGGGGTACGGTAACAGTGCCGTACTCCTATTTTAATGAAATGAATATGAAAGTAACTGTTATCATGGAAAAGGCGAGCGATGGGTATTACTCATGCTTTGTCGAGGAGGATTTGCCCGGCTTTGGTTTGGCAGGATATGGAGATACGGCAGAAGCCGCCAAAGAGGATATGATGAAAGCGTATGAGGAAATAAAGGAAATGCAGGCAGAAGAAGGCAAGGAGGTGCCGGAACTGGAGTTCACCTACAAATATGATATGCAATCCTTTTTCAACTATTTCTCATTTCTGAATGTTACCAAAGTGGCAGAGTTGGCAGGTATCAACGCTTCATTGATGAGGCAATACACTTCCGGGGTGACAGCAGCCGGACAAAAGCAATACGATAAGATAAGGGTAGCAGTGGAACGAATATCTAAAGAACTTTCCGCAGCTACTTTCTAAAGATAGTGTACCGCTGTGAAGCGTGACCGTTTAATTAAGACAATGAAACCCCGTTCCTTAATTGGTTCGGGGTTCTTTTATTTTCTGTATCGGCTGTATCGCTCTAAGTGTATCAATACGATACAGTAGCTAACTTATTGATATAACACAATTTAGACTGTATCGCTACCGATACACCCCGATACACTTCTAAAAATCGATACAGTACACTTTATTCAGCATCTACAACTTCTAGAATTCCCGTTGTTGTAACATAAGATTCTGCTCCACATTTGGGACAAGTAATAGGATCTTTTTCTTTAATACAAAAAGAATCATGCCCTTCAGTTGTAAATAAAGGGACTTCTCTTAAGTTAATCGTTGCTCTACACTCAGGATTAGAACAAGTCACAGAAAAACGTTTTTCACTTGGCATAATATTATATTTAAAAGTTAATAAATAGTTTCATTTTATTCCTATCTCGATATTCTTTCCACAATGCGGACAAGTGAGAGAAAGACTATCGCTCTTTGGTTGCTCGAATAGTTCAGTTACCGGGCAGCCTATTGCATCAGCTATCCTCAAAAGAATTTCCGTAGATGGGTTACCATTTACATGAGTGCTAAGAGTAAAACGAGAAATACCCATCTTTTCAGCTACTCCATTAATTGATGTGCCATGTTCTTTGATGGCCTCTTTAATTCTTAGTTGCTCAATCATACTTCATAAATTTTGTTCCCGCAAAGATACATTAATATTAAATACGTGGTATTATCGTATCACTAATTAAAGTTAAAAGGCGTATGATAATTGCACTATTATTTGTTTATGTGGTATGAGAATACCACCTTTGCATCATCAAAGTTAAACAATAAGATATAAGCCTTATGACAAGAGAAGATTTAAACCAAATGTGCAGAGAATACCAACAAGTATTGGTAATGAGTGAAGCAGAAGTATTCGCCATGTACGAAGAAAGCAAAGCTGAGTGTGTGGCTTCTTTCGAGGCTGAGATTGATTATTGGGAAAACTATTTCGGATATAAATACTAATAAGATATACGATTATGGCAACAGATTTCAAAAACAAGATGCGTGAAGTAATGAACCTTGCTTGGCAGATGGTCAAGAAGAACGGTTATTCAATGAGTGAAGCCCTTAAAACGGCTTGGTTAAACATCAAGCTAAAAGCACAGATGAAAGAAAGAATCGTAAAGTTCTACTTTCAAAAGGTGGACGGTTCGATACGTGAGGCATACGGCACACTGAAAGAATCCCTTTTGCCGCCTACAAAGGGTACAGAGAACCGCAAAAAGAGCGACACGGTACAAACGTATATGACACGGAGAAAAGCGAATACAGGTGCTTCAAAGTGGCAAATTTGATAAAAATAGGATAATTAATCCGGTGTGGTGTCTATCAAACGGACACCATCACCACAAAGAAATATAGAGACATGGAATTTTCAAAGGAGTACAAAGAAAAGAAGCAACAAGTATTGAATGAGTTATACGGATGGAACGATGCAGAACGAGCAAAGAGCGCCCCAGTCAGCGTATTACAATCCAAATAGCGTTACTGGCGTTTCGTTACTCATTATGTAGGTGATTAATGATAATTAGATAATCATGCAGACAATTAATTCAGGTAGCAATTACGGCTCTATTTCGGGGAATAACCAATCGAAATACACAAATGTAGGCAATACCTATAACATTAACGTGTACGGCTCTGAAAAGGGTGAAACCGAAGCTTTAAAGCAACGTATTGCCGACTTGGAAAGATTGTTGCTTTCAAAAGATGAAATTATCAAAGCAAAAGACGATATGATAAATCTATTGTTGCAAAATATAAATAAATAATTAATCAACAACAGCATGAAAGCAAGACCACCTCCCAAATAAGCAAAGCAAGGGGAGCTTCAGAAATGAGACTCCCTTTTCATGGGTCAATCTGAAAATCCTGTGGGTGATAAGAATGACCTCTGAGTTACAATGCTGACGTCCAATCAGGTGTTCGTCTGATGTACTTGATTTATAATACTTTGGAAGGATGTATGTTTTTAGCATTGCAAACTTTAAATGTTTCTCAAATATTATACCCACATACTTTTTGACTTGACCCGGAATATCGGGTCAATCTGAAAACCCTGTGGGTCTGTTAAATCTACGCTGCTAATTTGCATAATCTAAAAATGAAGAATGGACGCTTACTCCGGCAGATTTGGCCATGTCTCTCCCTGCAGCCTACTCGATTACTTTGATTTAGTCAATCATTCCTCCCAAGAAACTAGCTTCATTCTCTTCCTTGAGGGAAATAATTATGAGTTTTGGGCTACTGTATATTAAAAAAATCATTATTTTTGCATCGGATAGGGAAATCCTGTCCAAAAACATTTTAGAAAATAAGAAGCGTTATGCTCATCTCTTGCGAATGAAAACCTAGGAAATTTTCAAAGCGAACAAGAATAGGCATAGTGGTTCTCACGCTATAGCGTGGGCTGCTATTACTACATCTGTTCGCAAAGGTTTTCCTAGGACCTTCATTCAAAGACGTGGCATTGCAGTTCCACGCTTCCGTGTATAATAAAGTTATGTGCTTTAGGGGCGAGGCACTTGATAGGGTATGAAAAAAATATATCTTGTTTTTGTTGCCGCATTCGGTTTATGGAATACTTCAGGAAAAATGATGATGCGCTGCTGCCTGTTGTTCTGTTTGCTGGTAGCGTTTGTAGCTTGCTCCTCCAAGAAGCAAGGCGAGGCTGTAACCGCATCTGATAGTATCGTTTCCATGTTGGAACAGCATATTTCCGAACCTTTGGAGGGGAGTTGGGAGATGTCTGCAATTAAAGATCCTTCACTTAGAGGGCAGATGGGGGAGGTGGACGACATAGTCTATAGTATGGAACTTAACCTTTCCGAACGGACTTTTACTGCGAACAATGATTTGCCGAGTGGAAATGGAAAGAGTTATGGTTGGATGGACTTCTCTAATGTTTCCCGTATTTATCACTATGATATAGATTCTGTATCCTATTTGGGTCACAATTCTTATAGGGTGGTGTCAATCGGCACATGGCAAGATTTGTCTGTGGATACGCTTGTCTATTATCCTGAAACAAAGGCTGTCTATATCAAGAATATGGACTATACTTTTCATCTGATACCGGATGACAAACCTTTTAATGGCGAATGGGAATACACTGATAAGAATGTTGAGGACTTTTCTACTCTATATTATAGATTGAGCCTGTATAAGAAAATTAAAGCACCTCAGGACAACGAATTTATGGGACAGGAATGTTATGGGTATGGCATTTATAGCAGCGTGGATGATGCTTATTATGTCATTGATTCCATCATTGAAATAAATAAGGATTATGCAAAAGTGCAACGGCGTTTTGCCGATTATCCGGAAGAGGCTCCCCTTGAAATGACATTGAAATTCAACCGTGATGATGGCTCTTTGACTATTGACGGAGAAGTCAGAGTACCTGTCAAACAATGAAACATAGAATATAAATCAACAATAAAACAATTATGAGACATTTTACTTATTTGGGAATGGGATTGCTCTTGGCCATCGTCCTGTTTGTTTCTTGCTCTTCTGGTTATGATAGTGAAATTGATTACTCCTTGATGCCTGTAAAGCAGGGTGACAACTGGGGATATATCAATGCAAAAGGAGAATATGTGATTAACCCCCAATTTAATAACGCATCCTGCTTTTCGGATGGATTGGCGGAAGTGTGGGTTGATGGGAAAGCCGGATTCATAGACAAATCAGGAAAGTATGTTATAAGTCCTCAGTATAATAGTGCAACGGCTTTTTGCGAAGGCAGGGCATGGGTAGTAAAGCCTATGGGAGCACCGGAACTGATAGATACGAAGGGACGTTCTCTTCTTACCTTGAAAAAAGTACGTCGTGCGTATAACTATGCCGAAGGACTTGCTGTCATGGTAGATGATAGCGGAAAAACTTGGGTTATTGATAAAGATGGTAAGAAAGTTTTTGACTTACCCGAAGGAATGTCTTTCGAATCAAATTTCTCGGACGGACTGGCTGCTGTACAGAATAAGGATTGGAAATACGGATATGTGGACAAAAAGGGAAAAATCGTGATAAACTGCCAATTTGATGCAGCCGGTTTCTTTTTGGATGGAAAGGCGATTGTTAAGTCGGGTGATATGTATGGAGTAATTGATAAGTCGGGCAAGTATGTGATTAATCCTCAGTTTGCGGAAATGAAAGCGGATGGCGACCGATATGTCATAAAGATGGGAGATTCATATGGATGGTGTGATGCGAAAGGGAAAATTATTATCAATCCACAGTTTAAATGGGCTTCATTCTTCCATTCAGACTTGGCAGTTGTTGTCATGGGAAAACAGTGTGGTTATGTCGATAAATCGGGAAAGATAGAAATCAATCCACAGTTTGAGTCAGCTGTTGTTTTTATGGATAAGATAGCTTGGGTACAGTCAAACGGTAAGTGGGGACTAATAGACAAGGAAGGTAAGTTCGTGGCAAATCCTCAGTTTGATCTTGTTCTAATTCCGGATAGGCTGTTTATGCCCTTAAGGGAGGGGGTAACATCCGAATTTTTTGACATAGAGGGTATTGTCTCTTGGGTAAAGGATATGTTGGACGGCAATAAGGTAGATAAAATGAATGTATCTCAAACAAGCATTCAGGAGTTCCGCACTAAATATGGATTGGATGGAAAATCGACTTCTTTGAAAAAAGAATATTCACGTGACTTGTCCTATATACTCGAAGCTCATGGCACTTTTCACGAAATGGTTTCAGACGGATGGTGGGGACAGACAGCAGTGGAGAAACCTACTGCTAAGATAGACTATATGACTTTACATCTGCAAGTGAAGGAAAATAGAAACACTCGCCCTTTGTATGATGCTTTGCTAAATGCGCTGGGTGGGAATGACGGGAAGCGTGCTTCAGGACAACATATAAAAATGTCGGCAGGTCCCGGTTATATCACAATCTATGCAAGTGACGGCAACCTGCCACGTGTAGATACGGGATGGAGCAATTAATAAGAATAGCAAAAAACGGGCATTAATTATGGAATATATTTTTACGTGGATATTTTTGCTATGTACTGTGGTAGAAGTGGCGTAGGTGATTATGATGAAAGAATTGGCATGAGCCTGTTCGATAAAAGTTCCAAAGATTGCCAGTTTACGCTTCTTTAAAGATAAAGTCTTAGATGTGATTGATTCCGATGTTTGTTTAGAGTTTAGATAAATTCAATACTTATTATTTTTAGTGAATATGGAAATGAAGAAGATATTATTGACAGTTATATGTACTTTGTGTGCAATGGTAGTGGTTGCTCAGAATGATTATGATACCGAAACAGGAATTCGTCTTTATAAAAATAAAGATTACCAAGCAGCAGTTCCTTACTTCCAACGGGCTGCGAAAAATGGCAGCCTGAAGGCTTTAGACTTTTTAGGATATATGTATGAGCTTGGAAAAGGTGTGGAAAAGAATTATACCATTGCTTTGAACCTTTATAAAAAGGGAGAGGCACGCAATTATGCTCCTTGTTTGGCGAATATCGGAAGGCTCTATAAAGAAGGGCGTGGTGTAACCAAGAATAAAACTACAGCCTATACATATTTTATGAAAGCTGCCGAGCAGGAAGATAGTGACGGGGAATTAGGAGTTTATTATGCAAAATTATTTGGAGAAGGTACAGAAAAAGATTTGTCAGGAGCGTTGACCTATGCGGAAAGAGCTGCCAATCATGGGGAAACATGGTTATATACTGATATTGGAAATATGTATTATGAAGGCATAGGGACAGATATAAATAAAAAGAAAGCATTTGAATGGTACACCAAGAAGGATGGAGAATATGATAATCCGACCAAGTTGCGGGTGGCGGAGATACTTTATTCCGGTGTAATAATAGTGAATGGTTCGCCAATAGAGCAGTCTCTTATTGTTTTGGAGGAACTTTTGGCGGATGGGTATGAAGACGCCCGTTCTCTGCATTGTATAGTGAAGGCTGAATATGAGGAACAGGTGAAGGCTGCCAATAAAGTAGTTGCGCCAAAGATGACAGAAGCGGTCAAGACTTATCTTAGCAATTATAGGAGACCGGGAGCTCCTGCAATAAAAAGTGCCGGATATGGTGAAATACAGATAACTTTTACAGTAACATCGAGTGGAAGCATTTCTAATCCTACTTATAGGAAACGTGTATTGGTATCAATGGACGAGGCAGCAATGCGAATGGTGAATAATATGCCAAAATGGATTCCGGGGACGAAGGGCGGATATAGTACTAATATGAAGGTTACTATAGGAGTTACTTGGTATCCATCGCAACATATAAGAATGGTGGCTTATTCATATTAGAACAATAGAAAGTTATGAAACAGATAAATGTATTGATAGTGTGTATGCTGCTTGCAGCTTGCTCTGGCAGGCCAAAGAATAGTGCAACAACTGATGCAGTTGTGGCCGATTCAATAGCGATAGATACTGTGAATGTTGACAATGTATTGTTTGAAGACAGAGATATGCTTGATATCTTTATTAACATGAATGATGAATTGATGGTGGGAGGAGATTATCTAAGAATGGATCAACTGAAGGATAGAGTTGTGGAGTTTATCTCTAACCCGTATAATGATGAAACACTGCCAAAGAAAGTTATAAAGAATATTCCTTACTTTGGTGACATATTCGTTGCTGTCAATCATGTTATTTGTGTGCGGAAGCATGTGAAAACAAGCGATGTTGCTTTTCAGACTGTGATGAATGAATTGAAAGCTGCCTATAAACAGTTATGGAATGAACTGGCTAATGAAAAATGGAACAAAGAGTTTGTGGAATGTGCACCGACAGAACAGCAAGCTATCAAGGCTATATATCCGCAACGAATTGCGTTAGAACCTTATCAGTTTAAATAGATGCAAATGTTTGAACCTAAAAAAGGGGATGTATCGAATGCTTCAGTCAAAGATGTCATAATATATGTATAGGCTTATGCGTACGTACGTGTAGCCCGATGCGTACGTACGTGTAGGCTTACGCGTATATACGTGCAGGCCTATGCCACCGTATGTGTTGACCGATGCGTACATGCGCATGAAAAAATAGGCAGCTCACACTGAATGTTGCAAAAAGACCTTGATGTTTTCAAAAAAGCTCGGTATGTTTTCTAAAAACTCCAGCACCTTTTTTAAAAAGCTCGGCATGTTTTTCATGTAGAGGCAGATAGGATTACCCTTTCTCTCACTAATTCGGTCATTCCTTTTTCTCCGTTCATCCTTACATTTTAATCCAAATATGCACAGAATCAGTCGGTTAAGAATGACAGGATATCCCTTCATCCTCGTTTCAGCCGTGCTGCCCAAGTCTTTTCAAATCTGCCTTCAACTAGTCAACCAAAAAACAGAGTACACAAAGAGTACACATTAAGTACACAAAGAGTACACAAGAAGCACATTAGTACACAAAGAGTACACATTAAGTACACAAAGAGTACACAGGAAACACATTAGTATACAAAGAGTACACATTAAGTACACAAAGAGTACACAGGAAACACATTAGTATACAAAGAGTACACATTAAGTACATAAAGAGTACACAAGGAGTACACAAAGAGTGTACATTGCCTTACGGATGAAAGGAGGCTGAGAGGCTGATGACGAGATGTCTATTCACTATCGGAACCCCCACCGGTAGGGCGTTTCAATGGTTAGTGAAAGAAGGAAGGAAGAAACAGAATTTCGTTTGTAGGACGAATGAAAAGAACAATAAAAGAGTCTGGATATATACAAAAAGAGGTTGCTGAATCATTCGGTCTAACTTTGCCCGAAACAAAGTGGGTAGCACCCATATCGTTATCAATTGTGGATTGGCTTTATTTTAGATTTTAATTTATCGTTGAATCGAAAAAATACATTAAATTTGTTCCTCAAACGCATAATAGCAATAAAACAATGAGCAATACTTTAAAGTTGACCTTAATCTGTAGCTTGTTATTCCATGTCTTGATGGGTAAAGCTACCGGAGTCGAAGAATTGAAACAGATAAAAGAGAATTACAGGCAGATGTTGATACCGTCATCCGCAGAACAGGATTCATTGCTTTCGGATTTGGTAAAGATAAAACCGGAAAAGGAAATGTCCGATCAGGCGGTGGTGGAGTTGCACCAACTTTATCCTTTTGATTTAAAGAAAATAGACGGATATTTGGCATTAATGACGGCAGACGGTTCGTGGACTGACATTAATTATGCAGATACCAAACGTTCGGGTTGGGAACCAAAACTTCATGCGGAACGAATATTGGAACTGTCAAAACTATATTATTCGGAAACTACAAAGTATTATCATTCGGAAAAGGTAAAAGAGGCAATTCATTTAGCTTTGAAATATTGGTTTGATGCCAAGCCCCGTTGTTTGAATTGGTGGTATAATCAGATTGGTATTCCTAAGACACTGGGGGCTGCTTTCATTTTATTGGAGGAACAGCTGACTGAACAGGAACGCCGGGCTGCTGTGGCAGTAATGGAGAACGCTAAGTTTGGGATGACGGGACAGAATAAAGTATGGCTGGCCGGAAATGTATTGATTCGGGCTCTTTTGCAAAATGATGCAGATTTAGTGAAGGCTGCAAGGGATGCCATTGCATCGGAAATCGTATTGGGGCGAAAAGAAGGCATTAAAGATGATTGGAGTTTTCACCAGCATGGCCCGCAGCAGCAATTCGGAAATTACGGATTGTCTTTTGTCACGGGGATGAGTTTTTTCTTTCGGTTGTTCAAAGATACCGGCTATGAGTTCACCGGACAGCAGAGGGAAATATTAGTTTCGCTGATTGACAAAGGTTATAGATGGGTGATATGGAACAGATATATGGATGTCAGCTCGTTGGGACGGCAATTCTTTCATAATGCTCAGATACATAAGGCATATAGTTTGGCCTTTGCTGCTGAAGATATGGGATTGGAAGGTTTTCCTGCGCATGGCAATACATTGATAGGTCATAAACATTTTGATGATTCCGATTATACGGTTCATCGTAGTAAGGATTGGATGTCTTCGGTTAAAATGGCTTCTCGTAGAGTGATTGGTACGGAACTGGTAAATGAAGATAATCTGAAAGGATATTATTTGGGAGACGGAGCAACTTATTATTATGTTCGGGGAGATGAGTACCTGGAAGTATTTTCTTTCTGGGACTGGCGGAAGATACCGGGTGTCACTTCGTATGAGGATATTGCGCCGATTCCCAATGTAAATGTGACAAGGTCTGGGAATAACAGCGATTTAGTGGGTGGCTTGAGTAATGGAAAAATCGGAATGACGGCTATGGAGTTGAACCGTGATGGGCTGGAAGCGCATAAGGCATGGTTGTTTGCCGATAAATTTGTTTTCTGTTTGGGAGCGGATATTCATTCGGATACCACGTTGTGTGTTACGACTTCTATAGACCAGCGTTCAAAGAACGGAGAACTTTATGTTTGGAAGAAGAAGAAATGGAGTGCAATTACAGGAACAGAAGCGTTCCGGCAAAAAGATTTGCGTTTCTTTCATGATTCCGTCGGTTATATCGTTTTGGGCGGGGATACGTGTGTGGCCCAATCGGAAGAACGCGAGGGACGTTGGAGCGATTTTATGGGAATGTATACGCCTGCTACTCTTCATGGAGAAGTGGCGGCATTGCATTTGCGTCATGGTGTGAAGCCGTCGGGGGCTTCCTATCAGTATATTGTTCTTCCTGCCGCTACAAAGAAAGATGTGGAAGAGTTTGATTCAAAGATGATTAGAGTCATTAAAAATGATAAGGTTGCTCAGGTTGTCTCTTCTCCGGCGTGTGGAGAAGGATATTGGATGGCTGTTTATCAATCAGAAAGTTTTAATGTCGAAGGAATATCTTTTAAAGCAGTTCTTCCGGGAATCTATTATGTAGAGAGGGGATGGGGAGGTCTGGAAATTAAGTTATCCTCTCCTTTTAGAGTTTCGAAATAAATAAATTGCGGATGCAGCTATATAGCCGAAAAGAAAGTATTGAACGGATGAATGACTTGGCCGGCAAAGGCAGGCCGTTTCTCTTTGTCACAGATTATAGGCAGGAACATTCCTATGTGGAGGAAATCAGTGAGGTTGATTCAGATTTTTGTCGATATAGTTTTAATGGGGTAACCAATGTAGAAAAGGAGTGCGAAGAATATGATGGGACATTAATATGGGAAGTTGCTCCACCGGCTTTGGAAGAATATCGTATCGCCTTTGATGTGGTGAAGGATAATATTTTGGCCGGCAATAGTTATCTCACCAATTTGACCTGTAAGGTTCCGGTTGAGACTAACTTGACGCTGGAAGCTATTTTTCGGTATTCCGACGCAAAATACAAGTTGTGGCTGAAAGATACATTGGTCTGTTTCTCACCCGAAATTTTTGTCCGTATTGAGGAAGGAAAGATAAAGTCGTTTCCCATGAAGGGTACCATCGACGCTTCATTGCCTGATGCACGCCGGCTTTTGATGAATGATAGGAAGGAGGCAGCCGAGCATGCGACTATTGTAGATTTAATTCGGAATGACTTGAGTATGGTATCGGAACAGGTAACTGTCACCCGTTATCGTTTTTGTGATTGTCTGGAAACGAATAAAGGGCCGATACTTCAGACAAGTTCAGAGATTTGCGGGGTGTTGCCTGAAGATTATTTGTCACATATCGGAGATATTGTTTTCAGGCTCTTGCCTGCCGGCTCCATAACCGGTGCTCCAAAGCCGAAAACAATGGAAATTATTGCTGAAGCCGAAAACTATGAACGGGGCTTTTATACCGGGGTAATGGGATATTTCGACGGCCGTAATTTGGATAGTGCCGTGATGATACGTTTCATAGAACAGGAGAACGGACATCTTTATTTTAAAGCGGGTGGGGGCATTACTAGCAAAAGTGCTTTGGAAAGTGAATATAATGAAGTAATACAGAAAATATATGTGCCGATTTATTGAAACCATACGGATAGAGAAAGGAAATGCCTGCAATCTGTTTTATCATAATCAGCGGTTAAACGAGGTTCGTAGGTATTTCCGGCCGGAATGCGCACCCTTGCTGTTGGAAAATTATCTGCAATTGTCTGCTGATATGAATAGTGTGAAATGCAGAGTGGTGTATACGGAAGAGGGTATAACGGAGGTATCTTATTCTCTTTATGAGATGCGGCCTGTCAGATCTCTGCGTATGGTCTGTTCGGATACCATAGATTATTCTTTCAAGAGTACGGATAGGGAAGAGTTGAATCGTTTGTTTCAGATTCGTCAGGATAAGGATGATATATTGATAGTGAAGAATGGGCTATTGACAGATACTTCTATTGCTAATATTGCTTTATATGACGGTAATGACTGGTGTACTCCCTTGCATCCTTTGCTGAAGGGAACCAAGCGGGCGGAATTGTTGGATAAAGGCGTATTGAAAGAAAAAGAAATAAAAAAGGAAGAACTGTCATCTTTTTCGGCAGTCAGATTGTTTAATGCAATGATAGGCTGGGGAGCCATAGAGTTTCCGGTTGCCAATGTGTCTGACTAGATTGTTAATCGCAGGCATTTTTTTGAGAATTTCTTTTGTTCCCTTAAATAATTTGCTATATTTGCAAAAAAAATATAAATATAGGTAGGGTATGAGATTGCGGACAGTTGCAAAATTAGGTGTAGTGCTTTCTGTTGTATTGTTCTGTATAGCAGTTGGCTTTTATGGATTTACACGATTGAGCATGACCGATAGAGGTCGGGAGTTCAATCTCTTCTCCTTGGTACCCTCAACTAGCATTGGTGTTTTGGAAAGCGATAACATCACTTATTTTTTGAACGATTTTCCACAACTTAATTATAGTAATGAACTGGGAGATTTTCAGTTTCCCGGCTTGTTCAATTTTATTCTTGGAGGATTGAATGAGTATACCACTCAGAAAGCGCATGGTTTGAGCAGTCAGATGAGTCGTTTATTGGTGAGTTTTCATGCTCCGGGTTCTCCGCGTGATCAGGTTGTGTATTTCCGCATGGGTGCAGGAGATGAAAAGCTGCTTGCCAATATGCTGCAAGAGCGTGCTCCGGGCGATTTTCAGCCGAAGAAGGAAAAGTACAGGGGAAAGGCTATTTATATTTATCCTTTGAGCAATAATGACTTTTTGGCCGTTTATAGTGAGTCGGGATTTTTTGTTGTGAGCTATCAGAAACGGTTGATAGAAGAAGTCATAGATGCCAAGGAGGATGAAACGGCATTGAGTGATGACGCGGTATTTTCGAAGGCTCTTGAGAAAAAGAAATCTCATAATTTCCTCACATTATACGGTCGTACGCCTTCGATGCCTTTCCTGCAGAATAATAACCGTTGTTGGAGTGAATTTGATTTTCACATGAATAGTGATGTGGTATACCTCACAGGGGACACTTTTATGCCCGATACTTGCAGTTGTACTTCCGAATTTATGGCAAAAATGCAGGCTGTGCCCGATGTCAAGGAAGACAGTATTGTTATCTCGGGCAATAAAGATTCGATGAACGGATATATGGATGAGGCAATAGAAGAAAATGACGGTAGCGGTCGGACACTGTTTGACGAGTGCGTGGCCAATCTCTCTCGTGATGCTGCTTTCATGTTAGTGGCCGATATGCATAAGGTATCTGAAAATCCTGAGCGTTTTCGCCCTTATCTGCCTCCGTTTATTTTAGAGAATGCTACTTTATTTCATTCATTTATTCTGTCTACCCAACTGTCCATTTCAGATGACCGTCTTTCCCATATTATGGTGCTGACATATAAGGACTAACGTAACTTATGCTGATGAAAGTGCGGAGCTACTTTTGCCCGAAAATAGAATAAAGAAGCAACCGTTAATACTGCCCCGAATAAATAAGCTATTTTGAAGGTGGCTATTTGTGCGATATATCCGCCTACCAGCATACCTGCTCCTATCCCTACATCCCATGAAGTAAGATAGGTGCTGGTAGCCGTACCTCGTTGGCTGTTGGGAGCCAGATTGACAAACAATGTATTGAATGCCGGAAACATGGTTCCAAAACCGATGCCTAGTAATAAAGCTATGAAAAAGAAGAAATAGGTAGTCCACTGTAGGCTGAAGTCGATTAACCACCCGCAGGCACTCAGGCCGAAAAAGCAGAAACAAACCAAATAAAGTCCGGCTTCAATAACTTGTGTTATCTTTCCACGGTCGACCAATCGCCCGCTGAACAGTCGGCTGGTAGCCATTCCGAAAGCCATGAATGTGAAAAAGAAACCTGTCTCAGCCGTAATTCCTATTTGTTGCGAATACATGGCGATATAGTTGGAAGTCATTCCGTAAGGAACGGATAATAGCAATAGGCAAATTCCGGCGGGAATACCCTTTAATAAAATGAATCGGTCGAGTGATATCGGTTCTCTTTTAACAGGTTCTTTAGCAGGTGTTTTCACCAGTGATGCCATGACCAGTCCCAAAGCACAACTGGCGAGTGCACACCAAAATATCACTTCAAAAGAGTATGCATTATGTAGAAATAATCCTACCATCGGCCCGATACTCATTGCTGTGTTGTTCATCATTCCATAATATCCCAATCCTTCTCCACGCCGGGAGCTGGGCATAATATCGATTACTACCGTATTTCCCGCTACAGTGACCGTTCCAAAAGCGAAGCCGTGGAATATGCGGATGAGTGTGAATAAAGTGAGTGTGCCGGCCAACAGATATCCGCCAAAGGCAGCCGTAAAAAGAAAATAAGCTAATAAATAAAGTGGCTTTCTGGCAAAAGTATCCAACAGATAGCCCGAAAACGGACGGATACATAAGGCGGCCATTGTGTAGCATGAAAGGATAATACCAATGGTTCCTTTTTCGCTGTTAAATACCTCAGCCAGATAAAACGGCAGTACCGGCATTAATAAATAGAAACCAAAGTAGAGCAGAAAGTTGGCTGCGAGAATTTCTATATAGTTTTTTGTTACTAGCTTATCTTTCATACATTATTATATAAAGAAACGATTAACAGACAAAAGAATGTTCCGTCTATTAATCGTTTTATGAAATTCAAAACAAAGACTGATTAATTGGCAGCTTCGAACTCTTTTAAGAAACGTGTATCATTTTCAGAGAACAAACGCAAGTCGTTTACACGATATTTCAGGTTGGTGATACGTTCGATACCCATACCTAATGCATATCCCGAGTAAACTTTGCTGTCAATGCCATTGGCTTCCAATACATTCGGGTCTACCATACCGCAACCCAAAATTTCTACCCAGCCGGTTCCTTTGCAGAACGGACATCCTTTTCCGCCGCAGATATTACAGCTGATATCCATTTCCGCACTTGGCTCGGTAAAGGGGAAGTAGGAAGGACGCAGGCGAATCTGAGTTTCGGCACCGAACATTTCCTTCGCAAATAGAAGCAATACTTGTTTCAAGTCGGTAAATGATACGTTCTTGTCAATATAGAGAGCTTCTACCTGATGGAAAAAGGCATGTGCACGATAGCTGATAGCCTCGTTACGATATACACGACCCGGACAAATAATTCGGATGGGTGGCTGGGTGCTTTCCATTACCCGGCTTTGTACAGATGAAGTATGTGTACGTAAAATGACGTTGCCCTGTACATGCTCAGGATTGGCTTCAACGAAGAAAGTATCCTGCATATCGCGAGCCGGATGATCTTCGGCAAAGTTCATGGAAGAAAAAACATGCCAGTCATCTTCTATTTCCGGTCCATCGGCAATGCTGAAACCCAGGCGGTGGAAAATATCGATAATTTCATTCTTGACAATGCTTAACGGATGGCGGGTTCCTAATTCAATAGGATATGCCGTGCGGGTAAGGTCCATTTCGGCAGCTCCGTTGTCTTGTGTCTCAAAAGCTTCTTTCAGCGTGGTAATACGTTCTTGAGCCTTGTTTTTCAGCTCATTCAGCTTCATTCCCACTTCTTTCTTTTGGTCGGCAGGTACATTGCGGAAGTCTGCCATCAACTCATTAATTGCCCCTTTTTTACTAAGATATTTAATACGCAGGGCTTCTAATTCCTCTGCATTAGCAGCGTGTAAGCCTTCAATTTCCTGAAGTAATTGTTCTATTTTAGCTAACATACTTTCTTCTTTATTTTTTTAATGACCGCAAAGTTAGCGAATTAAACCGAATATTTTGCTGAAAACTAAAAAAAGAGATATTTTTGCATCGATTTTTTCTAAAAATAGAAAATGAGAAAACTAATTATCGGAGTTTGTCTGGTTATGCTGGTCAGCTCCTGTGGAGGCGGTAAAAAGAAAATAGACCCCTTCGAGATGCTCACTGAAGAGATTGATTCGTTGACAGCCGTTCCTGATACGGCAGAGGCGATGGAGGTGGTAGAAGAAGAGCCGATGGTTCCGGCTACTGCTGATGAAAGTTTTGCTGACTTTATCTACAATTTTGCGATTGATGAAAAGCTGCAAGTGTCGCGTATCGTGTTCCCGTTGCCTTATTATACGATGGATAAGAAGGAACATATCGAAAAGAAAGATTGGGAGCATGACTTGTTGTTCAGTCAATTAGACTCTTATACTGTTCTTTTTGACAAGACGGTGGATATGGAAGCTGAGAAAGATACTACTGCTACCAGTGTGAAGATTGAGTGGATTTATTTGAAGACGAGCAAGATAAAGCGATATTATTTTGAACGTTTGAAGGGGCTCTGGAAGTTGGAAGCCATTGATTTTGCAGATATGCCGAAGAGTGAGGACACCAAGGAGAACTTTTATGAGTTTTATGAACGTTTTGCCAATGATTCTGTTTTTCAGCAAACACGCCTTCATCATCCACTGAAGTTTGTTACGGTAGATCCGGACGATGAATTTCAGATAATAGAAACGACTCTTGAAACGGGACAGTGGTTTGCTTTCCAACCGGTGCTTCCCCGTGAGTTTTTGACAAATGTAAATTATGGACAAAACGAGAATCCTAAATCGAATACAAAGGTAATCGAGATAAAAGGATTCGGTAATGGATTTAACAATACGCTTTACTTTGAACGGCGCAATGGACTGTGGAAGTTAGTGCAGTTTGAGGATTTAAGCGATTAACCCAATTAATGACGGATGAGAGAAAGAAAGGACTATTCACTGTTGCCGCATAATACTTTCGGCATGGATGTAAAAGCGTCTGTGTTTGTAGAATATGAGTCGGTTGCTGAATTGAAGACTATATTATTAAATAAGGATTATTTAGAATCTTCATGGCTACACATTGGCGGTGGCAGTAATTTGTTGTTTACGGCAGATTATGAAGGGGCTGTTTTACATTCGGCCATTCATGGTTATGAGGTGGTGAGTGAGAATGATAGAACTGTCGAAGTCAGGGTAGGAGCCGGAGAAATATGGGATGATTTTGTAGCTTTTGCCGTGCAGCACGGATGGTACGGTGCGGAGAATTTATCTTTGATACCGGGGGAAGTGGGAGCTTCGGCTGTGCAAAATATTGGTGCATACGGTGCCGAGGCGAAAGATTTGATTGTTTCGGTAGAAACGGTAGAAGTCGCTACAGGGCGGGAACGTGTGTTTTCTAATGCTGAATGCCACTATGCCTATCGTGAGAGTATATTTAAAAAAGAATTAAAAGGAAAATATATAGTTACTTATGTGACTTACCGTCTTGGAAAACATCCGCTTTTTAATCTTGAATATGGCAATGTGAGAGGTGAATTGGAAAAACGCGGATGCGGGGTAACACTCGAAAACGTGCGCAATACAGTAATAGCGATACGTGAGGCAAAGTTGCCGGATCCAAAAGTGCAGGGCAATGCAGGAAGTTTTTTTATGAATCCTGTTGTGCCGCGTCTGCAATTCGAGACATTGCAAAGAGAATATCCTGAGATGCCTCATTATGATATGGGGGAAGATAAAGTCAAGATTCCGGCAGCGTGGATGATTGATTGTTGTGGCTGGAAAGGTAAACAAGTAGGCAATGCAGGTGTTCATTCTAAACAGGCTTTGGTATTGGTAAATTGTGGAGGGGCTACCGGAAGAGAAATCGTGGATTTGTCCCGGCAGATACAAGAGTCTGTTTTTCTGAAATTCGGGATAACTATTTCTCCCGAAGTGAATTTTATTTAACTATTATATGAAGATTACAATATTAGGTAGCGGAACATCTACGGGAGTACCCGAAATAGGGTGTAAATGTCCGGTTTGTACCAGCAATGATGCTCGGGATAACCGTTTGCGTTGTTCGGGACTGATAGAAACGGAAGGAGTGCGGATTCTGATGGATTGCGGTCCCGATTTCCGTGAACAGATGATATGCCTGAATGACTTTAAACCCCTTGATGCTGTATTAATCAGTCATGAGCATTATGACCATGTGGGTGGTTTGGATGATTTACGCCCTTTTTGCCGTTTCCGTGATGTGCCGGTTTATGCGGAACAATATACGGCAGAGCGTTTGCGTCAACGTATTCCTTATTGTTTTGCAGAGCATCTATATCCGGGAGTGCCTCGCATTCTATTGGAAGAGATTGTACCGGACTCTCCTTTTACAGTCAGTAATTCGGAAGGAACTGAGATAGAGATTATTCCCGTCCGTGTGATGCATGGCAAACTTCCTATTTTGGGATACCGCATTGGCAACATGGCGTGGATTACAGATATGTTGACCATGCCGGAGTCGGAGTATGAACTTCTGGATGGACTGGATGTGCTGGTAATGAATGCCTTGCGTCCCCAATCTCATAATACGCACCAAAATTTGCAGGAGGCATTGGATAATGCAAAGCGCATCGGGGCTAAAGAAACTTATTTTATTCACATGAGTCATCACATGGGGCTACATTCGGAAGTTGAGAAACTGCTTCCCCCTCATGTGCATTTTGCTTATGACGGAGAAGTAATTTCTGTCGGTTAGATTTTCGGTTTTAATGAATATTGGCAGAGTCCGTTTAGTCCACATTCTTCACATTTGGGAGTTCTGGCCATGCACATATACCTGCCGTGCAAGATGAGCCAGTGGTGGGCTGTCGGAACGATTTCTTCCGGGATGTATTTCATCAGATATTTTTCGGTCGCCAGCGGAGTAGTGCAAGTTTGCGGCACCAGACCGATGCGGTGGCTTACTCGAAACACATGAGTATCTACTGCCATTGCCGCTTTATTGAATACTACGCTTTGAATGACATTAGCTGTTTTTCTTCCTACTCCCGGCAACTTAATCAGTTCTTCCAGTGTGCCGGGCACTTCACTATGGAAGTCTTTGACCAACATTTGTGCCATGCCCACCAGATGCTTTGCTTTATTATTGGGATAGCTCACACTGCGGATGTATTCATAGATGACTTCCGGAGTAGAGGCTGCTAAAGCTTCCGGCGTAGGGAAATCCCGATAGAGGGGCGGGGTAATCATGTTTACGCGTTTGTCCGTGCATTGTGCACTGAGGATGACCGCTATCAGCAGTTCAAACGGATTGTTATAATGCAGTTCCGTTTCTGCAACAGGCATTGCATTTTGAAAATACGTTATTACCTTATCATATAATTCTTTCTTTCTCATGATGGTTCTTAACTTATTCCCGAGGTCTTTAATTTAAATTAGTTACAAAGATAATATTGTTTCTGAAAAAAGTGCGTATCTTTGCATCCGAATTTCACAATAGACGTATGATGCCGTGAATAGCGGTCGTGTATTCTAGAACACCA
>ERZ779902.164-NODE-164-length-30346-cov-3.828530_pt1 | contig 30346 bp, 24 predicted proteins | sample MGYA00511350_ERZ779902 | MGnify/ENA primary metagenome ERZ779902 (study PRJEB29588, sample SAMEA2146908) | human gut metagenome | biome: human gut; feature: human-associated habitat; material: faeces | place: Denmark | collected 2008/2010 ...
AGGAAAGCGGCTGGCTCTTGTTCGGCGTAGGCGCCGCCATCACGCTGGTGCCCATGCTGGTGGCAGTATGCGTAGGCCTGTTCGTGTTCAAGATAAACATTCTCGACCTGCTGGGCACCATCACCGGCGGCATGACCAGTACGCCCGGCCTTGCCGCCGCCGACTCCATGACGGACAGCAACATACCGAGCGTGGCCTATGCCACGGTATATCCCATTGCCATGGTGTTCCTCATTCTGATAATCCAGGTGATAGCCTCCGCAGTCTATTGACGCATGAAGACGTACAGCCGGACAGAAACCATCGCCCGCATGAACGCACTGGCCGGAGCCAATGTGCCCTTCCTCTTCATCGTAGACTACGCGCAAGAGCAGTCGCACATTGAGCCCCTCGACCGGATAGACCCCGCCACCTGCCTTTTCCAATTCCCGAAGGCAGGCAACACGGAGACGGCTGCAACAGCCCTTGCCAGAAGCACAGCCGCCCGATGCGCCGGCCCTATCCAGTGGGACATCACTCCCCCTTCCCCCGCCGCATACAGACATTCGTTCGACCTCGTGAAGCAAAACCTGCTGGCAGGCAACAGCTACCTGACGAACCTCACTTGCCGGGTACCCGTCACCACCAATCTGACACTGGAAGAAATATTCCTCCACTCCGAAGCCTTGTACAAGCTGTGGCTGAAAGACCGGTTCGTCTGCTTCTCCCCCGAAATCTTTGTCCGCATAGAGAAGGGCAAGATAAAGTCCTTCCCCATGAAAGGCACCATCGACGCTACCCTGCCCGATGCGGAACAGCTCTTGATGCAGGACACCAAAGAGGCAGCCGAGCACGCCACCATCGTCGACCTGATACGCAACGACCTCAGCATGGTTTCGGAACACGTCGAAGTGACCTCCTACCGATATATAGACCGCCTGCAAACCAATAAGGGCCCCATCCTCCAGACCAGCTCCGAGATATGCGGCACCCTGCCCGAAGACTACACCGCACACCTGGGCGACATCATCTTCCGCCTGCTTCCTGCCGGCTCCATCACCGGTGCCCCCAAGCCCAAAACCGTAGAAATCATCGCCCAGGCCGAGGACTACCGCCGGGGCTTCTACACCGGCATCATGGGGCATTATGCCGACGGACAGCTGGACAGCGCTGTCATGATACGCTTCATCGAGCAGGAAAACGGCCAGCTCCACTTCAAGGCAGGAGGCGGCATCACCGCCAAAAGCCGGTGGGAAAGCGAATACAACGAAGTAATACAGAAAATATATGTGCCTATTTATTGAAACCATACGCATCGACCACGGAAGGGTCTGCAACCTTTCCCGCCACAACCGGAGGCTGAACGATACCCGCGCCCACTTCTGGCCGGAAAGCACACCGCTGCAACTGTCCGATTATCTGTCGTCTCCCGGCTGTGGAGCAGGCATCACCGGGGCGGGCATCGTCAAGGCACGCGTAGTGTATGGTGAAAAAGGTATTGAAGACCTCAGCTACTCCCCCTACGCCGTGCGGCACGTGCATTCGCTGGCACTGATGCAGGCCGATACCATCGACTACACCTACAAAAGCGCCGGACGCGAACCGCTGAACTGCCTCTTTGCCCTGCGCGGCGCATGCGACGACATTCTGATTGTGAAACAAGGCCTGCTGACAGACACCTCCATCGCCAACATCGCCCTTTCCGACGGTACCCACTGGTACACGCCGGCACATCCCCTGCTGAAAGGGACCAAACGGGCAGCCTTGCTGGAAGAAGGAATCTTGCAGGAAAAAGATATCAGACCGGAAGACTTGCCTTCATTCTCTACTGTCAGGCTGTTCAATGCCATGATTGACTGGGGAGAACTGGAACTCCCCGTACGGAACATCATCCCGTAGAGCCTCTACTCGTGCATATCGTTGAGATGTATCTCCAAAGACTTCACCGATATATATATTTCGTACACCGATATGGCCAGCGAAATAATCAGCAATATCAGCGCCAAACCGAAGATATAGGCCGAAAGCAGATGGAGACGGATATAGACAAAGAACATGCTGACCACGCACAGCAGCAGGCTGCCGATGCCCGCCACCTGCATGGCACGCGTCAGGTAGAGCCGCTTCCTCAGGTTGGCAATCTGCGCCGCCTTCACCGAAGACGGGTTCTCCATGTACTGTTCCTTCAAGGTGCGCACCAGTTGGGCATAGGACAAGAAACGGTTGGTATAGGCCAGCATAATCAGCGATATGGCCGAAAACAGCAAGGCGGGGGTGGTTAAATCTATTTCCATAAGAATGATGCTTAATTATATCTATCCGTCCCGATAGCAGGACTTACCTCCGCAAAGATAAACGAAAGATTGAAACCACAGAAACAAGTTTCCTTTTTTCCATTTCCCAAAGATTTATCCTACTTTTGCAGTGACAATAAAAAAACTCCTTACCACCGTAACTTAACAAATACGACCATGCGATATACCGTTTCCGCTCCTGCCTCACTGCACGCAGCCATACAGCTCCCGGCATCCAAAAGTATCAGTAACCGGGCACTCATCCTCCACTCCCTTGCCCACGGCAATATCCTGCCCCGCAATCTGAGCGATTGTGACGACACCATAGTGATGACTCGCGCCCTCGACGGAAATCCCGGACATATAGATATCCTTGCCGCCGGCACCGCCATGCGTTTCCTCACCGCCTACCTCAGCGTAACTCCTGGCACCCGAATCATCACCGGTACGCAACGCATGCAGCAACGCCCCATCCGCATACTGGTAGACGCCCTGCGAGAGCTCGGCGCCCGCATAGAATACGTCGGAAACGAAGGGTTCCCTCCCTTGCGCATCACCGGAACAGAACTGACCGGCAGCGAAATATCCCTCGCCGGCAATGTCAGCTCACAATACATATCCGCCCTGCTGATGATTGGTACCGTCCTTCCCAAAGGCCTGCGCCTGCACTTGACGGGTGACATCATCTCCCGCCCCTACATCAACCTGACCCTGCAACTGATGCGCGACTTCGGCGCCCAAGCCGACTGGGTCTCCGAAGATTGCATCACCGTCAGCCCCGGCGGATACACGGATACCCCTTTCACCGTAGAAAGCGATTGGAGCGCCGCCTCTTACTGGTATCAGATGATGGCAATAGAAGGAATTAAAAATGAAAAAATAAAAGGGGGAGACAGAAGTAGCGCAAAAGAAAGTGAAGACAGCACGAAGGAAGAAGCGCACACGGCAGAAATCGAACTGCTCGGTCTCTTCGCCCACAGCTATCAAGGCGACAGGCGCGGAAGTCTTTCCCCGCCTCGGCGTCCATACCGAATATACAGACCGGGGAGTAAAACTGACCCGGAAGGGTACTCCCGCCACCCGTCTCGACGAAGACATGGTGGACATCCCGGACCTGGCGCAGACCTTTGTCGTCACCTGCTGCTTGATGGACATCCCTTTCCGCTTCACCGGACTGCAAAGCCTCAAAATAAAGGAGACCGACCGTATCACCGCCCTCATTACGGAACTGCGCAAACTGGGTTACGTCGTGCGCTCCGAGCAAGACAGCATCTTGTTGTGGGATGGCGAACGCTGCCCGGCAGACGCTGACCCCGTCATCGCCACCTACGAAGACCACCGTATGGCCATGGCATTTGCCCCCGCCTGCCTTGTACTGCCCCAAATACGGATAAATGAACCACAGGTCGTTACCAAATCTTACCCTGCTTACTGGGAAGACTTGCAAAAGGCGGGATTTAAAGTCTGCCAAGATGCAATGCAATCTTAGAATAAAGCTTTTATTCTTAGAAATACAGCCTTTATTCTTAAGAATATAACCTTTATTCTTAGGAATAAAGGATACATTCTAAGATTAGGATGCATCCAAAGTAGTTTTATACTGCGTTCCAGGCAAGTAATGCCTGCGTCGGGTGGAAGTAATCTGCCTACCTGCAATCTGACTCATTATTTTGTCGTGTACAAAACAATGTGTATCTTTGTCCGTTCTATTAATGGAACATGTTTTTCAAGAAAAGGAAGCCCATGTGGATATTGATTATTAGCCTGATTGTCCTTGCCCTCGTGGCAGCCACAGCCGGAATTATACGCAACCGGAAACTGCAGAAGAAGATAGACCGCGGCGAACTGGACGCCATGCCCGAAGTGCAGGAAGTGAATTCCGAATGCTGCGGACAGCATGAAATCTGCGAACGTGACAGCTTACTGGCAGCCGTCAGCAAACAAATTGAATATTACGATGACGAGGAACTGGACAAATACATCGGCACCGCTCCCGATGCCTATACTCCCGAGCAGGAAGACGAGTTCCGCGACGTGTTCTACACCATGCAAGACACGGACGTAGCCGGATGGGTACGCAGCCTGCAACTGCGTGGCATAGCCTTGCCGGACAACATCAAGGATGAAGTGTTCCTCATCATCGGCGAACGCCGTCTCACCCCCCATTCCTAACACTCCACATCCAACTTTTAATTTTTAATTCTTAATTTTTAATTGAATAAATGGAGCTACTGCAATACACTTTTTTCCAACATGCCCTCATCGGCAGTCTGCTGGCAAGCATTGCTTGCGGGCTGATAGGCACGTACATCGTTACCCGGAGACTAGTGTTCATCAGCGGCGGATTGACGCATGCATCTTTTGGCGGTATCGGTCTGGGATTGTATACCGGCATTTCCCCCATTCTGTCGGCAGCCTTGTTTGCAGTCTTGTCCGCTTTCGGTGTAGAGTGGCTCAGCAAACGGAAGGATATGCGGGAAGACTCTGCCATTGCCGTATTCTGGACATTGGGCATGGCACTGGGCATCATGTTCACTTTCCTCTCGCCGGGATTCGCCCCCGACTTGTCCGCTTATCTCTTCGGCAACATTCTCACGATTACCTGGAGCGACATCGCTCTATTGGGAGGGCTCGCCGTCCTGCTGATACTGTTTTTCGCGCTGTATCTCCATCCCATCATCTACGTGGCTTTCGACCGGGAGTTTGCTCGCTCGCAAGGTATTCCGGTGCAGGTATTCGAATATGTACTGATGATGTTCATTGCGCTGACCATCGTGGCATGCCTGCGCATGGTGGGCATCGTGCTGGTTATTTCACTGCTCACCGTTCCGCAGATGACCGCCAACTTGTTCTCGCACCGGTTCCACCGCATCATCTGGCTTTCCATCGGCATCGGTTACCTCAGTTGCCTGGGCGGGCTGATGATTTCTTTCTACTTGAATGTCCCCTCGGGTGCATCCATTATATTCTTTTCCATCATTATCTATGCCATTTGCAAGACGGGAAAAAGTTTTTGGCTATATTTGCAACGCTAAATCAAAAGACACAATGGAAATCAAAATTCAGTCATTAGACCAGATTCACGAAGCCGCCCGCCAGTTCATCGCTGAAATGGGTGACAATACCGTCTTCGCCCTCTATGGAAAAATGGGGGCGGGCAAGACGACTTTCATCAAAGCCGTTTGCGAGGAATTGGGCGTTTCCGACGTCATCACCTCCCCTACCTTCGCCATTGTTAACGAATACCGTTCCGACACTGCCGGCGAACTGATTTACCATTTTGACTTCTACCGCATCAAGAAGCTGGAAGAAGTGTATGACATGGGGTACGAAGATTACTTCTACAGCGGCGCCCTCTGCTTCATAGAATGGCCGGAGCTGGTAGAGGAGCTTCTGCCGGGTAATACCATCAAAGTGACCATTGAGGAAATAGAGAACGGAGAGCGGAAAGTCACCCTGGAAGACTTTGAATAACCCCTCCCCCCTCTTTTTAATTTTTAATTTATAATTTTTAGTTCTCCATGAGCCAATACATCGTTCAAGGGATTTTTGCCGTCGCAGGCATCATCGCCTTGCTGGCAGCCATATTGGACTGGAACTGGTTCTTTACTGCCCGAAACACCCAGTTTATCGTACAAAATGTAGGGCGGCGACAAGCCCGCCTGTTCTACGGCGTATTGGGTGTCATCCTCATCGGCACGTCCATCTTCTTTTTTCTGAATACGCCACCGGCTACATAAAAACAAAAAATCGCGGATGCTCATCCGCGATTTTCCTATACTTTTGATACAGACTATTCTTCGTCCAAAGATTCCGTATATTCCATCTCACCTTGTACGATGAAAAGGATTTCTTCCGGATCATAGTCACCCATCTCATCCTTATGGGCTTCCTTGACAATATAGTCCACGATTTTCCCCAAATCAATCTCGATGTACCCATCCGCATCCGGCTGCGCATCAAGGATGCCGCTCTCGGAATAGTACTCGTCAATCAAATCGAGAAAATAATAGAACTCGTCGTCAGAGAACTTCTCTTTCAACTCCTGCGGCAAATAATTCTTGATGTACTCGATGGTCTTTTCATCATCGACATCATTCTGCAAAAAATCGTCTTCCATTCCCATACTTACTATTGCTTAAAGGGTTAATGTTATTGACTATTTGACGATTTACTATTTACTATTTAGCTGCGCCATGATGCCGAAAGGGTAAATCGTAAATCGTCAAATAGTACCTTATAATATCGCTTCTATCTTGGCCACGTAAGCAGATTTCGGAGCAGAACCTACCTGCTTGTCCACCAGCTCTCCATTCTTGAAGAACAAGACTGTAGGGATGTTGCGTATACCATATTCGGCAGCCACATCACCGTTCTCATCCACGTCACATTTGCCAATAATCACCTTTCCTTCATATTCAGTAGCCAATTCATCGATGATTGGTCCCACCATCTTACAAGGGCCGCACCAAGGTGCCCAGAAATCCATAACGACCGGCTTTCCCTCTGCCAGGATTTCTTGAAAATTGCTGTCTGTAATTTCTAAAGCCATTTCTTTTAATATTAAATGTCAACTATAATTATTAATTTACTGTCAATTGCGTTTTATCAACCTTCGCTTTCAAAGCAAAGATAGTGCAAACCGAATGCAAAACAAAATGAACTTGTTCATTTTTTATGCCGAGGTGCAGCCTATCTTCGTTTTCCAACAAAGATAACTAATTAATCCTGAACTCAAGGTCCGGACGCTCTTTTAAATAAGTAATCAGTTCACGCCCCACGGAAAGCTTCACGGGACGGGAAATCAAATCGACCGTCATCTTGCTATCCTCATCTCTGACTTTGAAATAAAGCTCCGTACTGCCCGGACGTTCCTTGGTCAGTTCTGCCAGTTCAGTTATCAAAGCCTTGTTCAGCACACTCAGCGGAATGAGAATGGTTATCTTCTCAATCAGTTTCTCCTTGACGTCAGGCAACAGTTCCATGGAGGTTATCTTCAGCTCCAACTCATCCTGCCGCCATTGCTTGGGCTGGCAACGGGCTTTGATGAACAAGAAGGTACGTTCACCCAGATACCCCTGATAGGTCACCCAATCATTTCCGAAGAAAGGAAGCTCTGCCGAACCGGAATAGTCTTCAATCTTGGCTATGCCGTAAGGATTTCCATTTTTGCTGATACCGCGACGCACGGCGGTCACGATGCCACCCATTGTTATTTCGCGTCCCACAAGTGCCGTCTTATCTTCCAGCTCTGTCATGTGAGTGTTGCAAACATGCTCCAGAACTACGGAATACTCATCCAACGGGTGTGCGGACAGATAGATACCTACCAAATCGCGCTCCCGGTTCAAACGGTCGAGGTCGCTCCAACGTTCCGCTACCGGTATTTCCGGAGTGGCGATATCCACCACATTCTCACCGCCGAACAAGGAGTTTGCAGCCGCAGCCTGGTCGGCCTGGTAACGGTTACCATACCGCACCAAGGTTTCGAGGAAGACCTCGTTCTTGGAATTTACGGCAAAATACTGCTCTCGCTTCAGCTCCGGGAAGCTGTCGAACCCGCCCGCCAAAGCAAGACATTCCAGATTCTTCTTGTTGCAGGCTGTCAGATTGACACGCTGCACAAAATCAAATATACCCTTGAAAGGACCATTCTTCTCGCGTTCCTCCATGATGCTCTGCACAGCACCCTCGCCTACCCCTTTCACCGCGCCAAGACCAAAACGGATATTGCCTTCCTTGTTCACGGTGAACTTCAGGTTACTTTCATTCACATCCGGCCCCAATGTATTGATGCCCATTGCCTTGCATTCATCCATCAGTTTGGTTATATCGGTAATATTCGCCAAACTTCGGCTCATGACCGCCGCCATGTATTCGGCCGGATAGTTGGCCTTGAGGAAAGCCGTCTGATAGGCCACCCACGAATAGCAAGTGGCATGTGACTTGTTGAAGGCATAGGACGCAAACTTTTCCCAGTCGGCCCAGATTTTCTCAAGCACTTTCGGGTCGTGGCCGTTCTTTTGTCCACCCGAAATGAATTTCGGCTTCATGTGGTCCAGCTTGTCACGCAGTTTCTTACCCATCGCCTTACGCAAGGCATCGGACTCACCACGGGTGAAGTCCGCCAGCAAACGCGACAGAAGCATGACCTGCTCCTGGTAGACCGTAATGCCGTAGGTATCCTTCAGATACTTCTCCATGATGGGGATGTCATACTCGATGGGCTTGCGTCCCCACTTACGGTCGATGAAGTCGGGGATATAATCCATAGGACCCGGACGGTAGAGGGCATTCATGGCAATCAAATCCTCGAAAGTGCTCGGTTGCAACTCACGCAGATATTTCTGCATACCGGCCGATTCAAACTGGAACGTACCGATGGTGCGGCCGTCGCAATAGAGTTTATAGGTAGCAGGGTCGGAAATGGATATCTTGTCGATGTCGAGTTCCAAGCCGCGGTGCAGACGTACATTGGCAACGGCTTCCTTAATGATGGACAAGGTTTTCAGTCCGAGGAAGTCCATCTTGATAAGTCCCGTATCTTCGATGACGGAACCTTCGTATTGGGTAACGAGCATCTTCTCGCCCGTCTCCTTATCATCCGCCGTGCTGACGGGTACCCAATCCGTGATGTCGTCACGGCAAATAATAGTACCGCAGGCATGCACACCCGTACCGCGTACATTACCTTCCAGCATCTTGGCATATTTCATCGTATCGCGCACCAGGGGATCGGGCGAAGCCTCCGCAGCCTGCAATTCGGGCACGTAGGCAATGGCATTGGGCAGGTTGAGTTTCTTGTCGGGAATCTTATCCGGCACGAGCTTGCACAGACGGTCCGATTCGCTCAAAGGCAGTTTCTGCACGCGCGCCACGTCCTTGATGGCCATCTTGGTCGCCATCGTGCCATATGTAATGATGTGCGCCACCTTCTCTTGCCCGTACTTCTCCGTCACCCAGCGGAGCACTTCTCCACGCCCGTCATCATCGAAGTCCACATCGATATCAGGCAAAGAGATACGGTCGGGATTCAAGAAACGCTCGAACAGAAGGTCGTATTGAATCGGGTCTATTTTCGTGATGCCCAAGCAATAGGCCACCGCCGAGCCGGCAGCCGAACCACGTCCCGGTCCTACCGAAACGCCCAGCTGTGTGCGGGCGGCATTGATAAAGTCCTGCACAATCAAGAAGTATCCCGGGAAACCCATCGTCTTCATGATGTACAGCTCAAAGACCAGACGTTCCTTCACCTCGTCGGACAAGGGATCACCGTACAGTTTTTTAGCACCGTCGAATGCCAATTTTGCCAGATAGTCGGCTTCCAGCTTGATACGGTACAGCTTGTCGTAGCCCCCCAGACGCTTTATCTTGGCATTGGCGGCATCCTCATCCAGCACCACCTTGCCGTTTTCATCCTGGGTAAACTCATCAAATAAGTCCTTTTCGGTATATTTCTGCCGATAGCCCTCTTCCGTTCCGAAATCTTCCGGAATAGCAAACGTAGGCATAATAGGAGCGTGGTCGATGGAATAATATTCCACCTTGTCCAAAATCTCCAAGGTATTGGACAAGGCTTCGGGAACATCCTCAAACAAGGCGTTCATCTCAGCCTTTGTCTTCATCCATTCCTGCTTGGTATAAAGCATTCGGGTAGGGTCATCCAGATCTTTACCCGTGCTCAGACAAATCAGGCGGTCGTGCGCTTCTGCATTCTCTTCATCCACAAAGTGGACGTCATTGGAGCAGATAACCTTAATGTCATATTTCCGGGCAAGCTCCAGCAACTTGGCATTCGCCTTCTGCTGAAGCGGATAGGCTTCGTGGTTGGCACGGGGAACAGTGGCTTTATGGCGCTGAAGCTCCAGATAGTAATCATCGCCAAACAGATTCTTATACCAGCGTACAGCTTCTTCTGCCTCTTCCAGCTGGTCATTGATAATCTTCTTAGGAACCTCGCCACCGATACAAGCCGAGCAGACAATCAGCCCCTCATGGTACTTTTCCAGTTCACTGCGGTCTGTACGCGGACGCATATAGTATCCCCTTGTCCAGGCATGCGATACAAGTTTTATCAGATTGTGATACCCCTTCTCATTCTTTGCCAGCACAATCAGGTGATAGCCACTCTGGTCCGGCTTCCCCTCCTTCTTATCCATGGTTCGGCGGGCCACATACATTTCACAGCCTACAATCGGCTTGAACAGCTTGCTTTCCGCTTCTGCCATCTTGGCACGACAATCGGCAATCTCCGCTTCCTTGTCTTCACACTCTATCTCACCGCTTTCAATACCGGCAATCCTTTTCTTGAGGTCCTTTATCTCCCCCTTTGGCCCGCTGTTCTTCTTGTTGACATAGTTGGTGAACTCCTTGATACCGAACATATTTCCATGGTCGGTCACGGCAATGCCTTTCATACCATCCTTCATGGCCTTGTCAACCAGCCTGCTGACACTTGCCTGACCATCCAGAAGAGAGTATTGGGTATGGACATGTAAATGAACAAAATCTTGCATATATATCCTTTCTATTGAGAGCCTAAAATTACAACCTCTATCACAGCTAACAAAAATATTTCCCAAAAAGTTATCAACATGCACATTTCTCTCTCCAAATCCTTGTTAGATTTTCAAAATAAGCCTATTTTTGCAGATAATTTCTATCTAAATTAGCAAATACGATATACATGGGTCGATTAAAAAGATTAAAAAAGATACGCATACACCGTGAAGGAACACATACATTGGCAGGCAGCCTGGTTCTGATTCTGGCTGTCAACACTGCCCTTTACTTCGGATTGGAATGCAAAGTTCCTTTTTACGTAGTAGCGGTCATCAGCCTCATAGTATATGGCATACTCGTGAACTTCTTCCGCTGCCCCATCCGTTTGTTCGGACAAGAAACGGAGAAAGTCGTGGTAGCTCCTGCCGACGGTAAAATCGTAGTGGTGGAAGAAGTGGAGGAAAACGAATACTTCCACGACCGCCGTATCATGGTATCTATATTCATGAGTCTGGTTAATGTACACGCCAACTGGTATCCGGTAGATGGTACGGTAAAGAAGGTATGGCACAAAAACGGGAAGTTCATGAAAGCCTGGCTGCCCAAAGCCAGCACCGACAACGAGCGTTCCACCGTAGTAATAGAAACTCCGGAAGGCGTGGAGATTATGGCACGACAGATAGCCGGAGCCATGGCGCGCCGCATCGTGACCTATGCCGAACCGGGCGAGGAATGCTATATTGACGAACATATGGGTTTCATCAAATTCGGATCCCGCGTGGATGTCTTTCTACCGTTGGGCACCGAAGTATTCGTTAAACTAGGACAACTGACTACCGGCAATCAGACTGTGATAGCCAAACTTAAATAATAAAAGAACAACAATGGCAAACTGCATTACCCGCCATATTCCAAATACTCTGACCTGCCTGAACCTATTCTCCGGGTGTATTGCTTGTGTCATGGCATTCGAAGCCAGATATGAATGGGCACTCGCTTTCATTATCTTCAGTGCCGTATTCGATTTCTTCGATGGCATGATGGCACGTGCACTGGACGCACACTCCATTATCGGCAAGGATTTGGATTCTCTGGCAGATGATGTCAGTTTCGGAGTGGCCCCTTCCCTGATTGTATTTTCCTTGTTCAAGGAAATGGACTATTCGGGCGCAATGGAAAGCTTGGCCGGCGTTTTCCCCTATCTCGCATTTCTTTTGTCCGTATTCTCTGCACTGCGGCTTGCCAAGTTCAACAACGATACCCGCCAGACGAGCTCTTTCGTAGGACTTCCCGTCCCGGCAAACGCCTTGTTCTGGGCTTCATTGGTGACGGGCGCTCACGACTGGCTGGTGAGCAGCAATTTCCATCCGGTTTATCTGTTGCTGCTGGTCTGCCTTTTCTCATGGCTGCTTGTATCGGAGATTCCAATGTTCTCACTCAAATTCAAGAATCTGTCATGGAAAGACAATAAAACAAGCTTCATTTTCCTGCTTGTCTGCATTCCGTTCCTCATCTTCTTGGGAATCTGCAGCTTTTCTGCAATCATCGTCTGGTATATACTGCTTTCGCTTATTACAAGGAAAAGTAAATAAACAAATCTTTGGCACGGTTGTTGTATTGAAGTTCGCAGAAAACGAACACATAAAAAGACATTAGCCCATGTTTCATATTTTAGGATTTTTATTCATCATCATAATTGCCATTCTGCTCATTGGCCTCAGCATTATCGGTACTGTCATCCGGAACATATTCGGATTGGGCGGACGCCGTACTTCCTCCAACTCCGGTCCCTACCAAAAAGGAAATGGTAATTACCAGCCGGGAGGGTATTCCTACAATGATAATAGACAATCGTCTGAGGAGGCACAAACTGAAGAAGGTGAAATACGCCCCCGCCACAAGAAACTGTTCTCCAAAGACGAGGGAGAGTATGTGGATTTTGAAGAAATCAAAGAGTAGAGATTAGGGATAAAGGATTAGAGATTATTTGCGCTTGGCGGCAAAGAACTCTTTCATCAGGGCGGCACATTCATCTGCCAGAATTCCTTTTACTACTTGTGTTTTGGGATGCAATGCCTGCGAGGCATAGCGCTGATACCCTCTTTTCTCATCTTCAGCACCAAACACCAGACGTCCCATCTGCGCCCAGGCAATGGCACCAGCACACATCACGCAGGGTTCCACTGTGACATAGAGAGTACATTCATTCAGATATTTGCCGCCAAGAGTTGCAGCGGCAGCGGTAATGGCTTGCATCTCGGCATGGGCGGTGACATCCGTCAAAGTCTCCGTCAAATTATGGGCACGAGCTATGATACGGTCCTTGCACACCACAACTGCACCTACGGGAACTTCTCCCCGTTCACCGGCCTTATGGGCTTCCAAAAGCGCCTGCTTCATATAATAGCTATCGTCCAACGCCACCCCCTTTAATTTTTAATTTTCACCTCCTCATGTCGTGCTCACCGAACAAAGTAGGATAATCCTCTTCCATATTCTTATGGATAAACATGAGAATAGTCTCCCGCAGCCAACGCGACTTGTTCGTTATCTTGTATTTCTCCAGATAACGGTCCACAATCCGCTGCTCTTCCTCGCTCATCAGGCATACCATGCGCTGCTCGCGTTTCGGTTCTTCGGGCGTTGCTTTCGCACACGTTTTATCTCTCTTTCTCATATTTCCTGCAAAATTACTTTTACTTCTGTAAAAACAAAACGAACCTACGTAATTTTTATATCGGAAACACTTAAATAGCACTGAAATATTTTTTTGACCGGTAAACTTAAAGTATTTCTTAAAAACATTTTAATTTAGTAATTAAAAACGTATTTTTGGAGAGTTCTAAATTTAAAAGGTATGAAACATGTAAATTATCTTAGTTTCTTTCTACTCACATTGTTCAGTATAAGTTTTATCTCATGTAGTGACGATGACGATAATAAACTTAATACCGGCATAACCAATCAGAGTTGGACAGAGGGAAAATCCCTGGAGATCAGCCAGGATAATGAGTTGTCTGTAAGCTTCAATGCTGCAGCCAAATGGGTAGCTTCCGTCACCTCAGGAGCGGATTGGTGCAAACTGAATACGACCTCGGGTACAAAAGGACAAAGCACCTTGAAATTATCTGTAAGTACAAGTTCCACCACCGACCGGACAGCCAGAATTTCCATTAATATAGACGGCTATTCTCCTGCAAGTTTTGAAGTTACACAAAAGGGGACCAGTGTTCCCCAAACCACTGAAGATATGGAGATTAACGCAAAAGTTGATGAATATCTGAGGGAAATGTATCTCTGGAACGATGAATACAAAACGTTGAATCTTGACCATAACAAAGGCTATGAAGACTTCTTCTATGATGCATTGGGAAGTATGACTACCAATACATTGGATAAAAAAACATATGTCGGTAGCGACGGCAAGACATATTATAATCTTTTCTCTTATATCCAGCTATTGCCCAATATTAGTTCAACCCGTACCACCAAAATTGTAAACAAGGAACTGGCATATAGTTTCGGTATCACCGGTATAACCCCCATAAGCATTGGCACACAAGCAGAAAATACCATTTATTTCTGCCTCCAAGGTGTATATCCCGATTCACCGGCCTCCGAAGCTGGACTCAAACGAGGAGCAATGATAAGCCTGATAAATGGAAAGAAGATAAATAATAACAATATTAATAACTTCTATTACGACATATTGTCACCAGATGCAACTATCAACTATACTTTGACAGAAGATGTCGTAGAAGGAGGCACCATTACCGGGCAAAAGGAATACACCATAACTTCCAAAGCCACATACAACAACCCCGTCATCTTCAGTAATGTCAAGGAAGATATAGAAGGACATAGAATCGGTTACCTCGTTTATTCTGGGTTCGAGGCAGGCTTTGACCAAGAATTATTCAATGTTTTCAAAGATTTTAAAAACAAGAACGTCACAGATTTGATTCTGGACTTGCGGTACAATGGTGGTGGGCATACCATGTCGGCTAATCTGATAGCAACTTGTATTGCCGGTACTGCCTCTCAAGGTAAAGTATTCAGCAGTTTACGATACAATGATGAAAGAATGGCAAAACTCAATAACAAACGGGAAGATGAATTATTTGCATACTCCAGTTATCCCAACTTGGGTACTTCCTTATCAGCCGGAAGCCTCAACCTTCCCCGCGTCTACTGCCTTGTCGGAAATGGAACGGCCTCTGCCAGTGAACTCGTCATTAATTCCTTAGAAGGAATAGATTTGGACGTAATACTTATAGGTGAAAAGACCACTGGTAAGAACGTAGGTATGGAATATGAGGAGTACACTGTCCGGAATAACACATATCGTGTTGTTCCTATCACCTTCCAAAGCTATAACGCCAAAGGATTCGGGGAGTATGAAAAAGGATTTGAACCCGATATATTGATGGATGAAACCAATCCTTATAACGAACAAGGTGTATTCTATATATAAAGATTATGGAAACAATGAAGAACCTCTGTATGCCAAGGCCATTGAACTGATTACCGGTACAAATCCAGCCCCCCAAACGCGCAGTGCAGTGGTCAATACATTGGATGGTAAAACTTATAAGTTGCCCGCTATCTTCCGTCCTGGACACGACGGTATGCTGATGCCTGCCAGACACGCAGAATAATGAGTGCACACAATATTCTTGGAAAAGCCGGTGAAGACGCCGCTGCCAAATACTTGGAACAGAACGGTTACACCATACGTGACCGTAACTGGCGGAAGAATCACCTTGAGCTGGATATTGTAGCCGACAAAGATAAGGAACTGATTATTGTGGAAGTGAAAACCCGTAGCAATACGGATTACATTGAGCCGCAGGATGCCGTGAACTGGCAGAAAATACGACGTATTGTCGTAGCGGCCGATGCCTATATCAAGCACTTCTGCTTGGATGCACCCGTCCGCTTCGACATCATAACGGCTGTAGGCGAACCGGGTGCATTCAGGATAGAGCATCTCAAAGAAGCCTTCTATCCGCCGATGTTCTGAGAGTTGAAAATTGACAAGCAAGAGTTATTTCAATCGTAAATTGTAAACCGTAAAACCGTAAATACCATCATGGACATCGAAACCGCCCGCGAATATTGCCTCAGCAAAAAAGCCGTCACGGAATGCTTTCCGTTTGACGAATACTCGCTCGTGATGAAAGTCATGAATAAAATGTTTGCACTTATCGACCTGGAAAGCGCCAACAAGATTTGTCTGAAATGCGACCCCGAATATGCACTCGAACTGCGGGAGCACTATGTTGCCATCGAAGGTGCCTATCACTTCAACAAAAAGTACTGGAACCAGGTGTTCCTTGACGGTGACGTCGACGACAAACTGTTGAAGCAACTGATAGACCACTCCGTGGAAGAAGTATTGAAGAAGTTCACCAAAAAAATGCGTACCGAATATGAAGCCCTGCCCTGACACATTCCCGTTCCCGCTGGTGGCATTGGACGAGACGGCATCGACCAACCAATACCTCAGCCAGCTTTGCAACCAGTTGCAAGAATCCGTTGCCGAACTAACAACCGTGACTGCCGAGTTCCAAACTGCCGGTAAAGGCCAGCGCGGCAACACCTGGGAAGCTGAAGAAGGCAAGAACCTGCTTTTCAGCTTTGTACTCTACCCTTCTTTTCTGGAAGCCCGCCGGCAGTTCATCCTTTCACAAATCGTTTCCCTCGCCATTAAGGAAGAGCTGAGCAGATGGTCTGATGAAATCACCATCAAATGGCCGAACGACATTTATTGGAAAGACAAGAAAATCTGCGGCATACTGATAGAGAACGACCTTTCCGGACATCATATCAGGCGCAGCATTGCCGGAATCGGTATCAACATCAACCAGGAAGTCTTCAACAGTGATGCTCCCAACCCCGTCTCACTGAAACAAATCACCGGAAAGGAGCACGACCGTTATGAAATCCTTGCCCATATCCTAAGACGTGTACAAATCTACTACAACAGCCTCCAAATGGAGGACTTCGCCGTCTACTCCGACGAGATATCCACACGGTATGCCCGCTCCCTTTTCCGTCGCCGGGGATTGCACCCTTATGAAGATACCAACGGCAAGTTCCTTGCCCGGTTGCTGCGTATAGAGCAAGACGGACGGTTCGTGCTGGAGGATGAAGGAGGAAGTGAACGGGAATATCTGTTCAAGGAAGTGCAATACATTCTGTAAGAAATGCACAACCCGTGCCATCGCATTGGCAAAGTTGTGCCACCATACTGGCACAGCCTTGCCATCGTACTGGCACGACTGTGCCAATACGATGGCACAAACATAAGTCCATAGTAGTGTACTACTGCCCTACTTCAAACTTTACTTCAGTTCCTTTCAGAAGGGGGGAAGCAAACTTTACTTTAACCGGTCCCTCTCCTCCGGTAGTCTGTATATAGGCCAGCAAACGCCCGTGGTATACGCGGTGACGGTTATCGGTATAATCACTCATGTCACTGTTGTCAGAGCCTTCGAGCCCAAGCAGACGCGCCGCTCCTTCAACTGTACACGTAATTTCATTGTCGCCAAGTTTCACAACAGTACCTTCTTCGTCAACCACCTCTACGGTGATGTGCGCAGTGGCGCGGTCGCCGGACAAAATAGTGCGATCCGCCGTGGCACGGATGGCATAAGGACGTCCGGATGTCCGGATGGAATAGCTCGACAAGGCATTTCCTTCCTTATCGCAGCCCTCAGTACGAAGCTCACCAGCCCGGAAAGGAATATCCCAGTAGATGATGCCGGTCTTTTCATCATAAGGTTTCATCTCGCCTACCACCCTGCCGTTGAGCAGCAAACGCGCCTGCGGAGCATTGGTATAACACACCACACGTATGTTCTGCCCCTCGTCATAGTTCCAGATGTCCCATGCATCAGGCGAAAGGAATACATGCTCGGGATGCTTGGGATGGGCATATACCGGATATGTTCCTGCATACGTGACCGGATTCTCGCACCACAACGAAGCCCGGAAATGTCCGCGTGGCTTGGGGAAACTTCCGAAATCGAGCAAACCCGTGTACAAACCGCGGGACGGCCATCTGCCCGATTCACCCAGATAATCCGTACCGGTCCAGATGAACTGCCCGAAGATGAAATCCTTGTCGCGGACGGCATACCAGGCATCAAGCCCCGAACCCGTCTCGCTTCCATAGATAATGCGGTCCGGATAAGTGGCATGGTCTTGGTCGTAGCGGTTTTCCGTATAGTTATACCCCACCACATCCACAGCATCGGGATACTCCGTCTCGTTCGACATCACGACACCCGCCAAAGCTCCGGTCACGGGACGGGAAGTGTCCACGGCACGTACACAGGCAGCCAGACGCTTTGCTATGGTTCCGATGCGCATGGCATCGGGAGCATCCGGCTTATAGCCCCCGAACATAGGCTGGTTGATTTTAGCTCCATCAAGAACGGGATGCGAATAAGGGTCGTTCGGATAATCCACTTCATTGCCGATACTCCACAAGAAAATACAGGTATGATTGCGGTCACGACGTACCATATCGGTTACGTCCCGTTCTATCCACTCCTCGAAGAAGTCGAAAGTACCGTCATAACTCGGAGTACCCACATTCCAGCCTTGTACCCATTTGCGTTTCGGAAACTCCCATTCGTCAGAGACTTCATCCATTACAAGAAATCCCAGGCGGTCACACAGTTCATAAAGAACGGGGGCTTGTGGGTTATGGCTCATGCGGATGGCATTTACGCCAATCCCTTTCAAGTTATTCAGGCGGCGTTCCCATACCTCCGGCGGCACTACTGCACCCAGCACTCCTGCATCATGATGCAGGCATACACCTTTTACCTTCATCCAGTTGCCGTTGAGGGCAAAACCTTTGTTGGCATCAAATTCCAGCGTACGCAGTCCCACTTTGGTCTCACTGCCGTCAATGCGTTTGCCATTGGCAAGCAATTCGGTTTTCAATGTATACAGATACGGATTATCCAGATTCCAACGATGGGGTTTGGACACTTTCAAGTCAAGACTTTGCTTGGCAATGCCCTCTTTTCCATCGGCAACACGCACACGGCGTTGTGCCACCTTCTTTCCGGCAGTATCGTACAGTGAAGCCTTCAGTTCCAGTTTGTCGGAAGTTGCCTTGTGCTTCTCCACCTCTACATCGACCGCAACGACGGCTTGCTTGTCTGTCAGCGAAGCGGCATGCCAGCCCACACCCCATTGCGCAATATGTGTATCGGGAGCAGCCACCAGCCATACATCGCGATAGATGCCCGACCCCGTATACCAACGTGAATCGGCATAACGGCTATGGTCTACACGGACAGCCAGCACATTGTCGCCTTCCTTCAGGTAAGGGGTCATGTCGTAAAGAAACGATACATAGCCGTTGGGGCGCCTGCCAAGCAGATGCCCGTTCAGGTAAACCTCGCTCCGGTTATATACCCCTTCGAAATAGATATAATGACGTGTTGCGTTGTCTTCAACCCTGAAGTGTTTGCGATACCAGCCTATCCCACCCGGCAGGTACCCGGTGCAACTGGCCAGTGTGGGCGACAATTGCCCCTCTATGGACCAATCGTGTGGCAAAGAAAGCTTCCGCCATTCGCTGTCGTCATAGTCAGTCCGGACAATAGCCGAGTCGTCCGTCAGCCGGAACAGCCATCCGTCATTGAATTTTGCGGCATCGCCAAATGCCACCTGCGCCTTTATCGGAGCAACGACCAGCATTGCCAGCAAAAAGATAAGAGCAGTCCTGTTATTCTTAAAATACATTTTCATATAGATTTTCTTTGAAGTTAAACTAATTCCTTACTTCAGGCTATACACCACGGTTGTCACACTCTTGGCTTCCAGAATCACCTGCTTGCCTGCCGCCACCGTTCCTTCCACCAGATTCTTGCTACCGGTAGTTGTATAAGTAGCTATTGACTTCGCTTCATTGCTCCATCCCACATGCGTTTCACCTAAGCGAACCGCCTTATCAGACATGTTTGTATAGACGGCCACTACCTTATCCCCCTCGGGAGAAAGCCAGGCGGAACCGAAAAAAGTACGCGATTCGTTCAAGTCGAGGGCAATACGGCGGTATCCCGGACGGATAAAGCGGCTGTAATTGCCCAGTACCCAAAGAGTGGCAGTAGCCTGATAGCTTCCCTCCTGCTCTATATCACCATACTCGCCACCGGCAGGTACCAGCGAAATCAAGAGAAAACGGTTCTTATGCCCCCAACGGGAAACATCCATCGATGTCCAGTAACTCCAGGAAGACACCCCAGCCACAGTGAGGTCATTGTGGATGACCTTCGACATGTAGAAAGCGATATCCATCTCAGAAGCCTGCTCGTAGCCCACGAATTCGGAACTGCTGTAATTATCGCCCAGCATACTCCATTCACTCTGCCAAACATCCAGATTATACTGACCGGCAGCCTGGGCCACTTGCTTGCGCACGTTGCGCATACCGTCCCATGTGCCGTCAGTCCAATAGCTGTGTCCGCAAATGAGATTCTTCACGTGTGCCAAGTCACCCACGTAGGCGGAAGAGCCGGGTGTAAAGAAAGCTGAGAATATATTACTGCGGTTGGCATCGCCTTTCACTTTATACAGATACTCCCAATCACCGGATTCGCCCAAGAGAATGTCTGTGGAAAGCCCCCGGTCATCCAACGACATATCCAACTCGCGTGCCAGTGCAGCCACTTCGTCATTGGTCCAGCCACTGCCCTCCTGACCGCTGTCCCAGTTGTACTGCGGCTCGTTGACGGGCGAGATATGGCTTATGTGATAGCCTTCACCGGTATAACGGGCCGCTACATCGGCCATATATCCTGCAAAGTCACCATAATGCTCCGGTTTCAGATTGGAAAGTCCCCCTCTGGCGGAAAATCCTTTTCCATTATAGGTGTACTGCACGGGAGGTGTATTGCTGAAAAGAACGAAATTGTTACATCCCAGCTCCTTGGCACGGTCCATGAAGTAACGTTGTCCCTCGCAACGGGTCCAGTCGTACGTCAAGTCATCCGTAAGATAGGATTCCGCACGACGGGATTTATCCTCGATGCCGCTGGCTTCACCTTGCGCGGCACTGCCGCCACCAAGATTCACCCGCCATTGGGAAAGGCCGATTCCTTTCGGCTTGCCGCCCACAATCTCTGAAGAAAAAAGCAGTTCCGTAATCCCCGCACGGTGCGAAGTCCATGACTTGCCCACAAAGGCAGGCGACCAACAGTCCGAAGCGCCAAAGCCGGCTATTGTCTGGAAAGTCTGTCCGGCATCGATGCTCACCAGTTTCTCTACGCTGTTTGTAATGTCCGGACCCTCAGGAGTGTCTGGAGTATCCGGCGTAACGGGAGAATCGTCGCTGCAAGCCATTGCAGCAAGCAGTGCCGGAAGAATAAAAATGTGTCTCAAATTCATGATATTGTTTCGGATTAAAAAAACTGCCGCGGATAATCCATTGCAAACTATCCGCGACAGAATATAAAGACCTATTGAATAATCAGTTCCTGCAACAATCTGTTTTCATCAGAATGTGTTTAATTCCAACCCGGGTTCTGGGTAATGGAACCGTTGGACATCGTGATTTCGTACAAAGGAATGGGGAACACCATGTCGCGGTTTTCATTGAAAGTGATGCCTTTGTCACTTGCTTCACCTTGATTTTCCCACTCAAGAGCGTCACGGGTAGCCTCTTCAGTGTTCCACTTCACAAAGGAACCGTTCGGTCCCAGGATATTGCTAATCACCTTTTTACCATTTGTATCAGTCCAGCGGCGGATATCATACAGACGGTTCTGCTCGAAAGCCAATTCCAAACGGCGCTCCAGGCGAATGGCACTTTGCAATGCCTTTCCACTTGCCGTAACGTCATCCAACTTGGCACGTCTGCGCACCTGATTGAGAGCATCACGGGCAGAAGCGTCATCACCCAGTTCATTGCAAGCCTCAGCATACATTAAAAGGACATCGGCATAACGCAGAATACGGTGATTCAAAGGACTCTTGTCCGTGGCGTAAGCCGTTGCATCGCCTTGAGCACGATATTTCATCGGCAGGAAATACTTGCGGATGATACGCGCAGACTTATGGTCAGCGGGATTGATAATATAGCAATTGGGGTCCCAACCATATTTATCAAGATATTCCTGATACTTATTCAACGCTTTGCTTGCGTCAATGAAATCTTCGAATTGGTCTTCGCCGGCAATTTCTGTACAGCCCGACTTGATTATTGTCCATTTCAAACGTTCCGTATCACCGGCCTCAATATAAGCTTGCTCCAAATTTGCCGTAGGCTGACACCAGCTCCAACCATCACCAGGACCATTACGGGCACCGGTTACCGTAGCAAGCGCCCCTCCTAAGCCCAAAGTGGGATGATATTCATACTGGATTTCCAGAAGGCTCTCCGCACTGTTGTCATAGTCGACATTCCATACCTGCCCGAAATCGGGAAGCAATTGGTATTCGCCTTCATCTATCACAGTCTTCAACACATCATGGGCAGCCTGCCATTTCTCCTGATAGAGGTACACTTTACCCAATAATCCTAAAGCGGCGCCACGGGTAGCATGCCCTACTTGCGCAGTACTGCGTTGCGGCAGTATTTCGGCAGCTGCCATCAGGTCATCCTCTATGAATTTGTACACGGCTTCTGCCGTAGCACGTTCTGTTCCCTCCACTTCTTCCGGCATTTGGAAACTGGTCATCAAGGGCACCCCGCCAAAATTTCTCACCAGTTCGAAGTAATAGTAGCCACGCAGGAAACGGGCTTCTGCCACCAGACGGTCTCTGGTTTCTGTCTCTTGGGTTTCGAGAGCCGCAATGCGATCTATGGCTATGTTACAACGTAAAATACCTTTGTAACGGTACTGCCAAAAATTGGAGATAGGACCATTGCTGGCACCGTTTCCCTGATAATGTGCCAATGAGATATAATCACTCTGAGACTGAGAGGTATTCCCCATCCAGGCATCATCTCCACACATTTCGGAAAGTAACCACACGGTGTTGATTTGCCACCATCCTCCATATGTCATGGCCTGATAACAGCTCGTGACTGCGGATTCACACTCTTCTATGGACTTATAATAAGTGTCCACGTTCAATTGCCCGCGTACGTCTTCGGTCAGGAAGTCCTCGCAAGAGGTAAACACCAGCGAAGCAATCAGAACTACTATTGTAAATATTCGTTTCATGGATAATCAAGAATTAAAATTTGAAGTCAATGCCAAACAAGAATGTTCTCGGATTAGGATAAGCCACGTTGTCAATACCGGTATTGATGGCACTGCCAGAGCTGTCGGTAGTACCGTCAACCATCGGGCGTTCGGGGTCCATTCCCGAATAACCGGTAATGGTAAACGGATTCTGTGCAGAGAAGGAAAGACGCAAGTCAGCACCTCCAACCCATTTCTTAGGAAGCGTATAGCCTATCTGTAACAGCTTGCAACGCAAGTAGGAACCATCTTCCACATAGAAACTGGAAACACGGTTATAGTTCAGGTTCAAGTCATTGCTCGACAAACGGGGAATATCATTGCCGGTACCCTCTCCATGCCATGCTTTCTCCAGTGTACCTGCCCAAACATTCTGTCCGCCTGAACCGGAGTACCGTCCTTTGGTGACATTGTAAATATCATTACCGAACGTACCATAGAAATTGGCTGCAAAATCAATGTTCTTATAACGCATACCAATATTCAGACCCATCATTAAATCAGGATAAGGATTACCGATATAATCTTTGTCATTGGCATCGAGCACTCCGTTATGGTCCCGGTCCTTGAAGCGGATGTCTCCCGGTTTTGCATTGGGCTGAATCAGTGTTCCGTGTTCGTCAGTGTGCGCATACACCTCTTCCCAATTCTGGAACAAGCCATCGGCCACGTAACCGTAGAAACGGGAGATAAAACCACCATCTTCGTTACGGATAATCTGGTCGCTATTGAATCCACCGACATTGATAGGACCGTCGCCCGAGAACTTGATGGCCTTGTTGCGCACGGCAGAAAGGTTCAGACCAAGATCGTAAGAGAAATCCTTGCCGATTTCATCGCGCCAGGTAAGTCCCACTTCCCAACCGCGGGCCTGCATACTACCGATGTTCATCCAAATCTGGCTGTTCCAGTTATCATATCCCAAAGAGAGGATGTTCTGTTTCTGGTAGAGCATGTCAATGGACTTTTTCTGGAAATATTCGAATGTTACACCCAAACGTGAATCAAGGAATGACATATCCACGCCTACGTTCCAATCTTCCACAGTCTCCCACTTCAACTGGTTGTTACCTACTGTAGACACGAAGTAACCATTTGCCAACGTATTGCCATAATAGTATTGGGTTTCGCTCAACAAAGTAAGGGTAGCATTATTGTTGATATTCTGATTACCTACACGGCCCCAGCCTCCACGAAACTTCAGGTCACTGAAGATGTCCTGGTCCTGCATAAATGCCTCACTGATGACACGCCAGGAAGCGGAAACAGACGGGAAGAGGGCATACTTGCTGCCCTTCGGGAAACGGGAGGAACCGTCGGCACGGAGAGATGCCGAAATGTAGTAACGGTTATCGTAGTTGTACATGACACGGCCCAGGAAAGAAACCAGTGTATTGTAAGTGGTTTCACCGTTGGCCTCGTCCGTACCCTGCTGTCCGGCATTCACTTCCTGCATCTGGTCCAGATTATTGGGAACATTATCACGCCGTGCCTGAGTATTGTACCATGCAAAACGTTCGGCAGTAAAGCCAGCCATTACATTCAAGTTGTGCTTTTCAGCGAAAGTGTCCATGTAAGTGGCTGTATTCGTCCAGTTCCAGTCAAACCACTCCTGATTGCGGCGGGTGATTTCGTTCAAGTCTTGTTTCTCCAACGGATCCATATTGAACTTCGGAACGAATGAATCAGAACGGCGATAGTGTGCATTGGCACCGAACTGGGTGCGCAACGTCAGCTTTTCTATCGGGGTTACCTGCAGATAGGTATTCAGAATGGCACCCAACTCGCGAGAATGAGCATTGCTACGGGCAATTGAACCGGCGGGATTCCACTCCTGGTTGTTGTAAGAGCGTTGATAGTTGTTGTACTCATTATCCTCCCATTGGTCCTGCGGACGGAATACCGGAGTTGTCGGGTCCATAGCCATGGCTGCCGAGAACTGGTTTGGGGTATCATCCCATGATTCGACACGTGGAGCAATATCAACTCCCAATTTTACATACTTATTAAATGTATATTCAGTATTCAGACGGATATTTATCTTATCCCAATAACCTACATCAAACTGTGAGTTGTTACGATAATAGCCCACGCTAAAGTTATAAACAAACTGTTCTGAGCCACCGGCAACACTAAGTGAATGGTTCTGCACCAAAGCTGTTTTATTGACTACAGTATCCCACCAGTCTGTACCACCGGGATTGGTCGTAGCACCCGTATCGTTCCAGATAGAAGAAAGGCCATCATTCGTATAACGGGTATTGAACACTTCTTTATATTCAGCCGCACCGGCAATATTAGGTTTGGCCACGGTCTGGAAACCAACAGAAGAATTCCAATTGATGCGGGCTTTACCAGTTTTACCTTTCTTTGTAGTAATCAGGATGACACCGTTTGATGCACGTGTACCATAGATAGCGGCAGCCGAAGCATCTTTCAATACTTCCATGGAAGCAATATCGTTACTATTCAGAAAGTTGATATTGTCACCTACCGGCATACCATCCACTACATACAACGGATTCGTACCGTTTACGGTAGTTACACCACGAATCAGCACCTTCGGAGTAGCTCCAGGGCCACCACCACTGGTGACTTGTACACCATTTACCTTACCCTGCAAAGCATCCATAGCATTACCGGTCACGGTTTCAGTGATTTCATCGCCTTTTACTGTAGCAATAGAACTGGTCAAATCGCTCTTTTTCACAGCACCATAACCGATAACCACCACTTCATCCAGTAATTCCGCAGCCTCCTTCAGTACCACGTTAATCGTAGTACGTCCACCTACAGCTATTTCCTGAGACTCAAAACCAATAGAAGAGAATACCAACACTGCATTCTTGTCTACATTGGGTAATGTATAATCACCGTCGATACCGGTAATTGTACCCGTACCGGTACCTTTCACTTGAACTGTAGTTCCAATCAACGGCTGCTGGTCGGTGGCCGAAGTCACCACACCCTTAACCGTTATCTGCTGCGCATAACCGCAAAGGCTTATCAGCGCAAGACATAATAATAGAATTTGCTTTTTCATATCTTAAATCTAATGTTACTTTTTAATTAGCAGGAACAATCTTGCCGCGACCCAAATGCGCGTCAAACTCAAAGCGGTAGTTGCCGGTCACCGTAACCGTAGGCTTCATCCAGTTGTCACCTACCATCGAGCCGTCTTCCCAACGCTGATTGGTGCCTTCCCAATTAGGATTCACATCCCCTTTCTTACTGAAGTAACCAAACTTCTCTACATTCTGAGAGTCGTCACACCGCCATTCCACATGATCCCACCATCCGTCGGGATGATAATTGGATATGATGAAGTTCATTTCTTCACCGGCTTCCAGCGTCCAAGTTCCATTTTCCGGATAATAGAAAAGATGAGGATTATTTTTATCCTGGGCAAACAACTGATTTCCCGCATCCTGAGGAGAACCTCCCCAACCGATATAGAAATCAATGAACGATTCCCCATTCTCCCAACGGTCAAAACAAGGCTTTCCATATTCATATTTCATCGGATTTGTAGCCTCTGTCACCGAGTACGTGCGCATACTATAAGTAGACTCTTTCACATTGATGTCTATTTCATAATAAACACCAGCCTCATCCAAGACAATAGGTTTAGCCGTTTCCGGGTCATCCGGCAATTTTGTATTATCCTCCGGATCAAGGCCAAAACAGATAGGAGTAAAGTCTGTCTTTTGCGGTAAGAAGAAAATTTCCGTACCGGCAGCTTTATTATAATAACGTGCACGATATTGGTACTCGCCCGTATGGTTAATCACCATCGGTACACCGAAAATATCACTGTTCAATTCCTCTACGGTTGCCACATCGGCCAGATACATTTTGGGGAAGTCAGGCATTTCAGATACACTGATGGTACTATTGGTCACTGTCTGATTGCCTCTGGCATCCACAGCCGTCAAAGTCACATCGTAACTTTTCACCTCATTAGGCAGAATAATCTTCTCCGTAAAGCTCAAAGTAGATTGCCCGCCAGCCTCTATACGGCGGCTTTCAAAACCTTCTACCCCAGGAATCTCAATGAGTACATAATCCAGTATGCGGTCATCTTTCACCGTGAAATTCAGGTTGAACTTTGTTTCATCCTTTATCAGTACGGTAACCTCCTTACCAGGGGCAATTGTAAATGTAGGATTCTCAAAGTCCCCATCCATCGTTATCAACACATCCTGCGACACTTCACGCCCGCCCGCATCTGTTACGGTCACTTTCACGGTGAAGCGTTCACCGATTTCATCACGCTTGAGGTCATAAGAATAGCTCAACTCATACTCCGTTTGGGGAGCTCCATAGATTTCGACCAAATCAATCGTCTTGTTCAGATAAAGATCGGCACATTGCAGATTGACGGATACAATTCCATCCTGGTCAGCCAACGAACCCTCAATGGTAAAACGATGGCCGGCACCGGATTCAATATGATCCGTCACCAATGTCATTGTCGGAATCTGCCCGTCTACATCAGAGTATCCGTCATCGTCACTACATCCAGTAGTCCATAAAGCCAGCGATAACAACGCCCAGAAAGTGGCGTTAAAGAAATGCTTCTTCATAAATATTATTATTAAAGTTAAACAAAAAAGTACATTTTGTTCCGATTTATAATAATCGGCAATGCAAACATATGCCAATTTTCGATTCAACAGCTGTATAAATCTTGCAGAGAAGGCATATAAATCTGTCAATGCACGATTTGTGCACATCATCTAAAGATTTTATTTGTACTTTTGACTCATGCAATGAAAAACGACCCGTTATGAAGAAGATTCTACTTTCCATTTTCCTATGCCTGCCATTCCTGCTATCCGCGCAGCCATATACCATAAAACATCTGAGTATCCGTGAAGGGCTGTCCAACAACCATGTGGTAAGCATAGCCCAAGACAAACGGGGCTCTCTATGGTTTGCCACAGAAGAGGGTTTAAATAAATTCGACGGAATACGCTTCCTTACCTATTATAAAGAAGAAACAACCGGCAAGCAAAGCATCACCGGCAACGAACTGAACTGTCTGCTGGACGATCCCGTCGACTCCATCTTATGGATAGGAACCCAGCGTGCCGGAATCAATGCATACAATTATGCCAACGATTCATTCATCACTTACAGACACAACGAAAACAACCCTAAAAGCCTGGTTACGGACGACATTACCAAAATCATTGCCGCCTCCGACGGTAACCTATGGATTTGCACCTATTGGAAAGGCGTGGACTATTTTGACAAGCAAACCGGGCAATTCACCCATTACAATACCGAAACCGTACCGGGTTTTGCAAGCAACCATATCTGGTCTGCCATAGACGGTGGTAACGGACTACTCTATATCGGGCATGTGGACCGGGGATTCAGTATACTTTCCATAAAAGACAAGACAGTCAAGAACTTCACACACGAGCCGCAAAACCCCAACAGCCTGCCCGGCAACGAAGTGACATGTGTCTACAAAGACAAAAGCGGAAACATATGGATAGGAACCGATAGAGGAGTGGTACTGTTTAACCCGGAAGCGGAAAGTTTCATCCCCTTCGACGACAAAACCAACTGCATATCGCACCGTGTATATGATATACACCAACTGGATGACAACAGACTTTGGATAGCCATGGAATTCGGCGGCATTGCCGTAGTGGATTTGTCCCAACAGCTTTTCCGTTCGTCGGACCAGATTCATGCGCTTTCTATCCGGGAGGGAGACGATGAATACGGCTTGTCCAACTCCAGTATCCGTTGCCTGCTCCAAGATTCCTTCGGTAATGTATGGGCAGGTTCCTGGGGAGGCGGCATCAACTTCATAAAACGCGAGCCGTCACTCTTCAGCACTTATAAATATTCTCCTTTTCCATCCACCAACAACAGCCTGAACAGTAAAATAGCCTCCGGTGTCTGTATGGACAAAGCCGGTAACCTCTGGATAGGAACCGATGGAGGAGGAATCAACGTATTCAACAAGGGAAGACGAATAGCCATATACAATGCTGACAACAAGAAATTCAGAAGCAATACGGTGCAGGCAGCCTTGTGCGACTCGAAGGGAGGATTATGGTTCGGACTTTTTTATGGAGGAATAGCCTACTACAACCCCAAGAGCCAAAGCTTCCGGCAGATTTTCTCCGAAGACAAGTCACGCACTGACGTACGTTCCTTTCATGAAGACAAGCAGGGAAACATTTGGGTCGGAACCAGCGAAGGCGTCTATCTTATAGATTGTGACAGCAAGACAATCAAGGCACACTACAATCTGGAGAACAATCTGGCCCGCTGTGTGCTGAAGGATTCCGAAGACCAAGTATGGGTAGGATTCTTCGGAGGAGGCCTGGGCCTCTATGACCCTCAACTCCAAAGCATCCAGCTCTTCAACGTCCTGGCCAAATTCCCCTCCAATACCATCAATGCTCTCTACGAAGACAGCAGAAAGCGGTTGTGGGTGGCCACGGGTGAAGGTTTGGTATGCTTCCCCTCCCTGACAGACAGAAACTACAAAGTATACCAACGTGAAAGCGGACTGGCTAACACCCACATACAAGCCATCGGTGAGGACAAGGCAGGAAATATTTGGGTGAGCACCAACAAAGGTATCAGCTGTCTTGTGGACAGTAAAGACATTTTCTCCCGGAAGTTGTATTGCAGGAACGCAAATCACCACCCGCATTCATCACCAACATTGAAATTACCGACCCGCTGAACAAACCGGAAAACGGACAGAGCACCATTGCCTTAAACGGACAGAAGAACGTGCAACTGAAATATACACAGAATAGTTTCAGTATCCGGTTCAACATCCAGAACTATGCCCTGGTCAACCAAGTGGAATATGCCTATATGCTGAAAGGACTCGAGAACTCCTGGTATACGCTTACAGACCCCAATAATGTCACCTTTCGTAATCTTCCTCCCGGGAAATACCAGTTCCAAGTGAAAACGCGCATGCGCAACCAAGCATGGTCGGACGCAACCACCTCATTGAACATCCGCATCGCCCCACCCCTTTGGCTTACTTGGTGGGCAAAGTCATTCTATATCCTGCTGTCCCTTATCATCCTTTTCTCTATACTCTATGCCTACAAGAAAAGACTGGATGCTGAAGCACTGTACCAACTGGAGAAGCAGAGCCACGAACACGAGCAGGAACTGAACAACGAACGCCTGCGCTTCTACACCAACATCACCCATGAACTGCGCACCCCGCTTACGCTGATACTGGGTCCGCTGGAAGACATACAGAAAAGTGATACACTATCCACCAAAGACGCACAGAAGATATCCGTCATTCACCAAAGTGCCATCCGGCTACTGAACCTCATCAACCAGATATTGGAGTTC
>ERZ779902.172-NODE-172-length-29402-cov-4.145500_pt1 | contig 29402 bp, 40 predicted proteins | sample MGYA00511350_ERZ779902 | MGnify/ENA primary metagenome ERZ779902 (study PRJEB29588, sample SAMEA2146908) | human gut metagenome | biome: human gut; feature: human-associated habitat; material: faeces | place: Denmark | collected 2008/2010 ...
AGCCACTGCACTTGCTACCGCCACCGGAAAGCTTTATCCGCTTTTTGCACCCGTAATCGGTTGCTTGGGCACATTCATTACAGGTAGTGACACCTCTTCCAATATCCTATTCGGCAAATTACAAGCTAGTGTTGCAGGCCATATTCAGGTAAGCCCCGATTGGTTATCAGCAGCAAATACCGTAGGAGCAACAGGAGGGAAAATTATTTCTCCTCAGAGCATTGCAATTGCGACTTCTGCAGGAAATCAACAAGGAAAAGAAGGGGAAATCTTAAAAGCGGCAATCCCCTATGCATTGGTGTATGTGTGTATAACAGGTATCATTGTCTATCTTTTCAGCTGAAAATGTTGAAAAACCGTAAAAAATAAGCAGGTTAAAGCATATTCTAACAAAAAAGGATTTAATTTGAATCTGATTTAATAATTAATAAATAAATAGTAAGATGAACGATTTAGTTGCAAAAATCAAGGAATTAAGTAATGCATTCTTTACAGATGCTGAATTGCAGGCAGAAAAAGGTAATAAAGCAGCAGGCACACGTGCACGCAAAGCTTCTTTAGAACTGGAAAAATTACTGAAAGAATTTAGAAAAGCTTCTTTGGAAGATTCTAAAAAGTAATTTCTTGATTATTTGAGAACAAAGAAAGGAGATGTGTCAAAACTCCCCTTTTATTGAAATCACCCTCGCTACAACACCTGTGGCGAGGGTAACTTTTATTACGCAATTCATTGTCCCCTATTCTTTATCATCTTCATGCTTTGAAGGATTAATCTTTTTTTCTTTGATACTTATTCGTTTTTGCCTTATGGAATAATCGGATTTTTTGTATTTTTGTTTTTTGCTTATAACCCAGAGAAAAATATCCATGAAGAAAATGCGTTTATTGCTTATTTGTGCAAGTATATTGATAACCACAGGAAGTTTCTTCTCGTGTGGAGATGAGAAAGATGTATCTTTATACCTTCAAGCTGACTCGCTAAATCAGGTGGCTTACAAATTGCGTTACAAAGATTTAGAAACTTCTTGTAAAGCCGCCCATGAAGCATATCGTTTTTCTTTGGGAAACTCTTCTTTGCGTGCCGAAGCACTAAACAACATGGGATTTTGTGCCTTTATTCACATGGATTTTGAAACGGCAGAAAAATTCTTTCAACAGGTTTACGAAACCACGACCAATGAACTTGAGTGCCTGATAGCCGATATTGGTATGATGAAAATTTGTCAGCGTACGGCCATGAACAAAGAATTTTATGATTACCGCAACAGTGCTTTACGTCGTATGAAGCGTATTAATGATGACCGTTCTGCCATCACCGAGCCCATGATATTAGAACGTTTGAACTATGCACATTCGGAGTTTTCAATTGCATCAGCCATTTACTATTATTATCTACAGCAAGAGCAACAATCTTTAGAAGCTATAAATGAAATTAAAGTCGACGAAGGATTGGAGCGCGATACGGCACAACTTCTCTACTATTATTACATGAAAGGCTCAGGAGGTATGTATGAAGCACCTACACAGGAAGAAGTTGTATTGGGTGAATTTAATTATTTAGTAGATTGCTTGCGTATCAGTCACGATTTAGGGTATGTATACTTTGAAGCTAATGCTTCGCAAGCAATGGCGGAATTACTGAAAGAGAAGAAAAATTATGATTTGTTGATGGCACGCCGCCCCAGTGTGATGAGAGGTATTAATACAGAAGATTTACCATGGGAAGAATTGGTGATGTCTTTTGCCGGAAACGCCCTACAGCTATTTAAGACATACGGAGATTTATATCAGATATCGGGAACTTATCGTACTCTGGCTTCTTGTTGCAATGAGCAAGGAAGATATGAGGAAGCATTAAATTATCTATCCGAGGCGTTAGGATATGTAAACCGCCACCATGAAAAATTCTATCATTGTACGGATACGACAGACCGCCTTCGCCCCTATGTTCCGATGGCATCCACTTCCATCGAACTTCAATGGATTAATGATGGCGGTATCAAAACTGTTCCCGAATGGATTGCCCGTTTTCGTGAACAACTCAGTGTAACTTATGCCGCTCTGGGAATGAAACCAGAATCTGATTATAACAGAAATATTTACCTTGACATACTTGATTATACACGTCAAGACAAAGAACTGGAAAGCCGCTATGTTGCATTAGAAAAAGAATCCGAGCAATTAACCGGCTTATTGGCTGTTGTCATTATCGGAATTATAGTATTGATTGTATTATTCTGGATACTAAACAAACGCTGGAAAGTTCGCAATACTTTATATATTGCCAAGTTGAAACACACTCTCGATATTTGTAGAAAGATTACGGCTTCCGTGCCTTCGGATGCAAATGAAGTGGATGATGTCATAAGGGCCATGCACACTGCAATAGGCAAAGATATCCTGCAATTGATAGGAGCCTCACAATTACAGATTATCGTTTACGAAAGCGACATGGAACAGCCGATGCGATATGACGGCATTTGTACCCGGTTTATTCTAAGTGTTCCCAGCAAAGAGCAACCGTTAGGAGAAATAAACTTATATTCTTCACAGAAAATGAAAAAGGACGACAAGGATTTGATGAGAGTTATAATTCCTTATATATCATGGACATTAGAAAACGGACTGGCTTTCATTTCATTGGGTGATGAACGCAAGCGGCTGGAAAAAGAACAATATATACACGAACAACATTTGGCGGAAAACAAACGGCAGAATCTGGTAAAGAAGGCATGCCTCTTCATTGTTACGGGTATTATGCCTTATATCGACCGTATTATAAATGAGACACATAAACTTACAGCGAACAACTATATTGACAATGAAGATATTAAGAATAGTAAATATCGCTATATAGACGAATTGATAACCCGCATCAACGAGTATAACGACATCCTTGCCTTATGGATAAAAATGAAGCAGGGAACGCTGAGCTTAAGTATTGAAAATTTTGAATTAAATGATTTATTTAAGGTCTTAGTTAAAGGAAGAAAGACCTTCGAGATGAAGCAACAAACATTGACGGTCATACCAACTGAGGCCGTAGTTAAAGCAGATAAGGCACTAACACTCTTTATGATTAACACCTTAACGGAAAATGCCCGTAAGTATACCCAACAAGGAGGGATAATTTCCGTATATGCAGAAGAGACAGAAAATTACATAGAAATATCGATTCAAGATAATGGTTCGGGGCTTTCTGTAGAAGACAAAGAACGAATACTGAGTGAAAAAGTATATGATTCCGGGAAAATTGGTTTACAAAATGCAGAAAATGCGACAGAACTTCAAAAGAACAAAGGCCATGGATTCGGATTGATGAATTGCAAAGGCATTATCGATAAATATAGAAAAACGAACGATATCTTTCGAATATGTACATTTAATATTGAAAGTGAACTGGGTAAAGGCAGTCGCTTTTATTTTCGTCTCCCTAAAGGGGTACGGAAAATGCTGATGCTAATTCTTATATCTACCCTATCGCTATTGACCGGTTGTGGAGAAAAACATTTGGAACGTCAGGAAGCAATGACGCCGGAGGATTCCATCCAACGCTATGACAGATGGTTGACGGCAGCAAATGAATATGCTTATGACGTATATAATTGCAATATCGAAGGACTTTACCAACAAGCCTTATCATATGCCGACAGTGCTTTATTTTGCCTGAATGCCCACTATAAACAATACTCCCATCAAACAACACCTTTATTGAGATTAGAAGGCGAAGGAACTGCAGCCGAACTGGAGTGGTTCAACAATCATTTTGACACGGATTATTATACCCTGCTAGACGTACGTAATGAATCGGCTGTGGCATTTTTGGCATTGGGTCATTTGGATGCTTATCGATACAACAACAATGCATATACAGCTCTTTATAAACAGATTAGTGAAGACACTTCTCTTGAGGAATATTGCCGGCAAATGCAACTGTCGGCAAATAATAAGATTGTCGCTATCATTCTTTGTATCGTCATATTGATGTTATTGCTGATAGGTTATTATTTGCTCTATTTTCGCCATCGTTTGATGTATAGATATAATTTGGAGCAAGTTCTTGAGATAAACAAGCAGGCGTTTACAGGGTCATTATTGACCGGACAGACCGACAAAGACATTGCAGAATGTTTAGTCAACGCCATGTTTGAAGGAATGGATGAATTGATTGCCATTGATATACTCGGCATAGCCGTTTATAGTGAAGACAGTCATAATTTGAAATACGGTTTTTCTTTATCAGATGAAGAAAACGAAGATATGCGCGAACTTATGGCACGTTGCTTTGAAACGCAGACGATATATTGGACGGAGAAAAATCGCATTAAATGCCTCCCTTTGTGGGTGGAAACCGGAGGAGAGAATCGTTGTACCGGTGTGCTGGCCTTAAAATGTTCATTTGACAGCGAGCGCGAAGATGACCGTTTAATGGTAGAGTTGGTAGCCGGATATGTCGCTATAATCGCTTATAATGCGGTAGTACTGATGGCACAAAAATATCGTGATATAGAGACAGCTCAAGACGATGCTCGTCGGGCTATCCGCGAAGAGAATCAGCTTCATGTACAAAATTTAGTTTTGGACAACTGTTTGTCCACCATCAAGCATGAAACTATTTATTATCCCAATAAAATAAAACAGATTATTGACAAACTAAACAATGAACCGGTTCATGAAAACGAGAGAAAACAGATAGAAACCATAAACGAACTAATCAGCTATTATAAAGATATTTTCATGATATTAAGTTCCTGTGCTGCCCGTCAATTAGAGGAAATAACTTTCAAGCGCGGCATTGTGAAGGCTCAGGATTTAGCTGATTATGCAAAACGTTACATGAAACGTGCAGGAAAGCGACTTCTTTGTAAAGTGGAGCTAAAAATAGAAGTGGAAAATGTTTCAATGCTTGGAGATATGATTCAATTAAAATATATGCTTGAAAATTTAATAGATGAAGCTTTGTCTTATGAAATTGACGGAAGTCTATACCTACATATATATAAGGATAAAGACTTTGTCAGGTTCGACTTTATAGACCAGCGTCGCGATAAGACTCAAGAAGAACTGAATCAACTATTCTATCCACATTTATCACGAATGAAACGTGGTAGCGAAGGAGTGCTGACAGGTACGGAATATTTAATATGCAAACAGGTAATCCGTGACCATGACGAGTTTGCAGGCCGGCGTGGTTGCCGTATTAATGCCCAGCCGGTAAGCAATGGAGGTTTTATGGTATGGTTTACTATTCCCGCAAAATAACAATAATGAAATATAATAAATCAAGACAATATGGAAAGCAAGAAATTTAAAGTTATAATTGTTGAAGACGTTAAGTTAGAACTAAAAGGTACTGAAGAGATATTCAGACACGAAATTCCTAATGCCGAGGTGATTGGTACAGCTATGACTGAAAATGAATTTTGGGAACTTCTTAAAGTACATACTCCTGATATGGTATTACTCGATTTAGGACTGGGGGGATCCACTACCATAGGAGTAGATATATGTTCTTCTTTGCGGAAGAATCACCCTGAAATAAAAGTACTTATATTCACCGGTGAGGTATTAAATGAAAAGCTTTGGGTAGATGTTTTGAATGCCGGTGCAGATGGCATTATTCTCAAAACAGGCGAGCTTCTGACAGCGACCGATGTGCAAGCCGTAATGGATGGTAAGAAATTTGTATTTAATTACCCCATACTTGAAAAAATAATAGAACGCTTCAAACAGTCTGTCGCGCAAGAGCAACGTCGTCAGGAAGCTATCATCAATTATGATATTGATGAATATGACGAACGTCTTCTTCGTCATTTAGCACTAGGGTATACCAAAGAAATGATTACAAATCTAAAAGGTATGCCTTTCGGTGTAAAATCAATAGAAAAGCGCCAAAACGAACTTATTAATCGCTTGTTTACTCTTGATGAGCGAAGTGGTGTCAACGCGTGCCGTCTCGTAACACGTGCTTTAGAGTTACGTATCATTGATATTGACAATTTAGAGCCGGATGAAGAATAATTACTATTTTCCCCATGTAGCTACATTATTCTTTTTATTGACAGTAATAGTGGCATTGGTCTCATGGATAGGCAGTATTTATGGACTTGGTACTGTGCAAAGCCTGCTTAGTCCGGAAGGTATCCGTTGGGAACTTAGACATATTACAGGTAATTATGTTAAAACTCCTGCCTTGGGGATTGTAATGATTTTATTCTTCGGTCTTGGAGTAGCATATTATAGTGGCATGGCTAATGCCATTGGCAGGATTTTGAAGAGAGGAAAGCAGTTGACGCGAAAAGAAAAGCGTGCCTTACTGTTTTCTGCCTGTATTTTGTTTATCTATTCGTTGATAATCATCATGACTACTTTTGCTCCTTGGACTATATTGCGAAGCATTACCGGTTCCATAGAGAATTCACCTTTTCAACAAGGCATATATTATCTTATTTCATTCGGGATAGGTTTATCAGGAGTAGTTTTTGGCTATACTTCCGGGCGCTTTCGTAATGACAGAGATATAATTCAAGGAATGACTTTCTTGTTTATTCGCTTTGCCGATTACTTTGTTATTTTGTTTTTTATTGTTCAGTTCTTCTCTTCGTTGCTATATACTAATTTGACTGAATGGATTGGAATAGACTCAAACATAGTGGTTTACGCCTATCATATTTGTTGTTTTATTCCTTTTATCGGTATGTTAAATAGAAAAAAGTGAGTTATGAGAGAAAAAAAAACTCTGATATTTTTGGAACTTTTGATAAAAGCTATTACCTTTGCACCCGCAAACAAGGATGGTTCCGTAGCTCAGCTGGATAGAGCAACGCCCTTCTAAGGCGTGGGTCCTGCGTTCGAATCGCAGCGGAATCACGAAAGGCGGTTACTTCGGTAGCTGCCTTTTTTGTTGTATATCAGTTGGTTATAATGTAATTGGTTGAATAATAGTTATTTAGGTGGATGATGTATTAACATTTATTATTGCACAATAATGAATGAGATTGCACCAATATGATGTAAATATTCTACCTTTGTTCTACCGAAAACGGATTGTTCTACCAAAAGTGTTCTACCTGATATTAAAAAAACCGTGAATCTATGCGATTAGAACTTATGACCCATGTTCTAAAAACTTGAAGTTATGAAGTATCCAACCATGAGATTTGTGTTCGACCGCAAAAAGCTGGCGACCAAACAGAAAAAAGGTCTTGTTCAGATTGAAGTCCTTTCTGAACGTAAGAAGAAGTATATAAGCACTTCGGTGAAGTTGTATTCCGACCAATGGCATGAAAAACGAAAGGTCATTAACTCTGTCAACTCGATAGAGCTTAATGCCCTTCTTGACGGACAGATGGCCAACCTACAAAAGTTCGTTCTTGAGCTTGTGCACAACAACCAGCCTTTTGACTTTGAGAAGCTGGATGCCTTCTTGGAGAAATCCACCGTTTCCAAATCATTCATTGATTTTGTCCGAAGCCGAATACACGAACGCACGGACATAGAAGAAAGCACCCGAAAACAGCATAGAACTTTGCTGCAATCGCTTGAAAAGTTCGGGAAGATAAATTATATGGATGACCTGACAAAGGCAAATATTACGCTTTACAATGAGTTCCTGCACCAACAGGGAATTAGCCAGCCTACGATTTATAACTATATAAAAAGGCTCAAAGTTTATATCGGGGAAGCCATGAAGTTCGGAATGCTTGAAAATAATCCTACTATTGGACTTCATTTTGAACGTGGCAAATTTGAGAAACGGAAGTACCTGACGGAAAAGGAACTTGAAACAATCCGTTCATGCAAGATTAATGTGCCGTCAATAGACCGTGTGCGTGACCTGTTCCTGTTCCAGTGCTACACAGGACTTGCATACGCAGATTTTGAAAAATTCGACTTTGAAAAGGACGTAGAAGAACGTAACGGTAAGTATATCATTGCGGACAGACGGAAGAAAACCAATGAGGATTACAAGATAGTACTGCTTTCTCCGGCAATCGAGATATTGAAGAAGTATGACTACAAGCTCCCTGTAATCACCAATCAGAAATATAATGTTTCGTTGAAGGTGGTTGCCCAGTACGCAGGGATAGACAAGAATATCACTACCCACATGGGTAGGCATACTTTTGCCGTGTTTGCCCTGAATAACGGTGTTCCTATTGAAATAGTGTCTAAGATGTTAGGGCACACGAACATCCGGACAACGCAGATTTATGCAAAGGTATTAAATTCAGAAGTTGAAAAAGGGTTTGACCTTTTGGAGAGAAAGATTAAGAAATAGCAAATTAAAGCCCCACCGAATTATTTTAGTTCAGTGGGGCAATTCTTTTATTAAAAAATCGGGGCTTCTACGAGTGCAAATATAACAAACAATTCATTACCGAAAAAGTTTTGGAGATAATTTTATATTCGGAATCTTAGGAGATTTCCCATCACACATACAACATACCACATTGACCACTGTTGTATGTGATATGTCCGTCAAATATTGTCTATCACTGCAACCATTTCCAAATCAAAGAAAAGGATACGTGTACCATCATTGCATATACCGTATTGAGAGTTGTGCCGTTCGTCAGTCCATCCGTTTTCGGCGATTACTAAATCAACCACTTTATTGATTATATCTAAAGGGATAAGATTTATCTCCCGGTTGATAAAGTCTTTGAGTTCTTCTAAAGTTCCCATACTTTTTAGTTCTCTACAAAATCAATCCTACAATTAAGTGCCTGCCCTATCCTTGCAAGGATATCTATGCCGGTACTGTACTTGCCTAACTCTATCCTGGCAATATGACCTGAGTCTACTCCGGATAATTCAGCCAACCTTACCTGAGACAGCCCTTTCTTCTTTCTAAGCTCAGCTATACGCTTGCCAATACGTTCACGGTCATTCATCACTCTACTATCGCGCTTTCAATTCTAGGACTATATGCTCGCCCCATTGGGTCCTTTACGTTTGTTCTCTCCAAGTCGATGGTAAGCCCTTCGATGTTGATTCCGGATTCTTCAGCCAACGCCATCACATGTTCTTCATCACGCGCAATTGCATGATAAAGGATAGTTTCATAATGGTTGTCATCGTAGATGTTGTATGAGTTCATAATATTTTATTAAAGAATTCATAATTAAATCATAGCTCTTACAATCCAAGTTCTACTATTTCGGCGTTCATTTCACCGTCGAATTGCAGACGGTTTTTCCCATCATTGCATATTCCATACTTTTCACCTGTTTCATCAGTCCAATCGTTAGCAACGATAACCTCATTAACTTCCAACATCCAATCTTCGTTAGAGTTGATATAATCTCTTAATTCTTCTAATGATTTAATCTGTTTCATAATCTTATGCTTTATAACATTAAAAATTGCTTGTTTATTAATTCAAAAATACACACCTTTGCACCGGATGTCAGAAATGATATTGGTCGCCTTCGGGCGTGGATTGAAACGACATTATAAATGTCATTGTGATTTAAACCACATTTAATATTAGGGCATCGAAGAAATTCGTTGCCCTTTCTTATAATACATAAATTTACTTTTCCCAAATTGGTTTGTAAAAGCTAAACTTATCATTATCTCTATTGTAATGGACATAGCTGCTCTTTATCACATTAGAATCTTTCTCTATGGAATATAGAGCATCTCCGTAAGAATCATTTTTTTGAGCCATTTCTTTAGCTTCTTCCACTGCTATTTTTCTGGCTTCTTGTAGAGTGTTGGCCTTTAAATTTTTGTTTTCGCTTAACCCTTCTATATATATTGTATATCTCATAATCTTATGCCGCTTATCCGTTGCCGCCGGTTCTATTGTACAAAGTTATCTTTTATAAATGAGTAATTCGTTTTATGAAGTATGTTTTAAAGCATACTTTTAGCGTATTCCGCACGTCTGTTTATCTTCGTGCGCAATGCGGTGAGGCGGTTTCTCGTAAATGGCAAACCTAATTTTGTGGTGTGCCCCATCGCATTTAGTTTGTCGGCTAACTTATCGACGTCTTGCGGTGTATGGCAGTCTTGCAGCATTACGGCAATTGTTCGGTTAATACTATCGTTCATCGCTTCTTTCCTTCTCTTCTCTCCGTTGGCTTTGCCGCCTTTGCTTTGTCCGTTAGTGTTGCCGCCCAAGGAAGTACACCAGTTCCCTGCTTTTGAGATGAAGCCGCCTTTTTCTTCAATTTGTTTCTTTTTAGTCGCTAAACTTGATTTAGTCCTTTGGGAAATCAATTCTTTTTCCACCTGTGCGCCAAAACTGAATGCGTACAAAATCATTTCGTCTATTGCTTTCATATTGTCCGTGCGCAAATCCAAGTTCATTTGAACGATTACAAGCCGGATTTTTCGGGGTTTTAGCTCGTCATTGATAAGTTTGTTAATGTCGCCCATAGACCGTCCCAAACGTGAAATTTCGGCTACTATCAGCATGTCTCCAGCCTCCAATAATGGAAGTACCTCTGTTCCTAACTTTCTTTTTTTATACGTTACACCGCCCGAAATTCCTTCCTCTGTTATCACGATGTCTGATTTAAGTCCGTTTCTTGACAGCCATTCTTGAACAGTCCTGTTCTGCTGTTCAAGCGTTTGTTTATCAGTCGATACACGACCATATTCAATTACTTTCATAATTCAATCATTTAATTGTTAGTAATAGTTCCGCCCGCAGAACTCGCACTGCTCGCAAGGCTTCAAACCTTTGGCGGATAATTCGGCTTAAAAACCGTTGTTTCCAGTCAGCTCCTTACCTACTCCAACAGCTAACCAAATCAAAATGCAAATCATGAACATATTATTTCCTCCTTATTTTAGTTATTTGATTATTTTTCTTTAATGCTTTGCCGCTTCAAGCAACGAATAACGGGCGATACTTGCAAAGGCGGTTATAGTGGCGTGCTGCGTTTTCTAAATTATCAAAATAGTACCGCTTGGGCACGCTGCATATACGACCTCTTCTAACTATATATAGCACTCCGACAACATTATATACAACTGTGTACGCCTGTCTTTTCTCATCCCATCCCATCAGGCAGTATTCATGATCTGAAAACCTTGATTCAGATTCTTTTTCCAATTGCTTGTACTCTTTTTCTGTGTAAACCTGTGATTTCATATCTTTATAATTTTAGTTTGTTTCAGTTCCCGGCGGCGGTGTCGCTCCGCTTCGCTCATGGTTCGCCGGGATTATTCGTTAGTTGATACATACGAAAGTAACCCACCTGACTTCCTTTCTTATCCGAGCTTTGATGTTTTCGTATAAATCTATCGGGTTTCTTTTGTCTAATTTAGAAACGGTATGTAAATGACCATCAGCGCGCCAAACGGTGTCACCTACATTTATTTCGGTTATATGCTTCAATTCTACTACGCAATTAGGGTATCCGTCTATTGTTACGACTTGGTCGGGAGTGAAATTTGTTTCACGGTTGTACCCGCATGATAAATAAACCTTTTTCATATTTCCTTGATTTATTAGTTAATATCCTGCATACACTTTGCGCGGTTCGGCTGCATTGTTCCATATAAAATTGCACCTTCTTGTTCTTATATCTGTAAGATGGTTTTTTACTCCACGCGATTTGTATATGTTATCTATGTACTTTTCACACACTTCGCAAACGCGGTCAAACATCGCATTATATCGTTCGTTTGCATATTCTTTTCCGTTCCAGCTTGCAAACATCAAAGCATCGCTAAGGCGCTCCCATTGCGCCTGTATTTGTTCGGGTGTTTTTGTTCTCATATTCGCTTTCATATTATTTAATTTTATTGGTTTATAATGTAAGCCGTGGCAAGCTCCGACCTTGCATCCCTTTCGGGTAGTCCATTTGTCACGGCTTTTTGTTGTCATTAGTCACGGATGTAAGACCACGCATTTATATTTTTCAATCCGTTGCGCTTTAGGTAGCTGTTCAGACGTTTAACCATCTTTTCGCGCTCGTTATTCAATGCTGCAAGTATTAATGCCTTGTCTTCATCGCTGCAAAGTATGTTTATTTTCCGCTCGTATTCGTATTTTATTCCGTTTTCAAAATCATACAGAGGGCGGACAACAGGAGACCACACGTTAAGCGGTTCGCACCCTGTATAACTTCCGGGGCTTAACATTACGGGCGTGTATAATTCCCAATCGTATGCGCTTGTGGGTTTCCCGGTTTCTACCAACTTAATAAGGTAGTCTATCTCTTTGAGGTTTTCACGTATGAAATAGCTTTCGTTATTATACGCATGTCCTACCATTGTTTCCGCGTTATGTATCTCTTTGTCGGTTGCATACGCATTTTGTCCGCATCCGAAACAGAACCGCGTTTTTATTTTCTGCTTTTCAAAGGCAAACAGTTTGCCGCCTGATAACTCATATACTTCAGATACTTTTTTCTCAAAGTACGCCATCATCTTTGCATCTTCGCCCCAAGCCTTTGCGATTTCGTTCATGTAGGCAGTCTTTAATGTTTTGCTACTTGCTTTCATAACACAATGTTTTTAAGTTTATAATTTGGTTCCCGGCTACTCATCAAAGAGCCACGGTCAAGCCGTGCCGGGATAATATTCATTTATTTAGAATTGCGTTAATTAGCTGCATCCGCTTTCTGTTGGTAGGAGTATTTAAAACAAATACTGATTTGTTATAATCTTGATGCTTATATTCAGGATGTGCCCAGTATATCCGTGTGTTGCCATCTATCAATACCTTTCGGTAGTTGTCGTTTCGTTTGAATAGGTTTATATCGTGCTTTAGCGACATAATAGGCTGATACGTTTCTATTCTATTGCGGTTGTATCTCTCAATCTTCTTTTGTTCGATGGTTTTCAGTTCCTCAATACTGAACACCTCTAACACATGCTTTATTTGCTTTTTTCTTCTGTCAAAACGCACGCAAATAATCGGGCTTTCATTAAATACGATATTTAACGCTTCTTTCTTTGTTATTTGTTCTGTTCTCATATCGCTTTCCTCCTTTTCGTTTTGTTCTTCTGTTTCTTCCTCAAAGTCGCTTATACACTCGTATTCACTTACTCCCATTTCCTTGCAAGCAAACCCGGTCAAATCAACGTACATACAATATTCATCAACTTCCACGATATACCAACCGTCATTATACATTACTTCGCCATCTTCGTATATCGTTTCAATTAATGTGCGACCATCAGGAAGCACAATGCTTGCAAGTTCATACGGGTTGCGGATTGTTCCGTTATCGCATTCGCTTATGTCGTTCATAGCCTTTAGCACTCTGTTTGCTAACTTACGACGTGTGTCGTATTTTTCTGTTAAAATATGGGTTGATTTCATTTTATTATCTGTTTTAATCGTTTATAATTCAATATTACAGCGTGGAACACACGATAGGCATAAGCAACAAACCACTATTACAGCAGCTTTGCAACCTTTTTAGCCTTATCCAGTAAATTATATGATAGAATCCTTTGAAGGATGGAAATAATGAAGTACTTTTGCAGACAGTGACGATTGTAGTACTTGCTACTTTCAACCTCTGAGAGCTTGCATATTACCAGTATGTAGGCTCTCTTTTTATTCCATCATGTTTGTATCACGCTGTGAATGTAATCGATAACTATAATATTATTATGTGTTATCTCTTTCTCTTTCACACTGTAAAATTATAAATAATTTATCATACAACCAAACAAATACACGCATAATTTGTAATAATATTTATATTTTCATATGAAATACGTATGTTATTAAACATTGTTTTGTAGCATAATATTCTACTTGAATATATCTCCTATATTCTATTGTTTCCCTACTACCTGCATTGCTCCACCTTGCTATAATATTGTCTTAATAAGTTCCTAAACGGTGTATTTCGTGGATTAATGGATAACGTCTATTATACGCCTTAATACTTGTATAAGGCGCTTGCAACGTTTCAAACGAGCGTTGCAAACGGTTGTAACCATTCACCGACCACCCCGCCCCCGGTATAGGGTAGCCAACCACCCACAACCGACCTTCTCCGATTTTTTTTGAAAATTTTTTTATTGAAAAACCTGCTTCTTTTTTTTTGTGTTTCGATATTTTACGTTTAATATCGAAGTTGTAATGTAAAATAACATTATCATACTATTTGAATCGTTGATGTTATCCTATGCAGTATGTGTATGAGCCCCTTTCATTATATTCATAATAAAAGGGAGAGCGGTGTTCGCTTCGCTCACTTTTTCTTTATGTTACTTTCTTTTTATAGGTTTGGACTAGACATTTTGGACATCAGTTGAGGAAAAATGTCTAATTGAAATTGCTAAGTCTGAGATTACAAAATAGGGGTATTTGTGGATTAGACATTTTTCTATATAATATAGGGGTAGTCTAATTGGAGCTGGTGGGTGTTTGTTGGAGTTGGAGCAGTATGGGAGCAAAACACGTTGATAGGGTATCAATGGGGGCGTATAGGTATTACGGAGATGGCTATACTAATAATACCACATACACACCTTACGGCTTCAAACAGGGCTGAATTTGGACATTTTTCCGTTTTTCGATAAAGTATATGGATTTGGGGAGAAAACCGCTCTATCGGGCTGTATTCAAGCGAGAGTAAGAAAAGCACCCTACTTATCGCAAGCAAGGTGCTTCAATTACTAACAATTAAAGCTCTTTTTGGATAAGAACCATTATGATTTATAATAATACGCTGTAAATATAATATTTAACTATTAATTATTCAAGTATTACTTTAATAAATCATTTTAATTTCCTACATTTGTGCAAATTAATATTTTACACATGGCGAATATAGTGTTTGAAATGATGCGTTACGGCGAGGCGAATGCCGTTTGGAAGGACTTGGAAAAGGATTTTGAGGGGTTGCGGTACAAGGAATGTACAGGGCTTAACTCATACGGAGAACCGAGCAACACCTATACAGAGGAGTTTGCGGAATCGAGCAAGGCGGAAGTGTTCGTAGGTTCTACCCCTGCGCACAAGCAGACCACGATAAAGTTGACTTTGGTGTTCTTGGAGGGGAACGGCAGTGCGGAGGACGGTAAGGACGATACGGCATATCACAGCTTCTTGGAGTTCATCACCGGCTGTAAGATAGCCTACCGTGACACGGCGAGGAAGAGGAAGGCATTGATGTACCTTTCGGGTGCTACCGAGCCTAAGAGCGACACCTTATACGGTCAGAAGTACAAGGAGGTTACGTTCACCTTCAAGAACGTGTACGGTATGACCTTCGGGTATGATGAGAGTTTTCCTAACGAATAAAGATAGTGGGGTATGATAGATAAAGAAAAAGCATTAAGCATATTGAATTTGATGTATATGTCTACTGAAAGCATCTCTGTTAAAGAAGCAGTAAAATATGCTATTGACAAGCTGGAGCATAATATGAAGCCGTCATCCGTCAATTCAAGCAAGCGAGAATTGACTTTGAAAGAAAGAATGAATATTGCAATTTTTATCATCACCTCAATAAACAGAACTTACAATCTATTTGGTATTAGTTATACCGTTTTGAATTTAAAAAACAGATATTCAGTTCCGAAAGGCGAGGGCATATTGGACTTTATGTTCAACTACATCTGCTATAATAGAAGAAACGATGATATACGCGGATATAGACATTGGCGTGGAGGAAACGTATATTTCGACAAGTTTTATTGTTATCTGAAAGACTATGAAGTTTCTAACAAGGAATGTGACGCCCCTGAATTTTGCAAGGGCTGCAAATGGTTTAGCAAGGAGGGGATATTAATAACAAGTGATAATGAGGACGATGAATGCAAGGTTGGCGATATTGTTACAAATTTCTATTGCAAAAAGAATTGTTACCATTTTCAACTCGACAAATGCGAAACACCCAATAAGGATGCCCTTGATGAATACGTACGGAAACAGAAAAATGAATGGGAAAAACGTAGGAGGGATATAATAAAACGGCTACAACCTTATAGGGTATTTGCGAAAAGAGTAATACTGAAACTTGACGGGTTTCTTTCATGGATAGACAATGAAACATTTAACACGTTAATTCAAGTTTTAAACACTCCGTCAAACAGCAGAAATGCTGGATTATGGAAAAATGTATTTGCAATTACTGCTGATTTGATAGTTATAAAATATCTTGAATACGACAATACAATAGCAAAAGCAATATCAAAATATTATAAAGAGTAGAATATGAACAACGGAACTCCAGTAAACACCAAGAGCCTTTTGGCTTTCATCTTTAATCAGATGGAGAAATTAAACAGTGGTGAAATTGATGCTAATACGGCTTGTGCGCAAGCAAAACTGACAAGTCAAGCGTGTAACCTGCTAAATTATGAGTTGAAGCGCACTATTGTGCAAATGCGTATGAATGAGATTGCAGGGAGCGCACAGAACACGGAAGTACGCTTGCGTGAGATTGAAAGCAAAGGATTTGACGATACGATTTAGTACGATAACAATAAAACGGAATAGATATGTTTTTAGAAGAGAATACATTAAGCGAAGCATTGACCTTTGCGAGAGTGAGGGAGCTTCCGAAGAAGTACAACCCCGAACTGGGACTGACTTGGATATTGGCGGTTGCGCTGATTAAGAAAAAGAACTTGATGACCGCATACGCTATCGTGGAGCAGAGGGCGGACGGGCTTATCCAGTACAAAAAGACTTTCGGACGGTTGTCGCCCATTGACGGCTTGCTTGCCATCCATCCGTATATGTATGTGGACGAGGAAGCGTTGGCGATGGCGAGAAAGGCTAACAGGCGGACGATTGCGATGCACTATGCGGACGCTGCGGAGGAAATCATTGATTCTGACGATGAGAAGTTTGGCCTTTGGCAGTTGCAGTACGCTATGGATATGCAGAAGCTGAATATGGACCAAGAGAAGCCGAGGTTTGGCAAGGATGCTGTTACGGAAGCTGAGGGAGCTGTTAATCCTGCGGTCGAGGAAGAACTGAAAAAGAACGAGACTATCGCCACCGTAGAGGACGAAGGAGAGTGTATTATTGAGGTTGAGGACGCTAAGGATGCGTTTAAGCCGAGAAGAGGTAGGAAAGTGATAAAGGAGGAATAAATATGGAAGAATTAATTAAGGCGTTTCAGATATTCTTGAAGTACGGTAATAAGAAGTACCCTACATCTTGCGAACATGATATCCTTTACGTTGATATTGACCCGAGCGTTGTTTCTGACGAGGACAAGAAAACACTTGATGAACTCGGCTTTTTCGTTGATGATGAAAATGATTGTTTTGCTTCATTCAAATACGGAAGTATGTAAGTATAAATTGGGAATGGAATATGGTAGATATAAAAGAATTAAGGATAGGTAACATTGTTGTTGGAAAATATTCGTCTATTATCCAATCTGTAAATTCGATTGTTAAGGATGATGGGTATAGTGGTGGATATTGCATACATTTGCTCAACGGTGATAAATTCGGGGCGGATTGCATAGAGCCTATTCCTCTTACGGAAGAATTGCTTTTGAAGTGTGGGTTCAAGAAAACAGGAGATTACGCTTTTGAATACAAGGATGATTCGGACTTGATATTTGACGCTCCAAACGATTGGGGAAACACGGGCGATTACCCTGTCGGCATAAGCTCCATTAACCCTGGTTATCCAGCAATGTATATTCCACATGGGGAAGTGATAATACGCTGCTTGTATCTGCATGACCTGCAAAATAAGTTCTTCGAAATTACGGGCAAAGAATTGGAGGTAGAACTATGAGCGAGAAAAAGACAAGAGCATTATTTATCGCCCAATGCGGTGATAAGTACGTTTATGAATGGGTTGAACCGCAATTTACTGACTTTGGGTGGTATGATACTCCTACAAAGTTCAATACCAAAGAGAAATGTTTGTCCGCTGTCGGCTCCGCTATGAGAGATTCGAATAAGCCAAACGCCCCGATAATCATTAAGGAGTTGAGGGAAACGGTAATTACGGAAGTTGTAAACGAAGAAACATTATAACTATGGCAAAGAAGAAAGAAACCAAAGGCTTCGAGTTCATAATCGAAGAAAAGGACGTGCTGGAGAGAGAAAACTTCGGCTCGTTTGAGATTGTAATCACGAAAGGATATGCCTGTTTTAAGAACTACACAGGCTACCGTGTATCCACTACACCTTACGCAGTAGGAGTGGAAGGAAAGGCGCACGAAACATCGTTGTACGCTTGGTTGAAGTATATGGTGGAGTTCAAGAAGTCCATCGTTGGCAAAGAGAATGAAAAATTTGCCGATACCGATGTTACCAACCAAGAAATGCTGGACGGACTTAAAATTACCACCGAAGCAAACCTTATCAAGCCGCAAGTGGTGTTTACGGACATCGAGGAAGCGCAGAGAGAGGCTATGCACTATCAAGAGTGGTTTACCAAGCAGATGCAGGACTTGCAGGAAGCTATGACTACTACACCGCCCGAAGAAGATGTGAAAGCCAATGCAGAGTTTGAACAAAAGGCTATAATGGCGGAAGAAGCAAAGGAGGTTTTCAATGAGCATAGTTCTGAAACCGAGAAAGGACAGGTATAACCCGGACAATGTTTACCGTATATATATCAATATAGGCAACCATCCTGGAGCGAAGTGGGTTTCATTCAAGGACAGGGCTACCGGAGAAATTACCAAAGGAATATTCATTCCCGATGCGGAAACTGGTGGGATAAGGATTAGGAACGGAAACGTGAAGTTTGAAATTAATGCGATACCTGTAAAGGGAACAACTAATACCCATGTTCTTATTCCTGCCGTATCTAAGGGTGTTGACTGCGGACTTGGCATGAAAGGCAATAAGATTGTTGATTTTAAGAAAGCGGTTATCGGGAATATGTACGTGTGTGGAGAGATAATTAATGAAGACCAAAAAATGATAATCAATGAATTTACTAAGCGGAGAAAGATTAAAATCGGGCGTTATAAGAAAGATTGAACGAATTGTTTGCGATTGTGTAAATGAAGCGTTCACTGTACTTGCGATGGACAGGTATTCGCCTGTGTCGGTGTCAACGCTGTATGACGGAGTGACTAACATTCCTCTTACAAGAAGGATTGCGAGGTGTGCTGTGTTTGTGGTTGCGCATGATAGGTTCGGAGTGCAGTACAACGAGTTGAAGGCGCATTCGGGCATTACGTGCAACAACATAATGAAGTCTGCTCGAAAGTTTAAGGACACACCAGAATGTGACGATATTGTGCGCAAGGTGAAGGAGTTGATTGATGTTGAATTGAAGAAATTTCCGATAGTATGAAAGGAGATGTTTACACGAAACATGATGGCGACAAAGTGGTGTGCGTTGATTTTGGTCACGGAAAAGATGTATCGACTAAAACCGTATTCAAAAAAGGGAAAGATGGATTGATTGTTTTGTCGCAAGAGGTTATTGGTCGTGCATCTGATTTTAATACAGAAGAAAAAAAGAGAAAGGTATTTGAACTATGAATGATTTATTGACTTTCAAGCGTAAGGCGATGATGCTTGGTCTTTGTACGGCATACAAGGACAAGTGGAACAAGGCTGACAACAAGGCGGCTTTGATGGATATGGCTTTGGACTCCAATGGGGTCGAAATGCTGTCAGATGCAGCTGCATTTGGATGGGGTATGGATATTCAGTATATGAAACGGACGTTTTCAGACCACATCAACGGAAAATGGAAGCGTACTAAGGACGGATATAGTTCGTGCCTCTACGTGGACTACAATGGGCAATTAGAGCAATCCTGCACTATTACTACTGTGCTCGCTTCAAAGGTTACGTTCAATGTACCGAAAGGAAGTATCTGTAAGCTGTATGTGGCAGGAGGTACTGAGTTGAATATCACTGGCGAAGGCATCTGTTATGTGTATTCGTATGGCGAGAACAAGGTTACGGGTAACTTTAAGCAATTGAATTGTGTAACTAAAAGTGAGTGGGTAAAATAGAAAGTTATGGCTATAAAAATAACAAAGGAAGCAGGAAAGAAGAAAGCGATATACTTCAAGCATTGTAATAGATGCGGATGTGAGTTTGAGTTTTCAATGGAAGATGTAAAAAATACATTTGATGACCAACGAGAGGGATATGTGGTTCTTTACGTTCCGTGTCCTCATTGCGGAGATATGACTGGAGTAGAGAAGAAACCGATAAGGTATGAATAATATGAAGCACGAAACTTTGTTATATCAACTCAAAAGGCTTGGAAGAAACATAGATGAGTTCATGTTAGAACTATTATCCTCTGTGCTGGATAAGGAAGATAGATTTTGTAAAATGGTTAAGCGGATAGCCCAATCATTATTGAGTGTATTTATTTCTAAGAAAAATAACATCTGACCTACCAAGCGTAGGAACAGAAAAGGCAGCGTGGAAAACTGCGCTACCTGCTTAAAGTGACGGAATATAGAAAAGAAAAAATTATGAAATCAAAACATTTCAGAAAACTAAGAACGCAAGTTAAGTGGTATAAGGTATCACACAGAGAAGATTTGTTTTTTAGCTTCGGTAATGAGAAAGAGGTATTAGCTAAATCTCCTGAAAACGCTTGTGTCAGATACCATAAACGTACAGGTGCTTTCATTAACAAATGGAATCATAACAACATAACTCAATGCTCTGAACGATTGTCAAGATTCAAAGTGTGCATAGGGCAGAAAGTAATGTATTTCGATTAAAAAAATAGATTTTATGACCGAAGAAGAACAGATACAAGCCGACATTGAGCGGTATGAGAATATATCCGCAAGCATCCCCGATGATGGCGATATGGTGGAGCAAGCCAACGTGTTCAGCTCGTCCACGATGCAGAGCGTGATAGAGGACGGTAAGAAGAAACCGCCCATACATAGGCTATGGGGTGATTTTTGGTGGGAGAATGAACTTGTATTCCTTTTCGCGGACAGCGGTATAGGCAAGTCTATCCTCGCCACGCAGATAGCCTACGAGATATGCAAGGGAGAGAGTGAGTATGTGGAAGTGGAAACAGAGCCGCAGAAGGTGCTTTACTTCGACTTTGAGCTTTCGGACAGGCAACTTGCAAGACGGTATGCTAATGCTGAATTTCCCGACACGTTCATTCGTAGTGCTATATCGGAGGATATTAGCCAAGATGAGTTGAGCATGGGGATGATTGACGGAATACGTGATAAGTTGCTTGATACAGGGGCAAAGGTAATGATACTTGATAATCTTTCCTATCTTTCCACACAGACCGCCGAAGCGGAGTATGCAGGGGCGATTATGGACGGTCTGACGAGAATTAAGCGTGAAATGGGTATCAGTATCATGGTGATTGCGCACACTCCTAAAATCGAAGAAAACAAGCCTCTTTCTAAGACGAACATGGCGGGGTCTAAGATACTCTCAAACTTTGCTGACGGAGTGTTTGCAATTGGGCGCACAAAGAGCGGTGGACGGTATCTAAAATTGCTGAAAACTCGTATGATTAGCGAGCCTGACGAAAAGTCGTTGCTCCCCTACTTCAACATCGTAGCAGAGCCGTACTTACATTTCGACAAGGTGGGCGATGAAACGGAGAGGAAACTTCTCATGGGCAAGCCAGCAAAGGACTTCTTCGGTGCGTTATGGGATAGGGAGACAAGCGAGCCTATTCCTCTTTTGGAGCTTGTTAAGCTGATTGTGAGTAACGACAAGACGAAGAATAGTGCAAAGGCGAAGGATGGTAACGCACGGAAGCGGATTGACCGTGCTATTAAGTTCGGAGCTTTGAAAAAGGACGAATTGAAGAATATATATTTGAAAACTGACAATTGACATGGACGTTGAAGAGATAAAGCAAAAGAAGCTGGAATTGAACGACAAGATAGCCGGGCTTCTGAATGAATTTGAGGATGAAACTGGAGTGCAGATTTCGGATGTCGGATTTGTTAGGCGTGTGTCCTACGATGAATTAGGTCGTGAAGTTGGGAAAGAGTATATCGTGGAAACAAAAGTGGGATTATGAACAAGAAAAGTCAGATATATGAGTTTAACCCACAAGTATATCCATTCAGATTGTGGGTTTGCATTAATCCGTCCTTGGAGGACTTGCAGGATAAGTACTATGCTTTGACGGATAATATGGAGCGTACTGATTTTACGCCAGATACTTTGGAATAGGGATACGTTTTGCATCGCAACATGTATTCCCGTAAGTGACAAAGAAAGTGGGTGGGTAGGAATATTGTGTTCTATATTCAGAAAGGACAAGATGTCTGTTGGAGTAACAGCTCATGAAGCAAGCCATATTTATCAGATTCTTTCGGAGTGGGCGGTTTTAGTTTTGATGATGGGGAGGCGAGGGCATATATTGTACAATGGGCTGCCGATTGTATATGGAAAGTAAAAAGTGGGAAGCTCAAGAATTGAAAAATATGTTTTTCTTGTAATTTTAAAAAAGTCTAAATTATAAATATATCTACTCTATTTTACTTGTTTTTCAAACATGATTCATACCTTTGTTGTTATAAACAATATTGTAAGTGTATGGGAAACTGGAGTGAAAAACAAGAAGCCAAAAAGGAAGTCAAGGAAAAGGAGAAGCTTAGCCGGGAAGCACTTGGTAAGTTTTTTTATGACTTGGCTAAAATCTCTTTTACTGCCTTAGTAGTCGGAAGTGTTGTTTCTGTTGCGACACAGCAAGAAAGAATGGAATATTGGGTACTTATATTTATAGGTGTTTTTGTTACCTATATATTCTCATACATAGGATATAAAATAATAAAATTGTAATATATGGAGGCATTAATATCTTTATTTGCGGTAATGGCTGTGATAGGTTCTATTATTGCTATTTGGCTTAATACCAAGTCTGGAAAGAAGTGGCTTGCAAATTTGTAATAGCACACAATGAAGCGGTAAGAGAACATCCTACCGCTTCATTTTTATTGCATTACCACACGAAGAGCTGCCCCACGAGAATTTACATTTGTAGTAAACACCCTGTCTATCCTGTCCGAAAGTATCTCCAAATACCCTGTCTGTGCCCTCAACTCCACAAGCATAGGGTTTGCATCGGAGTATTCGGATTCAAGCGAATATCGAGCGTTCAGCAAGGCTCTGATAGCGGAAATATCAGTGGTTTGTTGGGAAACAAAGAAGCGTATGCTGTTCAATAATCCCTCAATAATTCCGGCGGTTTCTTCGCTCATTGATTGGATTCCTTGTTGGAGTGCCGACAATTCAGCCTTTTTGTTAGGCTTGTACCCCAAAGTTTCCATAAGAGCAAGCAAATCTTCATTCAGACCTTCAAGAGCGGTCTTCCCGATTGACTGAATGTTTGCAAGTTCTTCCTTGGTAAGATTGATGCCTCCTGCGCTACTTTCCGTAACAGACTTATCAATTTCCTCAAACAGATTTTTCAGACGATTTTGCGCAAGCCTCATTGTAGCCTGCTTTACGATTAGGTTTTCAATAAAATCGTCAAAATTTTCATTAAGGGACTTTAATCCGTCTTCTGTCTCGTTGAAAGCATCCATCCATGCCTGTACGAAAGACTCTGCGGCTGACCGGTATTCTTTTTCTCCACCGATAGCACCAAAGTCCATCTGTTCTTGGGACATAATCTCCTTTTTGGTCTTTTCAAGCTCAATTATAGCATCGTTCCATTCTTTAATCCTATCCTTGTCAGTCTTTTTCTTGTCCTGCTCGGCTTTTATCATTGAACGGTAAGAAGCAATTTGGTCATCAAGGTTTTTAATGGTTTCTTTTGTTTTGTCATGCAGGGTGACAGAGTTCCAAGCTGATTCCATCTTCTCTTTCAACTCATCATACTTTTTGCCAAGAAGTTCCACATTTTTTATCTGCCGTTGGATTTCGCGTTCTTTCTTCTTATCCTTGCTGCCTATACCAAATATACTTCCAATAGTCTTACCGATTCCTGTAACTGTTTTGAAAGCACCTGTTACAATGGAGAAAGGTCTTGTCAAGTCCATGCTCTCCAAACCGTCAAATATCTGCCCAAGACCTTCCGTAGTACCTTCTAACCATTCAGGTATCTCTACTCCGAACCCTTCAAGCATACCAGTAAACTCCGAAACTGCATTTACGGCTTCTGCTCCATATTTTGCTACCTCACTAAGACTTTTGTTAGCGGAATCAAGTTTCTTCTTGTCTGCGTCTACCTGTTCCTTCTTTCGGTCTGTAATCTGCTTGTTATTTGCAAGTTCTTCCTCTGACCTCTTGACTACCTCCTTTGCTACGTTGAGTTTAGCAAGAGCTTCGTCTTTCTGCGCTTGTGTAGCGTCTTTATTCTCCACAATCGCATTGTATTCGGATTCAAGTTTGGCAAGCACCTCCGATTCACCTTCAACACGTTCCTTTGAGCCGTCCTCGTTAGTCTTTGTGTAGCCGTAAAGACGTTTCTCTATATCTTCTTGCTTTTCTAATGCCTTAAGATAAGCATCCTCATGTTTCTTTCTGTCTTTGAGTGAGCCGATATAGCTTTTCAGATTTGGTATAAGCTCTTTGAATGGGTTTCTGCCTGCCAGCACCTCATTCAGCTTTTCCATGTTGTTTACGATAGCTCTCACTTGGCTTGGTTGCAAGTCATTCAACTGCTCTTTCATTTGAGCCAGCTTGTCACGCATGGCTACAAGCGTTTTTGTAGATACGTTGTCGAGATTTTGGAACAAGTCAATATAGAAGTCGCTTTCTTGGAATTGCTTCCAAGCGTTTTCGTCCGACTTCATGTTGTATTGTGAAGTCAGGTTTTTATTATACTGCTCTTTTTGCTCATCGGTAAGATTAGCTTTTGCAATCTTCGCCTTTTCCTCATAATACCAACGGTCGAGTTGAAGCTGGTCTGAAAGTTGTGTCTTGTATGCTTTGGTGAGTTCAATTACAAGGTCTTGACTGTCCTTTATACGCTGCTGGTTCAGCTTGTTTAAGTCTGCTAAATATTGCTTGTTGGCATCGGTATCAGCAATAAGGTATTCGCCTTTCGGAAATTTCTTCTGATATTCTGCTTCAATCCCTTTCTGCACATCGTCCAAGGTCTTGGCAAGTCCGGGGAACAAAGCCTGCACTTCGGCTTCGGACAGTCCTGCATCTTTCAGCTTCTGGTGTAAGTCTAAGCTGTTGAACATGGATTCAATGTTATCTTTAGTTTTGTCTAGCTGCTTTTTAAAATCATCTGCATCCTTTTCGTCAAACAAGACATTAGCATCTTTTTGTGCTCCTATCTTCTTCCTAAAGTCAGTAATAATCTTTGCAAGTTCCTGCAAAGCCTTTGCCGTATTTTCCTTATTAGGCAAGAATGCTTCCCCTATGATATTTTTAGGCATCTGAACATCTTTCAATTGGGATGCGTAGCGTTCCATGACTGTCTTAGCTGCCTTATCGCTGCCCATTACCTTATTCAGCTTCTCGTATTCCTTGTTAAGTTCTTTGATAAGAGAAATGCGTTCTGCTAATATGTCACGTTCATGTTTGGGGTTTGATTGAGGATCTTCTTGATTTATTCCTGGTCTAAGAGGAACTTTTATATCTCCCAAGTTATATATATCGTATGCAAGTTGCTTCTTTATATCAGACCATTGTTTGGAAAAATCTCCTTTATCTATTAAAATCTTAAATTGTTCTCTTGTCTTATTACCTTTTATTACCTCATCATTTACGGAATCAAAGATTTCACGTATTTCTTTAGTTGCTTCTTCTTTATCTTTCTCCAAATCTTTCTTTGTTCCAAGAAATGAGCTGGCGATAGAACTTTTCTTACCTGCAAAAAGAACACCATTCTGTAACTTCTCCAAGTAGTCTGCAAGTCTTTTGTAGTAGTCAATTAAATTCTCTCCTTCTTTCTTTCCTTTTACTAGTTCTTGTATGTATTCTTTTGCTCCTTTGCCTAAGGAGGTTGATTCTTCTGAAATCCTTAATAATTCAGCTTGTATTTTGTTACCCTTCGCTATAAAGTCATAGAAAGCGTTTTCGTATTCGTCTAAATCTGTTTCAATATCATCATTACCTATCAGCCATCCTTTCTTTCTGTTTTCTGCATAGTTGGCTTCAATCTTCCTAATATCTTCCAAGAATTCTGTATATTGTTTTTTATACTCTTCAAACTGTTCTTTTGCTTCTTTTTCTGATATATTAGGCTTTATCTCTATTTCAAATCCTTCATTATTCATCTCTTTTACAAGGGATGATAACGCTTTTCTTGTATCATTTTTAGCTATTTCGTCTATTTCTCCTATTCTTAACTGAGCTGTATAATATTTATTGCTACTTTCTCGTAACATTTTGTTGTATTGAAAATGCACATTCCACAACTCATTAACAAGTTGTAAAGCTGCTCCAAGTGCTATTAACGGAAATGATGTTTTGAACGCTAATCCCAAAGAACGTAATGCGGTTTCTGCTTTTGTAAAAGCAAAGGAAAGCAAGCTAACTCCATTTGCAGCGGCTTTTATCTTAGGGAGTAAAACCATTGAACCAACTACAATGCCAAACGCTTTTGCCACTTCGACAACTGTTTCCCAATTATCAATCAATACCTTAATAGAATCAATAGAACCTTTCAGTGTATCTTCGTTAGCCTTACCGATAGAGTTAAGCATCACATCAATACTGTCTTTCAAGTTGGAAATTTTACCCTGCAAAGTTTCGGCTTGAATTTCCTGCATATTGTAGAACAATCCTCCGCTGTCAGTTAACCGTTTGAAGATGTTCTCAATATCTTCAAAGGTTACTTTTCGTTTTGAAATCATATCCACAATTTGGGCAGTGGTATATGCTTCGCCTTTAACTTCTTCAAAGTAGCGTTGCAATTCTCCATACAAATTGATACCTGCTTCCGTAAACTGACGAACTTCCGTACCACGCAAATACGCTGCCGCTTTGACCTGCCCATAAGCAAGAATAAGTCTGCCCATATCAACACCTAAACCAGCGGATACATCGGCAAGTCGTTTTGTCGTGTCATATAACTTATCCGATTCAATACGGTATGCTGCAAGCTGTTTTGTGAATGTAACCAGTTCCTTAATTTGGAATGGCGATTTTACAGCAAGTTGGACGGTCTTGTTGAATATCTGGTCTGCTTGCGCTTTATTCTGTAAAATGGCTTCCAAGGAACGCTGCTGTAATTCAAATTCTCCACGTACATTTGCCAACTTACTGATATACCCTTCAATCTGTGATACGGAGAACACCAAGGCAAGCTGACGGCTTAATTGCCCAGCCGTATCCATTAGGTTCCGGTGGCGTGTGGCCAGTTGCTGCGATTGTACTCCTGCTTGCTGCAAGGCTTGGTTGTGCTTGGCGATGGCTTGGTTTATCTGTTCAAGTGTCTGCCTGTAGTTGGCATCTGTAGTGTTTAAAGACAAACGAGCCTGCTTCAAGTAGTTTATGGCTGTTACTTGGTCACGCAAATATTTGGCGTTTCTTGAATAGTCCAATGCACCTTGCGGCGTAGTACGTTGAGCTATTTCTTGCTGTCTCGCTAATTGTTCTGCTGCTTTTGCCGCACGCCTATCGGCTGCTTCTTTTCGTTGTGCGGTTTTCTCTGCCGATTGTACTCTCTGTTCGTCAGTTTGGCGTTGGTAGTCAAGCTCCATTTTCATGTAACGCATGGCATTAACGGCCGTCTGTTGCTGTTGTTTTGAAATAGTCTGTGTATTCTCAACAAACTTTTTCAAGTCAGAAATACTTTCTTTCAGTCCGGCTATATTCCATCCGCTAAACGAACCTTGCCCTATTTTTTTATCACCTATCCGATTCAGTAAATCTGCTGCACGTGAAAGGCTTTCGTTCATGGATGTGGTTTTCTTTTCGGTATCTCCAGCTCCTTTACTTACTCCCTCAAACGGATTCCCTTTAGACCCAATCGAACTTATCTTGCTGGCTAACGAAGCGATTGCGCTCTCCAATTTGGAAGTATCTACTACCACACTGCCAAACCCGTTTTTCAACGCATCCGCAGCCGTATGTGCATGTTTCTCTATCTTCTCCAACTTCTCATCGAAACTGTCCAACTTCTTTAATACATCGGGTGTTATGTTGAGGAATGCTCCTGCTTCATTATCTGGCATATCGTTATCCTTTTTTATTAATTATGGGCATACCCAAATCATTCAAATTCTTCAAATCGTCAACCGAACTTATCTTGTTGACCTTCTTCTTTTTCTTATCCTTATTTCCGTATTCTACATGGGAAAAATCAAACGAGCTTAACCGGACTTGCCCGACCGTCATTTCCCATAAATATTCTTCACGAGAGCACCAAGTGTTGGAGCGCAGAAAATCAATCATCTGCCCCCATTCGGTACGGGATATTATCAGCTTTGTTCCGTTTTCTTCATCTTCCTTGCCAGTGTCATCTCCCTCACGGTCTGAATCACATTGATACTCTCGAAAAAAAAATCCGTGCTTATGAGGTTAAGGATTTCACCGAGCAATAAAGCCCAATCCTTTATGTCGTATTCCCCCCACATTAGAAGGTCATAGACTTTGTGGTAGTCATCTGAAAGTTCTTTTTTCTCATAATCAGAGAATATCCTGTCCTTGTCATTGAGAAGTGCAAGCGTTATTACATGTGCCACCGCAGGAAGATTTACGGAAAACTCTTTTATCACATCACCCATACTTAGTTTTTCTCCCTTCACAATCTTGCACGCCTGTTCCGCTATGAGCCATTGAACACCGGGTTTCAGCCCTTTTATGCACCACTCTGTGCCGTGAAGATTTACCAAGCTTGGGCTGTCATTCATTATCCTTGCCAGCCGTTCCATTGATTCATCAGAAACTGGAGTACGAGATGTCACAACATTTTTCTTTGGCTGTGTATCTTTTTTCTTCGCTCTATATACTGCCATGATTTGAAATAAAAAGGGCGGCGGAATATAAGCCTACCGCCCTGTGAAACAATCTTTTTATCTATCATTCAGTTATCCTGCTGAAGGTAGTTCATAAGCGGAATCTACATAAAATGGAGTTCTGATAGTCTTTGCTCCATCAGCGATATTTGCATCATACGCTGTCCCTGCGAGATTGATACGCCCGATATTGGAATTTAGAGATTCAAGCATTAATCTGGAGTTAAGCTGAACTTTAGGAACCACAAATGCGGTCATCGCTTCCCCTTCCTCGAACACTACGTCAATCTTTGCGTACAGTTTCTTGTATTGAGCAGGAGCAAAGTATTTGGTAGAGACAGTAGTCCCAGCCGTAAATCCCATGAGAGCGACTAGCAGGTCTTTTTGTGTGTCTGCAACCTCAGCCGTAAACTGGTATTTACCGAGCTTCACGATAGAAAGAATAGGACTGTCGGATGTTTCACATTCGATGTCGTTTACATCGTTATCGTCTTGAGCGATTGAAGTGGTGTCTTCAACCACATCTTCAAGGATATAGCTGTCGCCCAACGGCGTGTCGTCTTCTTCAGCACCAGTGAACAGAGTTGCTACAATGTAAGAAGGCTTAATGAATTTTTTGGCTGTTGCGCCAGTCTTATTTACTGCCAT
>ERZ779902.181-NODE-181-length-28777-cov-4.221015_pt1 | contig 28777 bp, 30 predicted proteins | sample MGYA00511350_ERZ779902 | MGnify/ENA primary metagenome ERZ779902 (study PRJEB29588, sample SAMEA2146908) | human gut metagenome | biome: human gut; feature: human-associated habitat; material: faeces | place: Denmark | collected 2008/2010 ...
AGTGTCTACCGGCAATACCGCCCAGCAAGATGAAACATTTATCGACAACGTCTCCGTCGAATATCGTCTGGACAATAGCGGTACCCGATATATCAAGGTGTTCCACGACAAAAACTACGAGAGTGTGCTCGAAGGTGAAATCATCGAAACAGGCGTCGGTATCGTTCTGCGAAAGAAGATGAGCCATCTGGGTGAGTTATTTATATTCAGGAAAAAGAAAGATTGATAAAAATGACAAGGATAAGAAAGAGAAAACTTCACGTTAACCAGCTGTTGCTGACAGCTTTTCTATGTCTGCTGGCGGGTTGCTCCACCACAAAGAACCTGCCCGAAGGCGAAACTCTTTACGTAGGCGTAAAGAACATGAACGTTATCAACGAAGACAAAACTCCCGCCGGAGTGCAAACTCTGGAAGAAGTAGAGGCAGCCCTGTCCTACCCTCCCAATAACGCCATATTGGGAAGCAACTCCCTGCGCTTTCCCATTCCGTTCGGTTTGTGGATATATAATGACTTTGTGAAATACCAGGAAAAGAAGGGACTGGGCCGCTGGATATTCAACAAGCTGGGCTCCACCCCGGTTTATATCTCCACCGTCAATCCCGAAACCCGTGTAAAGGTAGCGACCAACTTGTTGCGTGATTATGGCTTCTTCAATGGCTCTGTCTCCTATTCGGTCGACACCCTGAAGAACCCCCGAAAAGCAAAGCTCAACTATGAAATCAATATGGCCAATCCTTACTATCTGGACTCTATTGCCTACCTCAAATATCCGACACGGGCCGACAGCCTGATTCGTGCCACCTACAACCAGCGCATATTACGCAAAGGAGACAACTTCAGCGTGTTGAAACTGGAAGAAGAACGCCAGCGGCTAAGTACTCTTTTCAGAAATAACGGATACTATTATTTCCGCCCCGAGTTTACCACCTTCCGCGCAGACACATTGCGCAATCCCGGTTTTGTAAGTTTGCAGGTAGTGCCGCAAAAAGGAGTGCCGGCAGAAGCACGCCGTCCTTATTATATAGGAAAGACCTCTGTTTACCTGACAGGATATAAGGGAGAGCAACCGACAGACTCACTGACCTTTGCAGATATGACCATCCATTATCATGGCAAGAAACCCGGTATCCGCGAACAGGTCTTGCGCAGACGTTTCCTATATAAAGAAGGACAACTATACTCCCAGATACGCCAAACCTATACCCAAGAAGCACTGGCACGCTTGGGAATCTTTAAATATGCAGAATTCCGCTACACACCCAAAGACACCCTGCCCGACTGTGACACCCTGAACATCAAGGTAAATGCCATGTTCGACCTTCCCTACGACGGAGAGCTGGAATTCAATGTCACAACCAAGAGCACCGACCAGACAGGCCCGGGAGCCATCTTCAGTTTGTCGCGACGCAACTTTATGCGCACAGCCGCCAAACTATCTTTCCAACTGAAAGGGTCCTACGAATGGCAAACCGCATCCAACAGTGTGGCTGGAGACAAGTCAAAAATGAATTCGTATGAACTGGGAGCATCCTTCTCACTGGATTATCCACGCCTGTTACTGCCATGGAAGAACAAGTCGAACCGCTTACTGTTTCCCTCGCATACCTCTTTCAAGCTCTATGTGGACCAGCTGAACCGTGCCCGCTTCTTCAAGATGTTATCTTTTGGCGGAACCATCAGTTATGATTTCCAGCCATCGCGCACCTGGAAACACACAGTAACCCCTTTCAGGCTTACGTTCAATACCCTGCAACATACCACCAGTGAATTCGATTCCATTATCAATGTAAACAAGTCACTGGCACTCAGTTTGGGAAATCAGTTTATCCCTGCCATGAGCTATACCTTTACTTATGACAACGCCCCCCTGAAAAAACGGCATAACTTATGGTGGGAAACCTCCTTCACCTCTGCCGGCAATGTGACTTCACTTGTTTATGCCGCCTTCGGCAAAGGAATGAAGGAAAAAGGGAAAGAACTGCTGGGAAGCCCCTTCGCACAATTCCTTAAAATGACCTCGGAAGTCCGCTGCCTGTTCAAAGTAGGAGAAAAGCAACACATAGCCACCCGCCTGATGGGAGGAATACTCTATGCATACGGCAACCAGACCGTTGCCCCCTATAGCGAACAGTTCTATATCGGAGGCGCCAACAGTATACGTGCATTCACAGTCCGCTCCATCGGTCCGGGTACTTTCCACCCCAACGCAGACAACCGCTATGGATATATTGACGAAACAGGCGACGTGAAACTGGAAGCCAACATAGAATACCGTTTCCCTATATTGGGCGACCTATATGGCGCCACTTTCCTTGACGCGGGCAATGTATGGCTGATGAAAAAAGACGAAGCGCGTCCCGGTGGAGAACTCACCATGCGGAACTTTGCAAAAAGTGTGGCGCTCGGCACCGGCGTAGGATTACGTTATGACCTGACCTTCCTGGTTATCCGCCTCGATTTGGGTATTGCCCTGCATGCCCCCTACGACACCGGAAAAAGCGGCTATTACAATATACCGAAGTTCAAAGACGGGCTTGGCCTTCACTTCGCTATCGGCTACCCCTTCTAATAGAGGAAGGGGCAAAAAAATGAGGACACCCCGATATCACATCGTAATGTCCTCCACAATCATTGAGGGATATATATTTTAATACTTTAGTATTCAAACTGATGGCGCAAAGATAGGAATATTATTCGGAAAAATACATTTTATCGATATTAAAATTCAAAAAAAGAACGTTTTTTTCTTTTTCCTCTCACAAATACATTTTCCTTCATATATTTTTGTAGCTTTGTAGTCAGAATATCAATTTTTAAATAAATAGACTATGAAACCTACATTATTCTTATTGGCAGCCGGTATGGGTAGCCGTTATGGTGGCCTCAAACAATTGGACGGACTGGGTCCTAACGGCGAAACTATTATGGATTATTCCATCTATGATGCCATTAACGCCGGCTTCGGCAAACTCGTTTTTGTTATCCGCAAAGATTTCGAACAAGATTTCCGCGATAAAATCATTTCCAAGTACGAAGGACACATCCCTTGCGAAATGGTATTCCAAGCTTTGGACGCACTGCCCGAAGGTTTCACTTGTCCTGCCGACCGCACCAAGCCATGGGGTACCAACCATGCAGTCATGATGGGTGCCGATGTTATTAAAGAACCGTTTGCAGTAATCAACTGTGACGACTTCTATGGCCGTGACTCATTCCAGGTAATGGGCAAATTCCTTGCAAATCTTCCTGAAGGATCTAAAAACACCTATTCAATGGTAGGTTTCCGCGTAGGTAACACCCTGAGCGAAAGCGGTACCGTTTCTCGTGGTATCTGTGAAACAAACGACAAGAATCTGTTGACTTCCGTAGTAGAACGTACCAAGATTCAGCGCATCGACGGAGAAGTGAAATACATCGACGACAATGGCGAATGGACAGCAACAGCCGACACAACTCCGGTTAGTATGAATTTCTGGGGCTTCACTCCCGATTACTTTGCATACAGCCAGGAATTCTTCAAGACCTTCTTGAGTGATCCCAAGAACATGGAAAACCTGAAGAGCGAATTCTTTATTCCATTGATGGTAGACAAACTGATTAGTGACGGAACAGCTACCGTAGAAGTTCTGGATACTGCCAGCAAGTGGTTCGGTGTAACTTATCCCGAAGACCGCCAGAGCGTAGTAGACAAGATTCAGGCATTGGTAGATGCCGGAGAATATCCTGCTAAACTGTTTTAATCATATATCATAAAAAAGAGAGGACACATCCCAATCGATATGTCCTCTCTTCTTTTCACCTTCTATATCCGTGCTAAAACCTTTTCAGCATCAGTGTAGCATAATCGGATTTCAAAACCAACTCCTTTCCGTCGGCTTTCACCACTTCAAACTCTGTATCCAAAGCATTGATGCCATAAGGAAGAAGCTCCTCCACTGTGACATCCTTTTTATCATCGCTTGTGGCTTTTCTTCCTTTGAAGTCCCTCATCCGCACATTTCCATTCTCCTCATGCTCAAACCGTCCGATGACCGGCCTGTGCGGTGTGCCGCTCTGCTTGGCTGCTATTTCCACCACCCACAACTGGATACTGTAATAAATCCGATTACACACATGCACCTTACCGTCAGCTGCCGTTGTATATTCCACCAACTCCCAGTGCCCTTCCATATCACTGTCGATAGCCTCCTTCTGGCATCCTCCCATGATGAGGCACAGCAGGACAGCCGCCACCACTCCCGACAAAAACTTTAATCCACATCTATTTCTCATATTCCGAATCCTCCTGTCTTTCTTACCGTCAGCATGGCTCCCATGCTGTTACCCAGATAATTCCCCCTGTCCGTGGCAAGGGCAACCGTGGCACTCCAACCTGTCCATTTCCGTGGGCAGTAACTCACTTCCACCATGCCGCTGAACTGCTTCCTCACCTTGTCCAGCGGAATCGGATAAGTCCCCCAATGCCGCACATACGATGCCAGCACACGGTAGTTCCATTCACGGTCCGGCTCTCCACAGAAGCCTATGTGGTGGGCTTTTACGCGGGTACTCTTAAACAGCACCGTTCCGTCGTCATTATATACAGGTCCCGGAATCAGTCCGTTGCCCATACCCATTCCCCAGTGCTGCCATGCCAGATATTGGCCGTTATTGAAATAGTTGTCACCACCGCTTATCTGGAATTCGGGAAACGAGCCGGCTATTCCGTCATACAGAATCGGCCCCGTCTGGTCCTTCGTGCTGAGACCTTCCCACAGCACCCGGCTCACCCACCGGTTCCGGGGCAGTGTCACTTCCAATCCCAACTGTCCGTCCTTCCACACACCATACTCCATGAACATCTGCGAATGATCCTCGAAGAAATGCTCCATATAGGCCCTTATCTTCCAGTCACCGGCATAATAGGAAAGCGCCGCATTCCAGCTTCCGCTATGGTTTCCCTCCACATTCTGCAGCGTACTCTCCTGAGTAGGCACCAGCGCCTTGAAGAAACTCTTCAGACCGGTCGGATACTTCTGGAGCAGCTTTATACTTCCGTCCGCATTCTTCACATACTTTTTTCCCCCGAACTGTGCGATGTCCAACAACCCTATTTCCAGTTCCAGAGGCAGCTTCTCCCTATTGCCGAACCGCAGCATCAGTGATTTGCTGTGATACAGCACATCCTTCAGAAACGGTTTGTCCGCTCCGGCAAACTCTTCCTGCCAATTGCCGTCCGTGCACACGCCGTAAGCGATATGCCCTTTCAGTGCCAGCCAGTTGCCGGTAAAGGGTACCGTCAGATATTCGGGCAATCCCACCCTCACTTGCGGAATGGGTCTTGCGTTTGCACCCTCCACCATCATGCCGCTGCTCAGCCTCACATCCTTTTCCAGCGGGAATCCGTTTCTCTCCTTACTCCCAATGCTCATCTTTATCGCTTTCCATGCAACATCCATGTAGGCTTGCTGCACAAAGAAGTCCGCAGTCAGATTCTTTCCTCCTGCCAAGTCTGCGCCGGCCTGCACCCTCCATCCATGTTGCCATTCCTTCTGCCATTGCACACCGGCACGCAGATAAGCACTTTTCGGCTCTTGCGAAGCCAGCCCATAACGATTGGCGGTGAGCCACAGCGGAGCATACGTTCCATCGGCAACCGAGACGGAAGTCTCTACACGGTAAGAAAACGGAGTGGACGCTTCCTGTTCCTGTGCCGACAGGCAGAGGGGAATACAGAAAGCTAATACAGATAAACCAATTGATTTACAATACATTCGCTGTATAAATTACTATTTAATATGATTAATAACTTATGAAAAAGCCCAAAGTCCTCCCTTGAAACTATAAAAACAGCTTCATACGAGAAAACAGGTTATGAGGTTATGGCTAAAATAGATTCTCAATCATTGTATAAAACGGATTGAAACTTCCATCAGACTTCTTTTTAAGATAATTCTCTTTCATTATTCTTAAATCATCTACTGTCAAGGTAGGCGATAGAAAAGGTAAAAGTGTAGCAGAGCGTAATGCATCCAGAAAACTATCATCTAGTCCTAATAAAGAGATAGTATATTCAGCCCTTTTATCTCCGGGAGTAGCAGCATCAATAGTACCGTTCAGTTTATATTTAAAATGACTGCTGCAATCCGGTTCTAAGGGAGAAATTAAATCAGCCGAAAACTCATTATCCTTCTTCACCCCACAAATATCAGGAGTCGTCTTTGTTGGATATTTATTGCAAGAAGTATGTAAATTAGTATAATCCAATTGCAAATGGGGAAATTTATTGGCATCTTTGGGGCGAAAATGTTCTATATGAGAATTCAAGCTACTTATGCTTTGCTCGCAATAGCAACAGATATATCCTTGTTCTTTCAAAAGAGCATCATGTACCTGATGTTTAACTGCAGGTGACTTTTTTCCTAAATCCTGATAAGTTGCACCAGGATTGGCCGCCTTCCATGCACTGAAATTCTGTGGTTCCGGGTCCTTAGAAATATATTTCATTTTCCTATTAATTCTATTCTTCGAATTAAACCTTCAGCAGTCATCAGTTCAGGATCACTAGGTAATCCGGTTTTTAATTTATCCAGTTTTCGCTTTGCCTCTTCCAGATTCTTATCTGTTATATCCTTATATAATTCATCAATATCCTGTGCCACTCTCTCCGGCCTTGTATACTCCAATCCCATCAATGCCGTATAGATTGATTCAGGCTTCGCTCCATAACTGAAAGCCGGTCTATTCATATAAATTTTATTCCCTACACTTTGCAGTATAAAGACGCTTTCAGCCATTACATGATTAGCCACTTGCGGTGAATGCGTTGTAATAAAAAACTGGCAATTTGGGAAAGTCTCCATCAATTTAGGTATCACCATCATTTGCCAATTAGGATGCAAATGCAAATCCACTTCATCTATCATCACAATCCCTCTTCCCTCCAAGGGATTATCCATCGTGGGGTTCGCCATTGCCAACCGGCGTGATAAATCCGCCACTAATGCAATAAAGCACTTTTCCCCATCCGACAATTGATTTATTTTGAAAGATACACCATTCTTATCCAACATCATAGCCAATGGATTCCGCTGTATATGCAAATCCGTAAACTGAGGAAAGAAATTGTCCAAAGCTCTTCGCACAGCCTTTAGCTGTGAATCCCCTGTAAAGGGAAGCTTTTTAATATTCGCCTTTCTGAATTCCTCATTTTCCAAATCCTCCCTTTCTCTATACCATTCAAAGAAACGTCTGAAATTAGCTTTACTTTCCTCCAATGCACCTTCATAAGCAGCTAATGTATTGAATTTATGCTTTCTCACACGCAATGGGATATCCAATACAGAGCGTGTCACCGGATAATAAATAACAAGAGGCGCATTCACTTCCAACTGTTCCTGAACTTCACGCACATACCTCATCATATCGGTTAAACTCGTTTTCAGTTTATTATCATTGGGTGCGCCTAACGCATTTCTATAAAGATTCCATCCCTCCTTGCAAGTATCCAATTTCAGACTTAGATTACAACCACTGCCTCCAATTCGTATATCGTCCAAATCAACCAAAACACCTTTTCCATTTTGCACACGAATGCGTGCCACCATCCATGAAAGTAAAATAGACAATGATTTTAGGATAGAGGTTTTTCCAGTTCCGTTGCTACCCATAAATAGATTTAACTTAGGGTTGGGCACAAAAGAGAGATTCTCTATACCTCTAAAATTGGATATATTAAGTTCGGTAACAATCATAATGCTTATGTCTTTATTCTACAAATATACAATTCTTTTCGGAAATAACATCTGCACTTTCAAGTTTGTTACATTTTTCTTTCCTCTTCAGCACGCACCTTATTCCTCCAGCAGGTACTCATAATACTGTTTACGCACATTGTTGTTCGGAATGCAAAGTATCAACCTCTTGCCATACGTACCCTTTATAGTCAGCATGCCATAATAAAACAGCAGACTGGGGAAAATGTCGGGATTAGTCAGATCCTTGGCAGGGAAGGACTCTTCCACTTCCGTTATAATCTGCCCCTCTTCAGCGATACGCCGGATGATAGCTTCATCTCACATTTATACAGCAACATTGCTTGTTACAAAGTTACATAAACAATTCCGACCGGACAAAGGTTTGCAGACGAAATCCAACGAGAAAATCCTAACCGGATAATTTATTTTATTATCTCAAATGAGGGTGGAGAATAATAACAGAACATCAAAATTGGATGCCAACACATTGAAACTTTGCAGTAATAAACTGAGGGATTTTCCACATCATCTTCATCACCTTGGTAGGGACAGGACAAAATCCATGTACACGATACAGCCGGATATCCTCATGCCACATCGCTTTTCGCTTTTCACTATCCGTACTTAATCCCCCCATACGCATACGCACAATATATCTACGCAGATACTCCACTTTCAACCGGCTCTTGTATAAATAGCGTACCAACAAGTCGGTATCCGCAGCAATCTTATAACTCTCATCATACAACCCCTCACGCCACATCACATCCCTGCGGATATAACAAGTAGGATGCAAAGGAAGCCATCCGCATTTCACTTTCCAGCGTTGATAACTTCCGCCAATCCAATTACGCACCACCCGATTGGTATCGTTACAATCCACAAAAAGTCCGTCACCATATACAAAGTCGGCATCTGTTCCCTCAAACCGCTTTACAATGTCCGATACCACATGATTGTCAAAGAAAAAATCATCCGAGTGCATCAGACCGACAATATCACCGGTAGCTGCACGGATACCTTTATTGATAGCCTCATACATCCCCCGGTCGGGTTCGGAAATGATTCGTGCCACCCTGCCTTCGTATTGGCGAATAATCTCAGTCGAACCGTCTGTTGATGCTCCGTCCACAATGATATACTCAATGTCGGGATAATCTTGTGCCAATACAGATTCTATGGCACAACGAATCGTCCCTGCGCGATTGTAGCACGAAGTAATGATAGATACTTTCATACGATTTATCAGATTATTTATCGAGAAACCATTCCCGAAGTTTACTTACAATCAGTCCCTCAGCATTTCCCTTTTTGATTTGTTTAAACTCAAACGTTTTCGCTTTCTCCACCATAGTAGGCAAGTCATGCTCATTGAACACTCCAATCACACAGCCCAGCTCATCCAGTTTCCATATCAATTGAAATTGATCGTGAATATGTTCCGTTTTGTCATATCGGGGCATCACCACGATACGCTTCTGCTGCTCCATCGCCTCCGAGATAGCCCCCCATCCCCCTTGTAAAATCAGGATGTCCGCTCGAGCAATATAAGCCTGCATCTCATCCTTCGTGCAGAACTCGAAAGCCTTGGCATGGCGATACGGATAATTCGTATAACCTGTCTGCACAATTACTTCATCGGCTACTTTAGCAGCCCACTCATCCACAGCCTTCGCCATCCGGGTAAAAGCCATATCCATTGTACCTAAACTAGCAAAAATCATAATACACCGCAACAAGTTGAATTTGGGAAAATCCGTTTCATCTCTTCCCATTGCACTAAAAAGAGGTCTGCATACTTCTCAATCCATATTGGCGTTTTCGAGGCATGCGTTACATCTGCTGCCGAATTGATGAAGATTACCTTCGTACTCAGTAGTTTCTTAGCGAAAAACACGGTAGGCACCACCACTCCCGCACCGGTAGTGATAATCACATCAGGCCGCTTCACCAGTACCCAATAAATGGCTTGTAGGCAGTTGGCGATGAGTGTCCATTTTCGTGCAGGCTGGAAGTTGGTTAAAAACACATGTTCTTTATCCGCCAAAAAATCCTTGGTCGAAGTCGTTTTCAGGGTTAGCCAATAGCAATTCCATTCATCAGGGATGTTACCAATGGCAAGTTGCAGTTCTCTTAGATGTCCGCCTGCTGAGCAAGCCAGACATATTTTAGGAGATTTACGCCACATAAGCATACCTCCCTTCTGTATATATGCCTATGCTGTTAATAAGAGGTAAAACCTTACAATTTACCCCCCCCGATTAATATTTGTTAAATAATTATCTTTGAGATAGTTTTTTATCGCCTCTTCATTATAATTGAAACGCTTCTTGATTTCAAACACCTTAGCGTCTGCTAAACTTCTATACCAAAAGCCTTGCAAAAAGTGCCACAAAAAACCTTCTTTACCATCAAGGAAACCACCCCGGAAAATGTAGCGCAACACAAAAAAACCAAACGCCCGCCAAAATAATGGAAATTTAATGTATTTCAGTTTGTTTCGACGAACAGCAGTCGAGTGAGACCCTGAATTCACTATAGTTTCCTCATAAAGATTATATTCTGTTAGTAATAAGTCTATAGCCTCACGTGAAGCATAGCCATTATGCTTAGCAGTCCACCATGTTAATCCATTCAAATTATCATCATAAAAAGGCTTTTCCAATTTCTCAATCACTCCCTCTGATAGTTGAATATGTTCGTCCATGCAACGGTTTTCACACATAGCATATTTAATTCTAAATAATCTCAAAAGAATCAGAGGTATAATACCATGCTTAATATATTTGCCCATAAAAATACGCAAACAAGGAGCCGTTAATCCATTAACCCCCTTTCGCAACTTTGGTAATCGTTCATGTAGTTCTGTTATCAATTCATTGGAGAGATATTCATCTGCATCCATTCGCCACACCCATTCTGTTGTAATAGGTAAATTTTGCAAAGCCCAATTAAATTGCTTAGCGTAATTTTCCCATTCATGGGTAAATACCTTTGCCCCCATACTCTCTGCGATCTTTATAGTTCGATCCGTAGAGCCACAATCTACAATGAAGATTTCTTTAGCGAACTTTTTTGCATTTTCCAAGCAACGTTCAATATGAATTTCTTCATTATAAGTTAAAATAATCACTGAAACATCTAACATATTATGATTTGATTTCTCTATTCTTAATCAGTTTCGCTGGATTGCCACCCACCACTGTCCAAGGAGCTACATCTTTAATCACTACTGCACGTGCAGCACATACTGCTCCTTCACCAACAGTAACCCCTTGCCCAATAAACGCTTCTGCACAAACCCAAGCACGGTCTTCAATCACGATAGGCGCTTCCGTCTGATGATGATGTGGGTCGGTTATGTCATGACTTGCCGTGCAGAGAAAAGCACGTTGGCTCACTGTAGCGTTACGCCCAATATGAACAGGAGCTGCATTGTAACAGTCCACCCCTTCAGCCAAACACGCATAATCATCCATCGAAAGTACCCAAGGCTGAAACACGCGACCAGTTGCATAACCAGCCGCGGTCGGTGCTATTTTGGCCCCAAACGCACACAGCAACATACGTTTCCATCTCATTGCCATAGAACGAGGAAAAGGGCGAGCGAAGCAAGTCCATGTGAAAGTCCATACTAACCGTCGCAATTTATTCGCTTTTGAATAAGGAGTTTGAAACTCCATTAAATCATTACCCATATAATTGACTTATACATTTTCACAAATAATTTTTTTCATTATATCCGCCAACTTACGCTGTCCGCTCTTGCTGAGGTGAATCCCATCTCTATAATCCTGAGATGTAAATCCATAATCCAATTCCCGCACGAGAGTAACCTTATTTCTTTCAGCCCACTCTATAACCTCTTCCCCTTGCTCATTATATCGCCCCTGCTTCAGTTCTTCTTGGTCAGCATGCAGATATACAACCAAGGGAATGGACTTTATCAGCCATAACCTTTAATTCATCAAAGCCAGGATTAAAAACTACTCCATCTTTCTTTATACCAGTACCATCTTTCGAAATTGCACAAAGCACTTTTTGATCAGGGTCAGGCTCTGTTGTTTTCTTCCGTGGCAACACTCGCGGTAGCACATACCGTTCTAACAACTCGGCCCATGCCAATGGATATTGCTTGTCAGGATACGAGGGATGTACACCCACTACTGGTTGATGATTGATATTATCGTGTGCATCATGGCTGCTCACAACTAGGAACATGGTTTTTGCACCAAACAGCCCATTTTCTCTTAAATAAGCAGCACAATTATCCGGCCCCCAGCTTCCTGCCGATATGTTCAGCATTTGCATACCGGTTTCTTTCGTAAAGAGGGAAGTTGCAATGTCATCCTGATCTACTTGCACGCCTCCATAAATTACCGAGTCACCCAGACCTAGAATTATAACTTTAGTTGTATCAGGCTCATCACTTCGCTGTGAATAAGAATTATAATGAATATGATTGCCAAAGCGCATCATGTCTTGATTGGGTTTAGCTATATATTCATAACTGTCAGAAGCTTTATAAAGAGGCGCTTCTGCAAATCCATAAAAGCGTAACCCTATTTCGCCTAACAAGAGAAGTGCAATGCCCCCCTATTTTATAAATCAGTTTCATAAATAAACAAATGTAGGTTTTTCGTCTTTATCAAGAATCCAATTATAGAGAGCTTTCATATTCTTTGCAATCGAAGTGACAGAATAATTATTGACCATCAACTGATAGCCACGTTCTCCCATTGCCTGCAACTCTTCAGGAGATGTATTTATAGCCTTTCGTACCGCACTCGTAATTGCTTCTTGATTATATTCTACCCACCATCCACAATAATGCGAGTTCAACTCACTCCAAGGGGAACCATGGGTTGCTATGCAAGGTATTCGTCGTACAAGTCCTTCCAAAATCACATTACCCAAGTTCTCAAACTCGCTGGGCATAGCCAATACTGAACAGGAAGCAATGGCCCTATCCTTTTCTTCACCAGACAGAAAACCTGCAAAGCGCACATTCTTCAAGTCTAAACGTTTTACTTCCGCCTCCAAAAAAGATTCGTAATCCTTATCCCCACCACCAATGATTAGCAGTTCAGCATCTTTGGAGTCCTTCTTCAGTTCTGCAAAAGCATATATCAAGCCCTGTACATTCTTTCTAGGAGATATACGACCTAAATATCCCAAACGAAATACCTTGTCTTCCTTACGGAAAGGATAATCTTTAATCTCTACAGGATTAGGAATTACTGCAATAGGTGAAGTTACACCTAAATTACGACAATGATTCATCTCATCAACACAAGTAACCTGTATACAAGCAGCCTTATTTAAATCTCTAAGCAAACGCCATCTTAAAGAAAATTTCTTAAAAAAGGTACTTGATTTAGCTATATCTTGCGGATAAAGCATTCCTCTGGGAGTAATGAGATAGGGTTTGTTCTTCATCCGTGCCACATCTGCCAACACATAAGTAGGGTATTGCCATACGCCCTGTGCATGATAAATATCATAGTCATCCAATTGCAGAATGGCACGTTTCAATCCGGGAATATAAGCAAACTTGACAATCAACGGTCGATTGCAATAATGCACAGTTACCTCTTCACCTCGCAACTGTCCATTGGAAGACAATGGTGGCATCATTATCTCTCCCCTTACACCTTGTTGACTCAGTCCCAACAGGGTGAGGTAAGTGCTCATGGCAGGCCCCCCTGCATTCACATCAAGGGTGCCTGTATGTAATACTTTCATTTATATAAATTAGTTACAGTTTGTTAGCGTCCAATTTTGATGCGTACTTCAAGGAGAGCCGCCATAAGGCGGTCTCCCAATAAATAACGTCAAAAAGGATACTGATTTTTAAGATTTATTGTTAGTTCAATCCGATAGTCAAGGGCAATAAATGTTCATAATCCCTACGCCCTTTAACAATCTCGCTGAAAAATCTCTTGAAATAATCCAGCACAGTCACACCCTGCATCTTGCATGTTGAGATGAGGGTATGATACAGTGCCGAGACATGGGCCATCCTGTCACTACTGAAGAATAACAAGTTCTTTCGCTTGCCCACTAATGGACAGATGAAACGCTCGGCAATGGAATTGTGATTGAGTAAGATCCGTCATTCAAGTAGGCAAACAGCTGAGTCCAAAAGTTATTCTATGGCCTTCTCCATCAACTTCTCGCGCATGAGTCTCACTAAACTGCGCCAAGGAGGACTCGAGGGATTGGGGAATGCCATCAAAATCATCCTTGTCACAGGTATGCTCCTCCTCGAGCTCCCGCTTCTTTTTATGGATTCCCTTTTGGCTCTTGCCCTCATAAAGGTTCTTGTCGCGGACTTTAAGTCGCTCTTCCAATGCTATTATTTTAGACAACAGATTACTGACCAGCTGTTTATCATCGTCACACTCCTTTTCTGCAGCCATAGTAGCCTTCTACAAAACAACAGTTCATCAACCTTGGACAACAGTTCGTTTACGCAGACCTCGTTACGTTGGACGTGTTCAGCGTCTCGTTCATGGGCAACCATCAGCACTATTATCATTTTTGATTTTTCGTCAGGGATTATATCTGAATATGAGTTTGAAACGTCTTTCAAAATCATTATAACTATATATAAACTTTGCTTTTTGATTAAACGAAAGTAAAGTTCGGATGTTTGCAACGAATAAGCAATATGTCATTGTTGGACTCTAACTATAATGTAAAGCTTTCATGTTTTATTTGCTATTCTTTCCTATAAGAAAAGGAATGTATTTATTAAACAAGTAAATAAAAAGCACCATCAGGCACCAAAGAAGAAAATGCCTTACAGGTGAGCTGATATACCCTGGTACCTCATACAACTCGAAATACTTTTTCATGCCCATTAAAGTCATTTGTGACATACCTACCACCACGATGGTATTTTTACCTATATACATAATAGAATTCGAAATCCAGAACGGTGACTTTACTATGTATTTTGAGCATTCTATCGTTACGCCAATACCTAAAAGGGCTATAAGCAATGAAGGCAAACCGGTACCATAAGAGTTGCTAGCCATATCCAGACCTCGATTCTGAAAGTTAGCAAGAATGAATTGCACGACAGCAAGAAAAAACAATAGAATAAGGTTGTATCGCTTCAAATACCACCCTTTCATTCGGGTGATATACCCAATAATATAGAAGAACAATGACATTCCAACCACTTCGAGCTTATAAGAGAAATGCATATTGCTTTGGAAAAAAAGCCATCCCATCATAGTTGCTATCATGCAAGAAATAAGCATCATCCATTTTGATTGAAACAGGTTTTTCAATGTTTCTATTCCAAAGAAAAATAATTCAGTGAAAAAAAGAACGTAGATAAACCATATCGCACCATTTGATCCATCAGCCAAGACATTTAACAGTGAATGGGGGGGATAATTATCATACTGCAATAATTCACAGACAATCCAGTTCAATACAACAAAAAAGAAATAAGGCACGACCATTGTCCTGACTTTGCGTTTAATAAATTGAGACCATGTATATTTTCCTGACTGAAATAAAAATCCACTCAGAAAAAAGAACAACGGCATATGGAATGAATATATCCAATGTCCTCCAAGTTTGGGAATACTAGTGTGTCCCATCACCATAAGGAAGATGCCTATTCCTTTTGCAATATCTATCCAATCAATTCGTGAGAGGCTGTGAGCTTTTATTGTTTTTTCCATGGTTCTGTGATTTCTTTGTTACTAGATAGACAATCTACCATATAGTGAGCCATCGCCCTTCCACTGATAGCCTGCTTAGCCCATTGAAGGCGATAGTCTCTATCCGCCCGAAGCTCACTAACATGTCCAAGTACCTCTTGCAAACGAACGGCCAACTGTTTCGCATCACCGGCAGAGAATACAGCTCCACAGCGCGAATCACCCAGCAAATCCTTGGCACCACAAGCATCGCTACAAATCGTGTAAAGCCCCGCCTGCAAACCTTCATTCACTACCGCTCCCCAACCGTCGTAAATACTTGGCAACACTAGCACATCCTGCCCAGCCAGCAACTGAGGTATTTCTGATTGTTTTTGCGCTCCAAGAAAACGCACCTGTTTCAATTTATGCTTCTGCACAATAGCTTCCAACTTTTCACGTTCGTGACCATCACCAATAAATGTTAGTTCTATCTCCTCACAGCCTCTTGCTTCACGCGTTATGATGGTGGAAATCAGCAGCGTAGCTACTGATTTCCACCATGATAACCCACCCACATACGCTACGCGTAGTGGGTGGGTTATCATGGCGAAGCCATCCGGTTTTCGTTCAATTTGATGCCCTTCCGTACAATACCCAAAGGGAAACACTTTCCATCCTTCGTACAATGTCCGATAAAAGTCTGCCGCATCTGTACCCATAGCAAACACACAATTCACCTTTGGCATAAACTTACGATCTTGCAGTTTCCAGCGTAGACGATGCAACCAAAGTGGTTTCCCATTTGCCCGACCGTACGCATACGTATTCGGGCGTTCCGTAATCATACCACGCTTTAGCGGATAAGCCAAACTCCTCAGAAAAGCATCGAACACGAAAGCAAAGCCACGAATACCGGAAAAGAGATGATAACTATCCTCAGTACGCACCTGCATGAGATGCTCCACTGTTTGAGGCGTGGGATCCAAATAAACATCACAATTTTCCAAACCCGGATACGATATCGTATCCCACCCCATATCTTTGCGAGTCTGATTGACCGCCTCTCCAGCACATACCACCACACTGTCTACCCGATTATCTTCTAACAAATGAACAATATAAGGCAACTGATGCGGACTGAGGCAATTCTGCCAAAATACGATTCTCATGATTCTACTAAATTCTTATAGAGTTGATAATACTGTAACACGATAGACTCCAGTCGATACTTTTTCACATTCTCCAGACCGGCTTGTTCCAATCGTTCGTGTGCTTCCATCGCTTCAACATATCCTTGACGGATAGAGTCTACATCAGCCGGATTTACCAATACCGCTGCACCATTGGCAATCTCCTTCATGGGCGAAAGATTACTTGTTATAACCGTTCTACCCACTGCTTGTCCTTCTATAATCGGCATGCCAAATCCCTCATAAAACGATGGAAAATTCACGATGTCACAAGCCTGATATTCGCATAATATTTCCTCATCGGTGAGGTTACAGGCTTGACTATAATCAATGTGATAAATGCCCATCATTGCCTCTTGCTCCGAAGTGATATGACCGATAATACGCAAGTGGCAAGGAAAATCCTTCAACGCAAGAATGGAATTATTTAAATTTTTATTAGGCTTTGTACCGATATGCAACACGATGGGATTCATTTGATTAAACTCATGCGCTTTAGGCTGGAACTCCTGTCCCACTGCATTATAGATAGTGCAAGCTTGACCTTTACGGAAATGCACGAACCGCGAAGCCTCATCTTGACTCTTCTCCGAGATAAACGTGATGCGATCTGCATATTTCAGCGTACGAATCCATCCGAGGTATTTCCAAATGGAACGAAGCCCCATACGTTGATTGGTAAAGAAACCAATATCATGAACCGTGACCACCGTATGCTGCCTTTTAAGAAATGGTAGCAAGTAGTGCTCCGCACCGGTGATATGCACCACGTCATAGTTCGCTTGCTTCACCGCCTGTAGAGCATATTGAATATTCCGCCACAGCCCTATAGGTTTATAGTTCGGCACAGGTAAATAAACCGCATCCACTTCACAATATTTACGCATTTCCTGCTCGATGGGTTTAAATACCTTACCGATAGAGAAACCCATGTCGGGATGACGATAGATGAATAATACTTTCACGAGTTGCAATAAATTTTATTTCTTTCCGATAAACAAAAATCGAGTAAAACGATTCTGATTAAAAATTGCATGAACAATAATACCCCCAGTCAAAGCAATGCCCCTTGTACTGTTGGCACGTATTCGTCTAATAATGCAAAAAGCGACATGCATAAAAAGGATGGCTAGCAGGCTGTTTACCCAAGCGAGAGGCTACAATGCCAAGCATCCTAAATACAGAACAAAGCTAAAGCTTCAAGAAATAAGTAAGTCCAACAACCAATGATTACTTCATATTGATTTGATAGCCCCAACAAAAAAACGGAAACGAAGTATCTAGAAAATATCCATACATATAATTAAAAAGTAGATTATTAATATCCATTGTCTTTTCAACAATATACCCACATTTCACAAAGATAATAACCAATCCCTTCATTGCATCAACGTAAACTATTCTATTTACATTTATAGATGTATTTTTTACGCAGACATGTGAAAAATAAAAAATAGCAAAAGATACTATTATAATCTCTTGCCGACACGAAAGAAACGCCCATTGTTGTATTATAAATCATACAGAACATAATAGCAGATGCCATTAAATTTCGTTGTAACACTGCATATAAGAAAAATCCTATGAACATAATAATAATCCCTATTCCTACCCATCCGTAACAAGCTATAAATCCAGTAAAAGGGCTTTCACTACCAGCATTTGCCACCTCTCCCAGCCAAGGAATCCAGTCATTTACCTTGAAATCTGTTACAGCCCGACCACCGCCCATCATATAAGGCGAATCAAACCAAGCATTTACATGCACTCCCCATAGCCATGCTCTACCAGAAGTGACGCCAGATCGTGTGTCGAAACTTTCCACCCTCATCAAATCAGCAAGCCACTCCACTCTTCCTATCACATCCGCATAGCCTGCCAGATATTCAAGAAAGAAAACCGAGACATTGCAAATCACAAATAATACAATAGAGAATTTGGGATGGAACCTATTTCTGTTTACAAATAGATATACTAAAAACACAAGTGTTGCAAGAAGTACACTTCGCGAACTGAAAGTAATCAGAAATAGAGAAAAGGCAAATAGAACTTTCAATGTTCTTTTCTTGAAAGGTACTTTAATTCCCTTTTCCCTATTAAAATAATAGGTAATAACAGCCATCATCAACAATAATCCAAAAATTGCAGTACCGTGTTTGGTAGCAGTCCCTCCAATGATGTTAAGATACCCATTTACTGGATTCCAATTAACTCTACCATCTGTCACCAAATGAAAAAGGCCAATAGGCAGGATAATACAAAAAAGAAATAAAATAATTTGTCGAGGTGTAAAATCAAACTTGTAACATAAAAAAGAAATTCCACTAATGCAACAAAGCATCATTATAAAGTCTTTAACTTCCAATATGTCATGCAGCACAATGATAGGAATAGAACCTATCAATAAAAATATCCACATCCTTTTACGAAAGTCATTGAAATACCCTGGCTGAAACACGCAAACTACACATAATAGGAAAAATGCGAAAATACTTACCGTGAAGCTACTTGTTGGCAAGATATATGATACACAGACAGAGACTAGTGTCCACCTGCCCCATTTATTCATATTTCTCATTCAAAATATATCTTTTAAATATTATCATTATAAGAATCTGTTACATATAAAAGGCGAATACCTCATCCCATATTATCATGATTTTGTTTGGTCTATATCCAGATTATTCATGATGTTTTTCAATTGGTTACCATTACGCAACTTATCCGAAAACTCTTTGATACTTATCTTCATTCTATTAATTTCAGTTAATGTCAGGCTATCAATACGTTTACTAATATCTTTCAAACTATCTACGCATATCCCTAAATGATTACGTTCAATAAATTGACCTAATGAAGAACCTTTCCATGCAATAACAGGCTTTTTACATGCAATATATAGAGATGTTTTATAAGATGAATTGATTGAGAGATACCCACCAAATAATCCAGAACAAGTATCTATTGAGTCTCCATCCCATACCAATCCCCAATCCCCCTCAATATTACGAATATCTGATGGGGAGAATACTCCTTTATAAATCATATTTTCAGAAATCTGAAAATCTCCAATATTTCCGTAAAGAATGAATTGTAAATCACTCAGCTTATCCAATTGATTCAAAAATTGGCTCTTTTGCAAATTACCTGCAAATAAAACATTATTACCAAATGTAGTTGGGAAAGTATTTTCATAATCAGTTAAATAATCAAATAGATTTAAAACGCATATAACATCTTGAGAAACTCCATTCTCAACCAAATAGGTCTTCATACGTTCTGTATGGGCAATAACTAGTTCTGAATGCTTGAGAAAATAAAAATAGAATATTGATGTTTTCTCCAATCCGCGAAGAAAGTCCAAATCATGAATAAGTAACTGAATCCTTGGCTTTATAAGCCAAATAATAACATATATCAAGATACTATTTTTCCTAATAACAGGCATCTGCAAAAAAAGAACATCAGACTTTTTCAAAGTAAAAATCAATCTAAAAGAATCTATAAACATCAACAAATTCCTTATGATTTTATTACTTGATGAACACCTAATCCTAATTGCTGAATATCCCAAAGACTTTAATATGATATCTGCGTCAATACGTGCTTTCGGCCCTGCCGTAAATCCAAGCTGGTCAAAAGAGAAAGAAAGATATTTTTTCATCATTATTCAAAATTAAAATTCTTTTTCATACCTATTTTTACATCAAGCATAGCATCAATTAGATAATATGGAATTTTTTTTAGTATCCTATGCAATAATTTTGTTTTATTTTTCATTGCTTTAAGCGGTACATTCTCTGTTGAATACTCCGTTGATTCGATAAGTTCTAACATCTGCTGTACAGACCTGTCTATATCTTTTAGAAGAGAATGTTTGTCCCATTGTTCATGAAGAATGATGCCATATTTGTTAAGAATATCCATTTTATCCAGTCCTTTTCTCTGCATTCCAAAGGCAAAATGAGATATAAGCACATCTCCATTAAAACAATTTGCTTTACCTAATTGTGCCGGTTTAATACAAGATAAGAATTCTTCATCATCGCCGCTGACTACACCTCCAAATTCTGCCATATCTTTTCCAAACCAAAGAATACAATTAATTGAAAAACGTCCCATCGCTTGAGGATGCTTTCCAACATACAACTCTTGATAACGGTTTGTCTTCAAATAACCATCTATAAACCAATTATGAAGATTTGCAGCAAACCAACCATTATAACATATAGTCCTGTCTTTACAGTATGATTCATAATAATTATCCAGTTTAATTTTATCGTGTATCTGCAACAAATAGGTAGATAAAGCATTGTTTATTACTAATGGAGATACTAGAAAAAATTCAGGATTGTCAATCCTGAACTGAACCATTTTCTCAAAAAATTCAGATTCAAACCACACGACATCATCATCAAGTTTTATATATATGGTATCATCTTCAACACAGAATCGATAAAAAGCATTTATTGAGGATATTCCACTGACTATTCCTTCTGGTTGCCAGACAAGATTAACTTTTGGATATTTTTCTGCGAGCATCTTAAAAAAAACTATATCTTTTATGTCAATCGTATTAATCCATATATCATAACGATCAACTATTCCACTATTTATAATAGGTGGCACTAGATACTGCATATATCTTCTCCTACCTGCAGCTGTGTTTACGACTATCTTGAAATTTTTATACATAGGATCTATATTTTTAACAATTTTGACAATGTATTTGAATTGATATACAACTTAAGCATGACTATTACAAAGAATAGCCTCGCCACTGTTTGACAAATTGCTAATAAATTTTCATTATTAGTAGTTGCCATAAAAATAGTTTTGAACGGTATCAGCTTATAATCTATAGAATGAACAAAAAGTATAAAAAGAGAGTATCTTCCAATAAGCGCGAGGAATCTTCCTACTGTTGGATTGTCTGAAATATGGATGCTGAAGACATAAATAAGATAAGTACCAATTACAGCACCAATTATATCAAAGCTAAGATTCGGATAGTGTAGGAACCTCATATCTAGAGGAAACTTAAGAGCAATGACTACAGACAAGCACAACAGTAGTACAATATATTTCTTCTTAATAATTACTTGAAACAATCTGTATTTACTGATAATAATACCTATTACATAAAAAATACCCCCCCAAATACCTGTACCATGACAGATAATGTTTCCGGTGGATTATTATAAAATTCAATAGATTCATGTAATCCAAACAACATAAAAACTAAGGTTATACAATAGAACTTAATATCATGCTTTATCCAGCAAGCAAAGCCATTAACTACGAATCGCACAAGTAATAAAGCCGGCAAGAACCACATTGCCCCCCAATACCCATTACGCTCAATATTTGTCCAATATAATAGAGGAGAAATAGAACTTAACGAAATTGATTTCACAATTCCATATAGAGTACAAATAATGAACATATATAACAAGGGGCGGAGTAGATGTTTTATATCTTTCACCAGCAATAGCTGAGGACTTTTTAGAGAAAAGAAATATCCACTTGCAATAAAAAACAAGGGCATATGAAAGGAATAAATCAAACGTTTCACAACGTTATCATCTTGCAGTTCAGCATGACCAATTATCATTAACACAATGGCTATTCCTTTAACGATATCCCATGTAACATTCCTATTTTGTGTTTCCATATACAAGCATTTTTTTTATTTTAACAAGATTCAGATAGCAAAAATATATAATTGGAGATTTGATTGACAAAATATAACGCAAGCGCTTAGGTAATAAGGATAGAAATATATCAAAATATCCATAACTTCTAATTTCACAAAACAAGAATTTGACTAAATGATATAGTGGTTCTCCAGAAATAGAAGGACTAGATACTTTATCATTTATTGCCCTAACAATTTCTTTATAATAATTTGCATAGAGTAATCCATAACTTTCAACCGGCAGGCCTAAAGTGATTAATTTATCCAAAATATTTTGAGCATTTTGCATCCTTAATTCTACAGGATGTGCTTTACCGCCTAAATGTTCATCACCTCGTTGAACATAGTTATAGAAAATGTTCGATATTGAACAGCATATCGAAACAAATTTCAAGTATTCTAAAACAAATAGATAGTCTTCGTAAAGGCAATCAGATTCTTTAAAGAAAATATTATTATCAGAAATTATAGACTTTTCAAAGCATTTATTCCAAACAGGAAATATCATTTCTGTTTTTATCATTTCATAGTAAAATTGATTACAATCAGCAATCGTTTGATAATCTGCAGCGATTGTTTGATGCTTGACCATCAAACCTTTTTTTACAACTGTTTGATAACCAAAGACAATAAGCTGAGGAGGATTATCACATATATTTTTTCTCAACATAGAAAGCAGATTAGGATTCCAATAATCATCTGAATCTACAAACAATATATATTTACCTGATGAAAGATTCAATCCAATATTCCTTGCATAACCGGCACCGCCATTGTTGACGTCAACTACTTTAATACAATTATATTTAGTCTGATATTGAGTACATACTTCTAGGCTATTATCTGTCGAGCCATCATTTACCAATATAATCTCAAAATCCTCACCATCCTGATTTATAATACTATCCAAGCATTCAGATATGTATCGTTCAACATTGTACACAGGAATTATTATCGAAAACAGCATATTTCCCATACAATAATATACTTTATGAACCAATTATTATACTCTTAACCAATTATTACTTTTCAAATGAAAAAAAAAGAGAATGTTTTTTAGTATTCTCTTACACTTCAATGCAAATACAGAGAAAACATTATCATTTTTGAGAACCTGCCTCCAGCTACCTGCACAACAATGTATGGCTAAAGTTTCTTTTGTTATTAGGTCCATGTTCGGAGGAAATAATTCTATAGGATACAAACGTATTCCCTCATCTAATAATTGCTCGTGATTAACATAACGAAAGCCATATTTCTCTGCACACTTAGCTAGAACAAATGGAGATATAATTTCCATATTCAACTTACTATCCTCCAAAATGAAATGATTAGACTCATAATAACGCATACAATCTTTCACATAAGGATGCCCTTTTTCTGATCCCATAATGGCAGCTTGAATCTGGATACCATGAATATACGATTTGGATGTATCAAGAATTAATCCATCGTGGTCAACAATTGCATCATCATATAACTGTGTTATCAAATTAGGGTAACACTCCATAGCACTAAAAAGACGATTGTTTAGACAAAAATCAATATTCTTTTTAACGAATACATCACAATCAAAGTAAACGCCACCTTCGTGATACAAAGCATATAACCGAATATAGTCACATGCGAAAGCCCATTTTTTTTCTTTAATTGCTTCAAAAACAAATGGTACAGATGATATATCAAGGGAATCCTGAGTCCATAATCGCAATTTATAATCAGGCAACTTTCTTTTCCAAGAACGAATACATTCTTTTATTTCAGTTGGGAGAGGTTCACCACTTAACCAACAATAATGAATAACTTTAGGTATCATAATAGTGAAGCTATTTTTTGTTTAACAAATTTCCATTCTCTAATCTTAAACATCTCAGCAGACAAACAATAAACAAATATCCCCAAGCACGCTCCCAAAAAAAGATTTATATATATATTAGAAGTAGTTTCATATAAAGCAAGTAAAAATAGTACAACAATAGCAGAAGCCATGAGAGCAGGTGCTATATTAACAAATATGATTTTCAGCGAAATATCAACCAGCACCTTCTTAAGATAATAATACATAATAATAAAATCTAAGACTTCATATATTACCAGTCCCCAACACATTACAAATATTCCAAACGGCATTGTTATAATCAATAAAATAAACGAACATATTTTCTTAATTATTTCAGCTTTCAATACTAAATCACTTCTCCCTTTTCCATTAATCGTATCATACATAAGTCTCATTATAGGATTAAACATATATGCAAGACATAATATTTGCAGATACAATGAACAATGAGTCCACTTATCCGTCAAAACAAACTGAATAAATGGCTTAGATTCCAAACAAAGAATTATCATCAATGGTGTTATAACAAACACTAACATTCGTAATGTTTTTATAAAAAGTTCCACAAATTGGGCTTCTTCATCCTGTAGTTTACAGATAATAGGGAACATAGCCCTGTTAACAATAGCTGACAGATTTATTGATGGAAATTGAGCAAACACAGCCGCCCTGTTATACAATCCTAAAGAATTGGATGAAAAGAATTTTCCTATTACTATAGAGTATAGATTTATATATATAGAATCTAATATCCCTGCACACAGCAACTTGGAACCATAAGAAAACAATGTAATAAATGATTCTTTTGAAAAACCTCCTTTTGGCTTCCAACGTGACACTATTATCAAACTACAATTTTGAATAGTATTCCTTAATAATTCTTGTGCTACAATTGCCCAAACTCCCATACCTATATATGCAAAATAAATAGCAACAATCCCAGAAACAATTACAGAAACTAATGATATCTTGGTTTGTATTTTGAAATTCAAAGCTATAGTTAATTGGGCTCTTGATACCAAGCCTAATGAGTTGATGATAAGATTTAATCCAACAATCTTTGCCAATTGCTCCAATATCGGTTGTTTGTAAAACGAAGCTATATATGGCGATGTTGTCCAAATTAACAAATAACAAAGAAAACTAATGGTTGAATTAAAAATAAAGACTGTTGTGAAATCACTTTCTTTTACTCCTTTTCGCTGGATTAATGCATTTGAGAATCCACTATCTACAAATACCTGTGATACTGAAATGAACACACTCAACATAGCTACCAATCCATATGCAGAAGGCGATACCATCCTTGCGACAATAATGCCTAAACAGAACTGTGCCAGTTGAGCACTTAATCTATCAACGGCACTCCAAATAACACTTTTTACAGCCGTTTCTTTTAAGCTATCCATATCAATAAGAAGTTATTTTCTGATAATAAAAAACTCTTTCAATAATTTTATCCATATCATAATATCGGTATTCTGCTAAACGCCCTCCGAATATAACATCCTTTTCTTGAGTAGCCATCCGACGGTATTCTTCAGCAAGGGCATTGTTCCGCACGTCATTGACAGGATAATAAGGCTCCATACCTGGCTGATACTCTGTGGAGTATTCCTCTGAGACAACGGTCTTGGGACAGTCATACACCTCCTGGCCGAACATTTCAAAATGCTTGTGCTCAATCACCCGAGTATAAGGTTCATCATGTGAAGTATAGTTAACTACGGCATTGCCCTGATAATTGGGCATATCTTCAACACGTGTCTTGAAAGTAACCGTACGCCAGTCCAAACGACCTTTCTCATAGCCATAGAACTCATCAATGGCTCCTGTATAGACCAACTTGTCGGCATAATTCTTCCAGTCCTTATATTCGGAATTGAAGAAATCTACATTAATCTTGCACTCTGTTCTTTCCAACAATCGCGCAATCAACCTGTTATAGCCTCCAATGGGAATGCCTTGATAGCGGTCTTTGAAATAGTTGTTATCAAAGACAAAGCGCATGGGCAGACGCTTAATAATAAAAGCTGGCAGCTCGGTACATCTACGTCCCCACTGTTTCTCCGTATATTCCTTTATTAATGTCTCATAAATATCACGTCCCACAAGCATCATAGCCTGCTCCTCCAAATTATGTGGCTCGTTTGACAATCCAAATTTTTCATTCTTTACTTTTAGTTCTTCACTATATGCTACCCTCTGTTCTTCAATCTTTGCTACAGCCTCTTCAGGCGTCTTTACTCCCCACATTTGCGAGAAAGTGTTCATATTGAAAGGTAAATTGTAGAGTTTACCCTTATAATTGGCCATGGGTGAGTTGGTGTAACGATTGAATTCTACAAGAGAGTTTACAAACTCCCACACCTCTTTATTGTTAGTGTGAAAAATATGTGCACCATATTTGTGGACGTTAACCCCCTCCACCTGCTCACAATACACATTACCGCCCAACTGCGATCGCTTGTCTATCACCAAACATCGCTTACCCTGCTGGGCAGCGAAGTATGCGAAGGTTGCTCCAAACAACCCAGAACCTACAATGAGATAATCAAATTTCATATGTTATAGTCACTTTAGTCCCATAATAGACCTAAAGCATTTTTTATAATTATTGAATAGATTGTTTATATATTAACATCACACAATAGCCACTTGTAGCTACCATTTAGTGAATATCGTGAATAATGGAAGGCACAAGTTCGATTTCAGCCTCAACCTCATCTGCCCTTCGACCTGAACCAGACCAATCTAATGTCGTGTACCCTTGTATCATTAGTGATACGAAATTATAAGGCACTTTATCTTCCATACAAAAGTACTGAATGGAGTAGCTTTGTGGCATAGTTCCCACTTTTTAACAAACAGAAAGGTTCGTTATCAATACGGTTTTAAACATAACGTCATTTTTAGATGCAAACTAGTCTCTTCCAAAAATATCCCTAGTATAAACTTTCTCTTTCACATCCTCCAAGCATTCGTCATAGCGATTCGCTATAATAGCATGGCTCTGTTGTTTGAAAGTATCAAGGCTATTTACTATCCGACTGCCAAAGAATGTGGTTCCGTCCTCCAATGTCGGTTCATAAATAATCACCTCGGCACCCTTTGCCTTGATACGCTTCATGATACCCTGAATGGCACTTTGACGGAAATTATCAGAGTTAGACTTCATGGTGAGGCGATACACGCCTATTACACAAGCATGCTCACAGTCAGCATTGTAACTGCTGTTTTCATTATAATACCCCGCCTTGCGCAACACCGCATCTGCAATGTAATCCTTGCGAGTACGGTTACTTTCCACAATGGCTTCAATCAAATTCTCCGGAACATCCGCGTAATTGGCAAGAAGCTGCTTGGTATCTTTGGGCAGACAGTAACCGCCGTATCCGAAGGACGGATTATTGTAATGCGTGCCGATACGCGGGTCAAGACCAACACCATCAATAATCGCTTTTGAATCAAGACCTTTCATCTCAGCGTATGTGTCCAATTCATTAAAATAGCTTACACGCAGTGCCAAGTAAGTATTGGCAAACAGCTTCACGGCTTCCGCTTCTTTCATACCCATAAAGAGAGTATCAATATCTTTTTTGACAGCTCCTTCTTGCAATAGGGCGGCAAAGATTTTCGCCGCTTCTTTCATGTTGTCAACATCCGTCACTGTCTTGATTGCTTCATTTTCTTCTGCAAATTCCGGTGCGTCAATAATCTTCGGATAACCGACAATAATCCGGCTTGGATAAAGATTGTCATACAACGCCTTGCTTTCACGAAGGAACTCAGGTGAAAAAAGGAGGTTGAATTTCTTAACTCCTCTCTTGGCATACTTTACGTAAAGATTACGGGTATAACCCACAGGAATAGTACTCTTGATAACCATTACGGCATCAGGATTTACTTCCAGTACCAGGTCTATTACTTCTTCCACATGAGAGGTATCAAAGTAGTTTCTTACCGGATCATAGTTGGTGGGGGCAGCTATCACTACGAAGTCGGCATCCCGGTAGGCTTCGCGACCATCAAGGGTAGCTGTCAGGTTCAATGGCTCTTCCGCCAAATATTTCTCAATATATTCATCCTGTATCGGTGAAATTCTGCTATTAAGCTTTTCCACTTTTTCGGGCACCACGTCCACTGCCTTCACCTCATGGTGTTGTGCCAAAAGGGTGGCAATGCTCAAGCCCACGTAGCCTGTGCCGGCCACTGCTATTTTCAAGTCTTTAAATGTATTCATATAGGTAACTCCTCCACTTCATCTTTCTTCTCCTCTACCGCATACTCCCACGAATTCTTCATCACCACATTCCACCACTCTCTTTTCACCGCTTCTATCTCCTCGTCCAGTCCGCAGTCGCCATAGTTCTCTACCAAGAAATGCATGATAGGAGCATATAAATTTAGATTGTCACTTTGCTATTAAGGGCCCTATAGTAACTGCGTTCCGTCATGTGGATGGATTTACATAATTCCTTCACATTGACACCACCGGCCTTTCTAAGAGTTTTGATACTCTCAGCCAACTTTTCCGTTGAAAAATCCCTGTCTTTCATTTTTTCTATGTTTAAATATCGTTAATAATACTAACCGTTCTGAAATTGTCTGTCCACAGTGGACAGACGACTCTCTTTTTTCCTTTGT
>ERZ779902.183-NODE-183-length-28736-cov-4.260800_pt1 | contig 28736 bp, 18 predicted proteins | sample MGYA00511350_ERZ779902 | MGnify/ENA primary metagenome ERZ779902 (study PRJEB29588, sample SAMEA2146908) | human gut metagenome | biome: human gut; feature: human-associated habitat; material: faeces | place: Denmark | collected 2008/2010 ...
CAGTATCAGTGTTAGACTTTCCGTACTTTTCAAAGATTTCTTGTTTTTTAGCTGCGTCTAAATACATAATTTTTAGATTTGTTGATATATAATTTATTCGTTTCGCGGGTGCAAAGATAGACATTATCTTTTATACCACAATGAATTAAGCAATTTATTTTTTATTTAATGCTCAGGTGCGAAAACACATTGCAGCCTCCTTTTCTTTATCGTCTTCGCTACTTGAATGAGACTACAAAAGTATTTTTTATCAAATACATAGGTATTTTAATCAAAAATATAGGTATATCATTCATTTTTTCTCTAAAAAGTTTGTTTTTCTATTTTTTATTCGTATCTTTGTATCGAAGAAATAAACGATGTATTTCTTCAATTATACTAAAGCCCCTTCATATCATTTTTTATTATAGAACCATCCTGAAGAATAAGCGATTCTCTGGATGGTTCACTTTTTTTCCAAAAGTATTGCTTTCCCAACAAGAAAAACCGTATCTTTGTTCAGTCAAAACAAAATTCGACTCATAGGGGCATGATTTTCATCTATCTTTCGACAAGCAGTGCATGGAATCCCAACACTTGGGCTATCCTATGCGGCATATTGACAATATTCCTTGTCATAGTGCTGCTTATTGTCTATTTTATTTTCAGACGGCTCCATATTGACCTCGCTATTTTACGTGCAGCACTCCAAAAGCGGCCCTCCCCACCAATCATATCCCCGATTCCTGATTTGCCACCCCAGACTGAAACCGCCGATTCGGTCCAAACTCCGGTTTCCACAGTCGAAGCAAAGAACCAGTACACCTTATTAATTATAGAAGACCATCTGGAGATACGTCTGTATCTGAAACTGATATTCGGTAACGAATACAACTTGCTGATGGCCGAGAATGGTGAAGAAGGCTTCAAAAAAGCGTGCGAAGAAGTACCCGATTTAATCATTACCGATATCATGATGCCGGTAATGGACGGTTTCAAGTGCTGCCAGTTGGTAAAAGAAAACCTTACCACCTGCCACATCCCCGTCATTCTGCTGACCGCCCTCACCGAAGAGGCGAATGTAATGAAAGGAATCGAGCTGGGTGCCGACGATTACATCCAGAAACCTTTCAATCCCAACATACTGCGCACTAAAGTCAAACGTCTCATCAAGAGCCGCGCAGAATTGAAGGAAATATATACCCGACTTCTTACTCCCGGTCCCGAGTCGGAATCATCATCGGAAGAGATCCACTCTTACAGAATCGAGCGGAGATGGAAGAGAAAACAGAAGAAGCCGGAATTCGGTTCCCCGAAGATCCGTTCATCATGGAAATAGTGAGAATTATCAATGAAAACATGAAAAACCCCGATTTCAACGTGAAAAAGCTGGCAGACATCATGGTCATCAGCCAACCTACCCTCTACCGTCGGGTGAAGATGATTACTAATTTCACCATCAGCGAATTTATTCGGGGCGTTCGTCTGAAACGTGCTGCCGAGTTGTTGCGCAGCCGGCGTTACACCGTTCAAGATATAGCCGAAATGGTGGGATACAGCGACCTTGCTATGTTCCGCAAACACTTTGTCGATTTCTATGGCACCACTCCGTCCACCTTCAGCAACAAAATGCTGATGGAAAAGCCGGAATAATTACTTGCCAAGCACTTGTGCCAAATATTGCTCCACTTGTTCCACCGGCGCATCCTTCAGCAATACTTTTTTATCTTTATCAAGCAAATAAAGGGTCGGCATAGCTTTCAAGTCATACAGTTCCCTGTTCAGTACAGTCAATTCCTTATCATAACCGTTTATCCACTTGGAGGGAATCATGTCCTGATGATTCTCCCATACCTCATGCTCTTCATCAGGATAAAAAGCCAGAATCCTGACCTGCTTCATAATCTCCTCATCAGTGAGCACAGGAGATGATTTCATGTGGGCCAACACATCTGCACACCCATGACAATCAGGGTTATAAAACAACAGCAACGTATAAGGGCTGCGTAAATCATGCATACGCCGTTGTGCTCCCGAAGCCAGTGTATAGACAAAATCGGCAGCAACACCGCCCACCCGGTTCATGTTAATCAGCTTCAAGTCATAGCGTGCACGGCTCTGTGCCGCCTCATCCGCCGATGCATAAGCAGTAATGAAACGGCACACCGGCTCAAACAGCTCTTCATTTCTCATGGGAGAATTAGGGTCGAAAAGATACTTACGCAATGTTTCGACAAAATAGTCCAGCATTTTCGGTTCTGCAGATGCACTCTGCAAAGTGCGGGTCACACAAGAATCCGCCATTGCCTGCGGCACACGTGTCAGCAAATCAATATAATTCGCCATTGCCTGCTCCGTGACGTCGGGCACATGGATATAAGCCGTATCTTTAAACTCAAACTTATCCCAATAGTGATTCACCACAAAATGCAGCCTGTCTTCGGCAGACTGTAGCATAACAGGCACTTCGGGCAATGTAAAAGCCAATGTTTTCTTCTCACCGGCTTTGTCGGCGTTCCCATTTTCCTGCTTTTTCCCTCCGCATGAAGCAAGAAGAACCAGCAGCAGGGCCATAAATGTAAATCGATGCATCTTCATTATTGATTCGTCTGCAAAAGTTAGAACAAAGATAGTGTTTTTTGCCCGATATCCGAATGATTTCCAATCGTTTTCGAGCTTTGTTTCAGCTATCCGGTTTTGACGAAAGAAAGACCCTTTAAAAAACATACAGTTTAAGTTTCCATGTCATTTAATACAAATATCCATAGTATCAATTTCTTCTAATTCTTAGATTAATTTCCATCGCGTACACATCGAATCTTTCCTTGTATGTTTTGATCATTAGTCCCATCATTATAAAGTTTACCATGCCCATCCCGAGTCCAGTTATATGAAAAACCATTAGCCAGATAGAACAAAGACTTGTAAACATGAGCATAACGACCCGAATAACGATCTTGCCCCTTAGAATTCCATTTAGTCACAAGCGAGTTAGTTGGTATATTATCTTTGGTTTCTTGGTCGTTCCATTCCCAAAATTCAAATTTAGTACGTGTTAATAAAATTTCAGCATCTCCTTTAATCGTTTCTGAAGAAGTAGCCTGCATCATTATATTCACTTCTGTCAAAGTAGGAATACGCCATGAGCTTCCAAAAGTTTTACCACAAACAGTACTCCGCCCATCCTCAGCCTTTGTATTCTCGTCTTTGAATTTAACCTTTTCTGTTAGAGACTTATTATATGTAAATTTAATAGCCGGCCTATTATTTTCACTAAAAGTGGTACAATGCCCATCTATCTCTTTAGACTCCAAACTCTCGCGTACAGACGCTCTATTCAAATAGGTCAATTCAATAGTCTCATCAGACTTGGTGAAAATATTCTGATATTGATTTTCATCATCCCACTTGATATTATCTCTATCCGTTTCAGATACATCTACACCGAGGTCACGCACACAGCGAACATAGAACTTTGAATCAAAAGAATCATTTTTAGAACCGTTCGACAATCCCTCCTCGGCCCATAATATTTGCTGATTGTAACTAGAAATATAATGTTTATACTCCCACTTTCTATTATCACCAATCGCTTCATTAAAGTACAGACGAGCAGCCTGGTCATTAATGCCATACATTCCTATATACATTTGCTGATATTGATACAGAGAAGGTACATACCAGCGAACCTCATCGGCTGTAATCTTTCCATCTCCATTCAAATCTCTATTACGCTGCATACAAGCATATATCATATTCTGTGCCTTCTTATCAATTTTAAATGTCAGATACCCTCTATCATCAATAAGGGTCGTCCAAGCATTTTCATTATTAGGATAATAAACCGTGCTAAGGGTATTCTTACGACCATATTTTTCATCCTGACCAGATGTAATGTTTGTACCTTTCGGCATTGTTTTACTTCCTTCTGTCAAATTCTCTTCTATTGATTCCAGTCCCCAAGCACGATTCAATCCCGACGCATCTTTATTATAAATGGTCAATATTGCCTTTTGGCGCAACACATAAGCAGCAGAAGTCACACTGCTCCGTCCATCCGAGCTTATTTTTGTGTTTGCCAAAATCAATAACTTACGGTCATCCGTATTCACAAATTCTTTCCATGAAGCAACATCATTTGTCTTCGGATTTTTCTCATAATAGTTTTCATCCACATAAACCGTATAACGGACTTTATTATTGCTATCATAACTGGCATTTTTCTTCAAATCATCCAAGAATTCCTTAACAGTCATTATTTTCTTATTATCTTTGCTAGCTTTCGTATACGGATATGGATAATACTTACCATCACTATAAGTCGTTTCTTTAACAAATTTCACCCAATTGGAATAACGTTTCTGTTCTGCCGTCTCCGTATCATCTTCTCTATAAGCAATACTACCGTAAGGCGTATTGACAGCATAACCAAAACTCTTCAGCCTTTTAGCTGTTTCAATCTGTGCTTTTGTAAATTCCAAAACAGCGGTACCATAATGCGAATCAAACGGCACAGGTTGTCCTCCATCAAATATAACGACATCACCTTCCGCATCCGGGCGGTTCTCTGATTTAGTATTTACTTCCACTGTTATTTCATTCACACCTTTTACCCGAACGATATAGGTATATTGCGTATTGCGATTAGTAATGTAGCTATTATAATCATTACCTGAGTTTTCTCCAAGCAGAATATAATATTGTACATCGGCATCTACCGTAACAGGAGCATCTGATTTTCTCCCATTTTCATCTGTTACATAAGACTTTCCGGAAAAATGTCCTTTCAACAACACGTATGTGGCATTGGAAGGCGCATTGGTGAAAACTTTCCTTTCACTCTCTTTGCCGGAATCCTTTACCCTACTCCATGCAGCACGATCACCATAAGCTTCCACCTCTTTTTGAGCCCTGGCACATCTTTCCTGCACATAAAAACTAAACTCTCCCTTATTGGTAAAGTCATAACTAGTCACAGAATTATAATACGCAGCCTTATCAACTTCTTCTCCGGTAGAAAACAAATGCACTTCACGCGGCGCATTCACTACCTGCCAGCTTACCAACGTGAATGTTCCCTGACTGTCTTTACTGGTGTTCACATCAAATTTTATACTTGCATCAACACGAACCAAATGAATCTTTCCACCTAATTGTCCATCCTTAGAAATGGTAACTTTACCATCATCAGACAAAGCAGTGCCGGCACTATAATATCCACTCATTGTAAATGTGGAAGGAGTTACAGTCGGTTCCTTTGCCAACGCAGTTTTAAGCCCGGTTACATTTGTCACTTCATTTAAATCATCAAGAATAGCTGAACCAACTTTCATATTCACATTGGCAACCCCCATAATAATCCGTTCGCCCGAGCTCGTGATAATATTTGACAACGTACCAGCTTCTCCATTTTCATTTCGTGAAATGACAGCATTTGCATTTGTACTATACTCAGAAACACTATTCGTTTCACCACTGGCAAAATAGTATTTGCTTACCAACTTCTCCGAACCTGCATCAAAAATAAACAAATAAAAATCTGAGACTTGAGCTGTCAAATCTATAGCACGAGTTGAAATATTTACCGAATCCCTTTCAGGTACAGACAACTCCATGCTTATTGTAACTTCCCTGCCTCCTACCTGTGCATCAGGAACAAGCGAATCGTCAGCACACGAAATCATGCCCGATACAAGTAGAGTCAGCAAAACTACATACTTAAACTGCATATATAAATTGTTTCTTTTCATACTTTTTCCTCCTCTACTTATTTATTCAAATGGCGGAACAATTACACTGCCTCCAGCCTGCCAAGCATAAACATCGTATGACAAAACGATGATGTTTTCATCCTTCACCGTAATATTATATATGTATGAATAGTTACGAATCACATTCTCAGAAAATTCTATATTTTTCTCCTTTACTACGCCGTTTTGTTCGTAGGCTACAGTAATAGTCAAAGGTCTTTTAGCAATATCCTGTTCCGGCAGATAAATCTTATTTTCGTATGAAGTGGTGACATTAAGTCTTTCGTATTTGATAATTTGAGTTTCGGCATCAACCGGCACATCAGGAACTATATAATAATTGTTACTGAGAGTAGCATCAGACTTACATTTGCCTTTATTCATAGCCCCTTTAATGGTAATTCCGGTAATCTTAAATTTATTTCCATAACCCTTACCACCATCTATCAAGAATCCCAGTTTAGCCACCGCACGGTGCATATCGCAAGACTGAGTTAATTGGTTAGCAGATAAAGTAAATGCTGAGGTAGCTCCCCACATCGGAATACGACGATAATCCGATGACGTTTCATCAGTGTTCCACGGAGTCTGAGTTCCATCATAAGAATAAATCAAAGAGTTATAAAGCTCAGACTCCGAGATGCCTTCTCTGAAATCAGCATCAACTCCATTCTGACTTAAGTTGGCTAAAACCACCAATTTCAAGGAGCTGCCGAAAAGACCTGTTGCATCAAACGTACCTTCCAAAACCTTCACGTTAGAATTGCCTGACTGAGTGGTAACAGATGCAATTGGAACTCTCCCTTTAAAAGAGTTTCCTTGGAATACCAATACATAGACATCATCTTTAATGATTGTCTTTTGTCCCTCCGTTGTATCATCCGTGCCACCATCCGTAAAGTCTCGTGCCTGTGCCCCCCATTCTGCCGGGTCTCCCCCCGGCAATGCAATCTGCAAGTGCACGCTCACCCGTCCGTCGGTCTGCGGTTCGGGCACCATGCCATTGTCCTGACACGAAGCAAACCCGATACAAACGAGGAGTAATATTATATATGAGTACCATTTCTTCATAATTTCTTTTTGTTATGCGTTACACATTACATATTCATATCATTGAAACGAACCACCCAGTCATTGATAATGATGCGGGTATTAATCCATTTCATACTTTCGTCTAAGAAGAAAGTCATGTTGTACTCATCCTGACGGTCGAGATACTCCTGGTTAGTCATGTCATGACCTTCGGCTTCGGTGAGCAACAGGTATTTCACTAAGGGGATGGAGAGAACCGTTTCGCCGGTCTCGGTATTGGTAATAGTCAGCTTGGGGTTGTTTTCCTCCACCAACCGGCCCACTGTGATTTGGGCAATCGCCACACTGATGTTGTCATCTTCGCCAGCCGTGTCGCCTTCGGCACGTGCCGACTTGCCTACCACCGTACCGCCTTGTGCACGGTAATAAGGATAATATGTCAGAGTTTCGTCCGAAATCAGTTTGTTGTCGTAGTTCATCAAACCGTTGTCGTCCGTAATCGTAAATTCAAATTTATCTACATCTACCGTTACCCCGTCCATTTGCTGGAGGATAACGCGGATGGTATTGGTGTTCTTCACCAAAGGAACAGTCACCACTTGTTGGGTTGCCGCGCGGGTAAACGACTGTTTGGTCACCTCGCCATGCCACAAAGAAGAAAGCTTGCTGCTTACCACAGCGCTTCCGTCGGCTGCGCGAGAGTAAATGCGGTCCATTTTACATTGAAGCTCTTCCAACGAAGACACTCCCTGCGTAATCAAAGGAACGGAGAAGGAGGCCTCATCACTCAGACCCGCCCATGTAATAAGGTGGTAATCGCCCGGCTCCATATCGACCACCATCGAGTAGCCGTCGGCGGCCAAAGCATCGCCTGCCTCAGTTTTCTGGTATACCAGCTTGCCGTTGTCATCAAAAGCATAAAGAGCAACACTGCTTACTTCGCGAGAGAAAGCATCGGCATACTTCATGTTATAGTCATATTTGAATTTTACTCTATATTCTACAGAGCAATCTACATCATCTTCATCGAGTATGCTGTCGCACGACACAACGGCACTTCCCAATGTCATGGCCATCATCAAGCCAAAAGAGAATTGTCGGGCGAATGTTTTTACTGTTTTCATGCTTTTATTGTTTTAATGGAATGTTAGAATAGTAATTTCTGAAAAAGGAGTGGAGGAGGATTGCCTCCTCCACTTTATTTAGAGAGTTTTTGTGTTCGGATTAGAATTCAATGTTGTTGAAACGTACCTGCCAAGGAAGAATCTGAGCTGACAACTTCAGATAGAAGTTCTTGTCTGTATCCTCACCTTGTTCGTCACCTGTCGGGAATACAATTTCTGCACTACCAATCGATTTGAAACCTGTTACCTTCAACACATAAACATTGTTACGCATAATTGCACGTTCCATAGTTTCGCTTCCTTCATGGTGGAAAATATCTTCTGAACAATAGTAACAATGTCCACTTTCGTATGTAGTTAAGTTTTCCGTATCTGCTTTAACATCATTTATAGATTTACCGTTATTAGCAGCAGCTTCCGCAAGGCTCAAATAATATTTTCCCTTATATTTATATACGTCATTATTATAAGAGTTACCGTCTGCATTGCAAATCCGACCACGGAAAATCACACCTGTTACATAATTACCATTCTGGTTTGCCTTCTTTACGATGTTTTCAAAACAATAAGCCAGAGTAGTTCCTACCTGCTTATCTGCTGCTGAGATAGGTAATTCCTTAAAGTACGATTGAAAATCTGCAGTTTCTTCATAATTCTTATTAGTTACCTGCACAGCTTTCACAGCACTTGCTACATTATAGAAATAGTTAGCATAGGCTGTTCCATCAGCATTTTTTGCCACGGTATTCGGATCCATCAAATATTCCGCAGAACTTAAAGTTCCAAAGAAAGTAGGGGCACTCCAACTTGATTCATTAGCACGATGTCTTACAGCATATACAGAGTTAGAAAGATTTACCAAAGCAACTTTATCCAGCTTAACATACCAATTTCTAGTACCGGTTGTCTTCTCTGTATTCCATACGATAGCGTCTGGATTAGTAACGGTTGTTTTCTCAAACAGTCTATCCTCAGGATGACTATTTGCAGCAGGATAATCTCTACCTGTAAACACATAATAATCACCTTTATGTTCATAGATATTTTGTCCATCCAATGTACCACAAGCCATACCGGTCATATAGGTAGCAATCTCACTTTCAACACGCCAACCCGAAGTTGTCTTAACTGTATATATGTCAGTTGTATCTTCCACCTTATACAGATTATTCTGTTCAGCAGGCATATAAGTAATCTTGGAAACAACACGCTCTACATCAACAGAAGCACTAGCAGTGGATGGGGAGTCTTTCTGATTTGAAACCACATTCGCTGTAACCGCTGTTCTATTAACCATCATAAATTTATTGTCGCTAGCAATAACAGATGTAGGTTCACCATTAGTAGCGGCCTTTACTTCATAGCTAGTAATATAGTCATACATAGATTCTTTGCCTGAAGGAAGAGTACCATTATTGTCAATAAACATATTTATTGCAGTTTTGATTTCCTGACATGGGTTCAAAATCACAATAACACCATAATTGCCCAATTCAGCAACTTTCAGTTGAGGTTCATAAGTAATACTTGTACCACTTCCTTGTCTATTCAATTGTTCACTAGTCAAAAAGAAAGCAAACTCCTTACCCTCTTTGTGCAGCAGCACCACAGCATCAGTTACACCGGATTCAACACCTGTACCGGGATCTGTTGTATTACCTGTTTCATTATCAGCCGCACGTGATGAATCAGTAGTAGCACCAATTACCAATGTCAAGTTAGCCTTCACTTTTTCTTGTTCGCCATTACCATTGTTATCCACAATGTCTTCGTTTGTACATGCAGCTAATGCAGCGCATGCAAACAGTCCGAATAATAAACCCTTAATCTTCATAATTTTAATTTTTAAGTTTGCAATTATTATGTTTTGTAAATTTCATTCTCGCATTCGTTCTTGTCTTTCGACATTGCAAAGATAAGGGCGTTTTAGGATTGGTCTTAATCGGTGTTTTCGGCAAAATAGATTGGCAAATTCGGAAAAGTGCATTTCATGGGTAATTTCAAGGGCATTTAATTCAATTTTGAATGATACACACATTGCGATGCACAAAATACCCACTATCTTTTTTCCAATTATTTTTTGCGGGAAGAAGCTTTTTCAAGTCTCCTTTTTTCAATTGTTAAATTATTCAATGAATTGCCCACCACAAGGTAAAACGTTCAGTGTCTAAAGGTGGATTTGCCGACGCTTTCCTACTGCTTATCGCATACAAAGGGAAGGGTAAGGTGTTTCATGCCGTCAGCTAAGGTCTTTTGAGCGGAAGATTACTATAGTCTGCGGCAATGGACTGTATAGTCCATTACTGCAGACTGTACAGTCCATTGTAGCAGACCGTACAGTCCACTGCCGGAGACTGTAATAGTTCGACTTATAAAAGGAGATAATCTAAAGGAGGGAAATGCTTAGTCGGACTGATATAATCAGTTAGCTATCGGCAAGAACGAATGATACTCTTTTTACGGAAGACCGGAAATAAAAAAAGGTGAGACATTACGCTCACCTTTACTGAAAATATATTCTTTCTTATCAAAGGGAATCAATTCAGAGGGAATCAATTTCGGCAAGGGAAAGATGGGTGATGTTCATAATCTGCTCCGGTGTCATTCCCATGGATTTCAGATTGCGGGCAATTTCAAGAGCTTTTTTTTGTTCCCCTCTCTGCAAGCCTTTCTCGATACCTTCTTCAATACCTTTCTGAACACCTTCTTCAAAACCTTTCTGAACACCTTCTTCAAAACCTTCCTCGATACCCTTCTTGGCAGCATAGTCAATAGTAGCCAAATAGTCACGGTAGGCATTGACACTATTTTCATAGCGCACACGATCTTCCTCCGAAAGAGAATGAACGTCAACAATCTCCTCCAACTTCTTAAATACGGCTTTTTGAGCTTTAAAAGGCATACGGTTCAATGTTTCCATGTTAAATATACAAAGATAGCAATTTATATAGAAAAGGAACCCTGAAAAGGCTTGTTTTTAAGAATAAATACATATTAAGCGAAAAGCTGTACGCATCAGCCTTTCTCGCTCATCTCTTACATCGTTCACCCAACACTCCGGCAAACATATCTATTTCTCTTTTGGAAATATTCAATCGTGTAGCCAACTCTCGCCATCCATTTACGGCTTCAATTACCTCTGAAATAATTTTTTCCGCTGTTTTCCGGTTAAGCATATAATCTTCGCAAGCATGAAGCAATGAACTCAACTCTGCTTTGTTGGAAGTTGATGAGATGAGCAGGCTTTGATACTCATTCAACGTAGGATTCATATCGTATGCAGGAGAAAGCGTCCAACCTTTTGCAGTCAAAAGAAAGCCATGATTACGGAAATGGTCATCGCTATTGCCGATGCAGATATTAAAAGCCACACGATGATAGAGTTCCTGCAGATTATCGTCTACATTCGTACAGTTTTGGATTATGAAATCGACTATATCCAAATAACCATGTCCTGTAGTTGCATTGTCACCATCATTGAGCCCCAATAAAGTCATTGCAGAAGCAAAATGAATCCGTTTTCCTTCCCGGGTTCTGTCGAAGCGTTGCGAAAGCAAGGTGTGATATTTTTCTCCTGTAGCCATCACTTTGGTTTCCGCGGCATTTATACCGGCTTTCACGGCAAGAAGATGACTAAAATGTTCCCAAAGCCCGGCATCATAATCATCTTTACGTGAAGGGAACTTGGCGATATAAAGCGTTTTATCCGTGTCTATCACACTGGCTTTGGGCCTTGCACCACCCAAGGAAGACCCCGGCTGTACAAGTTGAGCAACCCATTTCCTGTCAGGAAGAATATTCTCCTCTTCGCTTTTCTCAATTTCTGCACCGGCTGCAACCAACTCTCTAATATCCGTCAGAGGTGGGATTTTCAACGACTCACTCATATTTATAAATCCTCCGTCTTTTGATTCCTTGAAACGGAAAGCACCCATTCGGGAAAAATCATCGGTGCCGGTCAAAAAGTCGAAAGAAGATAGCCTTCGTACCGGTCGTTTTTCTTCCTTCGCTGCAATCTGCTCTCGCCGCAACAACAATGTACGTCCCCAACGATCCGGCAAAGCATCAGAAAAACATCCGAATATATCTTTCTCCGGTTGCGTATGTTGCTGTCCCGGATAATTATTCAGGTCATCGCACAGAAACAAATCTACATGTTTTTTCAACCACGCATCGCTAAATGTGAAACAATAGCTGTCCGAACCACGAAGAGATTCATAGCCCAACTCGCCAATGAACTCAACTTCCTTGAGCCAATCAAAATCAGCATATACATATAGCTTCTTCATCATTTACTCCTTTTTTGATGCACGTTCCCTTGTCTTCAAGCTCAAATCTTGTAAAGCTTTTCCCAATTTATCTTCTTTGGCCAACCACAGAATATCATCGTCAAGCTGTAAAGCATATAGCACTCGCAAGTAGATTCCGATTGCTACTGTCGGTACACCTTTCTCTATTCGGGACACGGTTAACGGTGAACAGGTAGCACGTTCTGCCACCTGAGCCACGCTCAGATTCCTGCGTAAACGAGCCAATTTAATCTGCTCTCCTACAACAGACATCTTCTGCTCTAGTTTTCGAGGCAATTTAGTCCCCATTGTATTCTTTGTCATACTCAATATATCATATAATATGCAAATATAATGCTTTTTATTTATTTAATGATATGTTATAGGTAAAATACTGCAACGCCACACAAGTATCATGCACATAACACCTGAAAAGGCTTGTTTTTTAAGAATAAATACATATTAAGCGAAAAGCTGTACGCATCAGCCTTTCTCGCCTGAAAGTTTGAGCCGTTTATCTCTCATACTCTCACCTTACGCGTAACAAGTTAATTATAAACGTGTTATATGGTGATAGTAAAAAACATTTGCTCTCACCTATGCTCTCATACTCTCACCACATTTTGAAATACGCCTCCGCATAACATACTAATTGTCAACTACATACCTTTTATTTTATGAGTTTCCCGGGGTGATGTAAAATAGGACGTTTTAAGCGTTTTTCCTCAAAAAGTGTACATGTGCACCTTCATGGAATGTAACGGTGCACAAAGTCCGGGCAGAGGTAAAAAGACTAAGGTCTTTTTTAAAAAGCTCGTTATCTTTTTTAAAAAGCTCTTGGTCTTTTAAAAAAACGTCCTTGTCTTTTGGGAAGTGCATCATTTCACACGTTAGTACGCGTAAGCCTGTACGTACGTATGCGTAGGTCTGTACGTACGTCCGCATAGCCTCACGCTTACGTATGTATATCCTCATGCAGACGTACGTGTAAAAAGAGGGCTCTGACACGAGGATGAGTCTGCAAGTTTTGTCTTAATATCAGAATAAGCAGGGCTGCTTCTGTTTCTTATAAAATTCAAAATCCGGGTACAGCCTCTGCTGTCCCGGATTTTACCTTGCGCTTTTCACAAAGAGCAAGTTTCTTCTAACATCTTTTATTGTACTGTTTATTTCTTATTTCCAAATATAGCATTGTCTTTTCTTTTTTTAGCGACTTCTTCCAAGTTGGCACCGGCTTCAGAAGAACCTAGGCTCTGTGCCTTCTTGAAATTAGTCTCTGCTTGGTCGAGGTCTCCCTGCAACAGATTCAGCACGCCTCTGTTGTTCAGCGTTGCACTCGCTTGTGCATCAGCCTTGTCCAGATAACGGGCTGCCTGTTGCAAGTCACCTCGTTGGAGTTCGATAGCGGCAGCGTTTATATTCGCTGTTGGGTCATCAGGGAACATGCGCACTGCCACATCGAACACTTCGTTGAATTCCTTACTGCCCTTTGCATAGGTCTGAGCCACCAGGTACATTTCCTGCAAGCTCAACTGCTGGGGACGTGTCTTTATGATTTGTTTCGCTTCTTCTACATTAAATCCACGCACCACATAGCGCACTGTGTAGTCTGAATGACGCAAGCCCGGATAGCAGTCCTGCAACAGTGAAGCGTATATCTTGCCACCATCCAGAGCTTTGATGCGTCCTTCTTTGAAATCAAAATCATTTTCATCCTTATCTATTATGAACAGTATTTCGTCTTTGCGCGGCAAATTGCTCTTTGCCACATAGTCACGCAGGCCGGCCCAGTCTTCGGCTACCGAATTAACCCGGAACAGGTCTGACTTGAAACCGTAGGAGTCCATCACATACTTCTTCAGCGCCTCGGCACGGCCTTGAGCCAGACGAGCATTGGATGCATAACGGCCTTCGGGAGATGCATAGCCGGTGATGTCTATCTCGGTAATCTGTGTATTGGCATCGTTCTTCACCACATCTACCGTTGCCTTAATCTTTTCGAGTTCGGAAGGATTGCGGCGGTAGTCGGGATAAATCTTTGTCTGGTTCACCGGAAAGTCGAGATAAGCCTGACCTTCTTCAGCACGGTTTTTGATGGCTTCGACAGCCGGAGACACAAAAGCTACCATCGGCTGCACGGTGTAACGTTCCAAGTTGGCACGAGCGATGAGGGCATTGCTCTCTTCCTTCTGGCAGTTGGCACAACCACGTACATCGGCCAACAGCTCAAGCTCTGCACCGTTCATCCACTTTTCGTAAGGGATGCGTGCCGAGTAATTCACCGTTTGTGATGTTCCGTTCTTGCGGCGCAACACCGAGAAGGCATCCGCAGGAATTTCATGATTGCGCTGCTGCACAATATTGCGTGTGCGGCCATACACCCAAATGGCAGGCAACACCTTATTATAACTGTTATCTTGAGTCTTCAGCACCGGAGTAAGTGTAGCCACACGGTTGGAAGATAGCTGCATATCGGCCGGAAGGGTAACATCCATTCCTATCATCACCTGGCCGTTGTCACCTATCAGGATAGAAGGGTTAGCAACCTGAACCCGGCTGCCGCACAGATTCTGTGCACCTGCCGGAAGCACCGGCAGCAACAATGTTAAAAGGATATAGCGTATCAGTTTCATAATTCATCTGTTTTTAGAATATATAAATAAGGTTGAGGGCAGCCTTGGTAGGACCGAAATAGTTCTTATGAGATTTCTCTACCATGTCTCCACATTCTTCACACTCATATTTCTTATAGCTCACGTATGCATAGCCGATACCTATGGTTGCGCCCAGGTTCCAATGACGCCCCAATACAAACTGGTAACCGTAACTGATGCCACCGCCATAGAACCGACCTTTATAACGATAGTCTTTCAAATCATCAAAAGGCGAGAAAGGTAAATCGATACCGGTGGTGTGATAAGCGCCTCCCATCAGATGGGCACCAAAGAAGTGGCCGTTGAATTTATCACAAAGCCAATAGCGGAGTTCGGGTTGAACCATTGCCAGTTTTAGCATTTTATTGTCGCTGTACTTCCATGGATTGTAATACACCGGTATATCCAAGGTCAGTTTCTTGCTCAAACCCACTTCTACTCCCAGATTCGGTATGGCAACTGCATCCATCGCCACATTGGTCTTAACAGCTACCTGTCCATACATATATAAGGAAGAAGCCAGCAGACACATCAATACAAATAAAGTTCTTCTTATTACCATATTCATTTCACCTAAAGTTGTTTTCTACTGCTGCAAAGATAGGCTCTATTTTTTTAACAGGAAGTTGGCGAATTAGTCTTTGTTAAGAGGTAGTTTCGGCAAAATGCAAAGTAGCCCCGAAATTAATTCACCCCTCATCGGGATAAAGTGTCGGGAAATTATTCACGGAGAATTATTCATTGGGATGAAAGAAACACCGATGGCGTTTCTTTCACATAGCACCTGTGTTTCATTCATAATGAATAAATCACCGTTTTATGCTTAAAATACCCTCGTTTTATCCAATAAGGGGTGTTTAATTCATAAAAAGAGGGTGTTTTACTCAAAAATTCTTCGAAATAATTTGTTTATTTGAAAATAATACCTACTTTTGAGGCGAATGATAATGGGTCAATCATTCAAACGTATAAGAAATAATAAAAAAATAGTTCTATGAAGGCAATTTATTTATTAATTGTCACACTCATCATGATGAGTTTGGCATCCTGCACTGCAGAAAGTAGTGACCCCGTTGACAACTCAAGTTCAACGTATTTTTTGGAAAAAACGTATGGCGCCAGAAGCGTTACATACGAGGAAAACAATTCTGACAATTTGAATCTAAACGATTTACCTGCTATCAGTTTAAAGGAAGCAGATGAAATCTTATCGAATCTTCGCAAACATACCAATGCGAAAGAAGAACATAATGTATTGGCTGCCGATAAGGGCAATCAAACTTTGCTGAAAGTGATTACCAGCCAGACAATCAATGGCAAGTACACCTTCACAATTCAGCTTAACCTTACCAGCTATGCCGACGGTGACTTATATTACAACGGATATAATGCCGAATGCAGTTCCTCACTCATGAAATGGTATGTGAAAGGATTCAGCTTGGCCAGCGACAACAGTGAAGGCAACTTTATTTTCCAATCAGAAAGCTATATTTATATGAAGGTGGCAGACAACGGAATCAAATATATGCAGATTCCGGTTAGCATCCGGGGTACTTATAACCCGAAGAACCATGACGCTTCATTCACTTATAAACTATAGGTATCAGATTCTATAAATCAGTTAGGGCTGAAAAGATTGTGAGGTGATATTAAGCTCTATGAAGGGAAGGAAGAATCTGTATGCGTGATAGGTGCACATGGGTTCTTCACTTCCTTTCTTTTGAATTATTATTTAACGTATGACACTTCAATGGTATATCATTCAATCATAACACACTGATTTACAATACAGAAAAGAAAACTATGATTGATATACCACTCATCATGGCAGCAGTATGCGGCCTGACTAATCCGACTTTTTAAAAAGTTTCTAAGCTAAAATATTGATTATAACATATTAAAAGTCTATTTTTGCAGATATCCTTAAAATAGTCTAAGAAAGATATATGACATAAGTATATAGAACCGTAACCGTACTATAGATTTAAATGAAATGAAGGGAATATGAAAAGAAGCGGAACATTAACGACACCGATTGCAGGGCTACTTGTAGCTGTCCTGTTAGTAGGTATGGGAGTAACCAAAGCTAAAGCACAAAGCTTTTTCCGACAGACGGGAATCCAGTTACTTACCAAACAAGAGGGATTAAGTAACAACACACTGACTGAAATCTATCAGGATAAAAGTGGATTTCTATGGTTGGGCACGGACGTGGGTCTAAGCCGCTACGATGGAATACACTTTCACAACTACAATTCTGCTGATAAAGAGCCATATTCCATTACCGGCATTTACGAGACTTCCGATAAGATGCTTTGGTCAAGAATAGCAAACTTGAACAAGTTGTCGTGTTTCAACAAAATGAGGGGATGTTATATGACTCTCGCTTCGTCTACCCCTGAAGTGCTGGAAGATATTCAAGACTTATGTGTAGTAAAAGACAGGATATATGCCATCACCTCACAAGGAGCGGTAGAGCTGAAAGCCGAACAGGAAATTGACAAGATGAACATTACACCCGCTCCCTTGCCTAATATAAAAGGTACACCCTCCAAATTCTATGGCTACAACAACAACCTATATATACTTACCCGCGAAAACAAACTCATACTCTATAACCTGACAGAAAAAAAAGGCGAATCACTGGACTGCGCCGAACTGGGAATAACCAATGCAGAAGATATTGACAATATACATATATATAATGAGTACTTATGGATTTGCAGCCACAACAATGGAGTGCTCTGCTATGACACAATAACAAAGGCGGCACGTAAACTGGACAAAGGAGACCATACGCACAGTGTGCAAGACGCATGCGTCCGTGATATCATACAAGCAGACGACACTACTTTCGTCATGGCATCGGGCACTTCATTGGCGTTAGTCAAATTTGAGAATAAAGAGTATCTGAAAGCTCCCATTAAAATAATCAACTTGATTGAAAATGATATTTATTACGAACCTATCATCAAAAACAGAATCACGCGCATTTATCTCGACAAGCAGAGCCAGGTGTTATGGGTTGGCACTTTCGGAAGAGGGTTGCTGAAATTAAATTTGTTGGGAGATAATGTAAACCGCATCCAACTGGACAATGAAATAAGGTCACTTAATGGAATAGCAGAAGACAGCAACGGATGTATATGGCTGGCTACCGACAACAAGGGTATATATAAAAGCCAAACAAAGAGTCTCTCGCCGAATATACAGTTCCTGCCATGGGAGAAAGCCGACAAAAACGGAGATTACTGTTTGTTTAAAGACAAAAACGGACACTTGTGGTTCGGAGACGAGAAAGGAGATATTCTCTTGATGAAACCTACCACCAACGAAATTGTTTCTTTTCACCCCCAGCCGGAAGAAACGGATAATCAGGTCTCTGCTATCAAAATACTTTTCCTCAACTCGCGCAACGATTTATGGATTGCAACAGAAAATGCCTTGATGGTATACGACCACCAAGGTAAAGACTGTCTGGCATATATGCCTTATACGAAAGAAATAGAAAAAATAACCGCCATCTGCGAGGATGGTGACGGCACCATGTGGCTGGGAACAGCAAAAGGATTGTTCCAGGCTGTGCGCGAAGGTAAGAAAGTAACACTGAGTGGAGGATACGAACAGAAAAACAATCTGGTTCCGGGCAAGGTTATGGCTATCTATATGAATAACTATAATCAATTATTCGTATCATACGCTAACAAGATTATCCAAATCGACGGAAAAGAAAAGAATGTGGTGTCGACCATGCTTCTTGACAGAGATTTACCCAACGGACACATCGACTGCATGGTAGACGACCGAAACGGAAATACCTGGCTGGGCACCAATTCGGGCATTATAACCGTCAACAATAAGAACAATTCTTTCTATCTGTATGCCTTCCCCGAGAACTATTATCAGGTTTGCCGGCTGAACAACGGAAAATTACTGTGGGTAAACTCTACGGGCTTACTTTACTTTGACCCCCGACAGCTGAAAGAAACTTCCAGCAACCGAAAATATTATATCGCCGACATTGATGTGAATTATAACAAAGTGGAAATAGGCGAAAAAGTAAACGGACAAGTCATTTTGGATAAACCGGCGCATTTAATAGACCGGCTTACCCTGAACTACAACAATAACAATCTCGTGCTTTACCTGAGTGACTTGCGTTACGGCACTTCTCCCAATAAGGTGGAATACCGCCTGCTGCCCAATGACAAAGAATGGCGTTTTGGTGATTATGACCAGGTAAGGCTAAGTAACATCAAACCGGGAGACTATATACTCGAAATAAAGCCCTCCTATCCGATAGAAGGAAATGAACAAATCACCCGCATAGCCATCACTGTCGGCAAGTATTGGGCTACTACCGGATGGGCGGTTGCAGGCTACATACTTATCATCATAATATCCATATTCCTGACTTGGCTCTACCTCAATAGGAAAGCACTGAAGCGGCAACTGTATAAAGAAAAGGAAGTGCAAATGAAAGAGCGTCTGGAAGAGGCTACGGAGATAAGAGCGGAAGAAAAGAAGAATCAGCAAATGCGTGACCAAATCAGGTATATGCTGGCACGTGAACTGAGAACGCCCCTGTCACTGGTCACCGCACCTCTGAAAGAAATGATAGACAACTCGGCATTGCCGGAGTCGTTCCTGCAAAAAGTAAAAGTGGCCTATCGAAACTCAATCTGCATGCAGGACATTTGTAACCAATTGCTTAATATTCATCAGGAAGAAAACTATGGCCCTACGCTGAATGTAGCTCCATACGCGGCAAGCCGTATAGCCGACGAAGTGGTACGCTCTTCGTATGAGCTGCTGAATGTCAGCCCCATCAACTTGTATTACGACAAGGATAACAAGATAAACGCGGAAATATGGATTGACCGGCAAAAAATCATGTTTGTCCTCAAAAATATAATGTCGAACGCATACCGGCATATCTCTTATGCCGGTGCTGTCCGCTTTATTGTCAGCACCACAAACCTGAAAGGAAAAGAATACTGCCTTTTCACTATCGAAGATGATGGAAAAGAAGTGATTGAGGAATCATCTGTCACCTATCTGGGAGAAGATACTTATATCTCACCGAGCAATTATCTGCATCCTGAACTGGGTATCGAGATTATGAGAAGAACGGCACTCGACCATCACGGAGATATTCAAATCAAGCAAGACAAAGAAACTGGTACTTCCGTCACCTTGTATATTCCGCTGGGCAAAGAGCATTTTGAAGGAGAAGAATATGTGGTATTCGTCAAACCGGGACACATGCAGGTAGACGACAGCCAGGCAAAGATTATCACTGTGGAGGACAAGAAGAAACAGGAACTGCAGGACAGCATCATCCCCCGACCGATTGAAAGTCCTGAAACGAAATATAAAATACTCGTTATCGAAGACCATGCGGATATCCGGCTTTATCTGAAAGTGTTATTCGGCGGAACCTATAATATCATTATGGCAGAAAACGGTGAAGAAGGAGTGAAAATAGCACGTAAAGAGATACCCGACCTGATTATTACCGATGTAATGATGCCTGTGATGGACGGATTCGAATGTTGCCGCATACTGAAAGAGGATTTAAAGACTTGCCATATTCCTATCATCCTGCTGACAGCATTAGTAGGCGATGAGGATGTGGTGAAAGGTATCGAACTGGGTGCCGACGATTATATCCTGAAACCGTTCAACCCGGAAATTCTGCGCACAAAAGTAAAACGACTCATCAAGAGCAGAGTGGAATTGAAACAAATCTATACCAAACTGCTGATGCCGTCTATCAGCACTATCGGAGATACACAAGAAGAAAACGAAATTGCCATAGAAATTGAAGATCCGTTTGTCACACAAATCCTGAAAATTGTAAATGACAATCTGCAAAATCAGGACTTCAATGTGAAGAAACTTGCCGAAATGCTGAACATGAGCCAGCCCACCCTCTACCGAAGAGTGAAGCAACTCACCAACTTTACTATTATAGAGCTGGTAAGAGGCGTGCGCCTGAAACGCTCGGCAGAGCTGTTGCGGACTAAAAAATATAGCGTGCAGGAGGTAGCCGAAATGGTGGGCTATAACGACATTCCAACCTTCAGAAAGCACTTTGTCGATTTCTACGGAACAACTCCGTCTACATTTAACAGCAAAGAAGAGACCGAAGATAAAAAATAAACGTTAACAGCCAAATATTTTTTCAACTAAAAATCGTACCTTTGCAGCCAAATATTAGGTATAGTATGCAAGACATTAGAAACATTGCCATCATCGCCCACGTAGACCACGGAAAAACAACGCTCGTGGACAAGATGATGTTGGCGGGACATTTGTTCCGCAACGACCAGACCAATGGAGAACTGGTATTGGATAACAATGACTTGGAACGTGAGAGAGGTATAACAATCCTTTCGAAGAACGTTTCAATTAACTACAATGGAACAAAAATCAATATTATTGATACTCCGGGACACGCCGACTTCGGTGGTGAAGTGGAACGTGTGCTCAATATGGCCGATGGATGTATCCTGCTGGTAGATGCGTTTGAAGGCCCGATGCCTCAAACTCGGTTTGTACTCCAAAAGGCATTACAACTCGGTTTGAAGCCGCTAGTGGTAGTCAATAAGGTGGATAAACCCAACTGCCGTCCGGAAGAAGTATACGAAATGGTGTTCGACTTGATGTTCAGCCTCAACGCCACAGAAGATCAGTTGGACTTCCCGGTTATCTATGGTTCCGCCAAAAATAACTGGATGGGCACTGACTGGAAAACTCCGACCGACAACCTGACAGCACTGCTGGATGCTATCATCGAACATATTCCCGCTCCAAAACAACTGGAAGGTACTCCACAAATGTTGATTACCTCTTTGGACTATTCATCATATACCGGACGTATCGCTGTGGGCCGCGTTCATCGCGGAACATTGAAAGAAGGCATGAACATTACTCTGGCAAAGCGTGACGGCTCGATGGTGAAGTCTAAAATCAAAGAAGTACATACATTCGAAGGTTTGGGACGCAAAAAAACCGATGCGGTATCATCGGGTGATATCTGTGCCATTATCGGTGTAGACGGCTTTGAAATCGGAGATACAATCTGCGATTACGAAAATCCGGAACCATTGCCACCTATCGCCATCGACGAACCTACCATGAGTATGTTGTTCACTATCAACGACTCTCCTTTCTTCGGTAAAGAAGGTAAGTTTGTGACGTCACGCCACATTCACGACCGTCTGATGAAGGAATTGGATAAGAACTTGGCGTTGCGCGTTCGCAAAAGTGAATTGGAAGACGGCAAATGGGTAGTGTCCGGACGTGGTGTATTGCACCTCTCTGTCTTGATTGAAACAATGCGCCGTGAAGGTTACGAACTTCAGGTGGGACAGCCGCAAGTTATTTTCAAAGAAATAGACGGAGTGAAATGTGAGCCGGTAGAAGAACTCACAATCAGTGTTCCCGAAGAATTTGCCAGCAAGATGATTGACATGGTAACTCGCCGTAAAGGTGAAATGACCTCTATGGAGTCTCAAGGAGACCGTGTCAATATTGAATTTGATATGCCTTCACGCGGCATCATCGGCTTGCGTACCAATGTATTGACTGCTTCTCAGGGAGAAGCTATCATGGCACACCGCTTTAAGGAATATCAACCCTACAAGGGCGATATCGAACGCCGCAGCAACGGTTCTATGATTGCAATGGAAAGTGGTACGGCTTTTGCTTACGCGATTGACAAATTGCAAGACCGCGGTAAGTTCTTTATTTATCCGCAAGATGAAGTATATGCAGGTCAGGTAGTGGGCGAACATGTTCACGATAATGACTTGGTTATCAATGTAACTAAATCAAAGAAACTGACCAATATGCGTGCGTCGGGCTCGGACGACAAGGCGCGTATCATTCCGCCGGTAATCTTCTCATTGGAAGAAGCATTGGAATATATCAAGGAAGACGAGTATGTGGAAGTAACTCCAAAGAGTATGCGTATGCGTAAAGTAATTTTGGATGAGCTGGAACGTAAAAGAGCGAACAGAGGATAAGAGAAAACTGCTATATATCAAAGAGAGACGGCTCACTGTTGAACCGTCTCTCTTCTTTTATTATTCCATCTTAATGGTTTTATTACGTACTCTGCGAAGTATATTCTGCATATCATATACCACCTCAGGGTGCTGTAATGCCAGATTAGCACGTTCATTAATGTCTTTCCTCATATCATAAAGCTGAGGGGTACTTGAGTTACCGGTCTCAATTTTAGGTCCCCACTGTATCATTGCAGGACCATCATTCGGCTCAATGTATTTCCAGTCTTTGGTACGCACGGACAAAACATGATTAGCTGCCTGTTCAATTACCCAAGGACGGTCGGCATTGTCTGTTCCCAGCAAATTGCCGATGCGGTTATGGCTGTCCGAGGCACTGCCTTTGGGGAACTTGGCATTTACCAACGAGCCCAAAGAAGCCATCCAGTCAATCTGCGACATCAAAACATCCGACTCACGGCTTTCCTTAATCTTCTTAGGCCAACGCACGATGGCAGGAACGGCTGTACCTCCTTCGAATGCACTGTATTTATTTCCTCTCCACGGACCGGCAGGACTATGCCCGTTCAACAATTCTTCTGCTTTATCGTCATAACCGTCATCCACCACAGGACCATTATCGCTGGACAGGATAATCAGTGTATTTTCCGCCAAGCCCAGTTTGTCGAGTGTCTCCATAATCTGACCTACCGACCAGTCAAACTGCACAATAGCATCTCCGCGTACGCCCATCGGGTTCTTTCCACGGAAACGGTCGTGCGGGAAACGGGGAACATGAACGTCATTGGTTGCAAAATACATAAAGAAAGGTTCATCTTTATGCTGTTTGATGAAATCAATGGCATGAGTGGTAATGGAGTCTGCAATATTCTCATCTTTCCAAAGAGCTTTACCACCGCCTTTCATGAAACCGATGCGGCCAATGCCGTTTACAATAGCCATATCATGTCCGTGACTGGACTTCTGGTTATAAAGCAACTCAGGATTGTCTTTTCCGGTAGGTTCACCGGGGAAATTACCTTTATAACTCACCTCAATAGGTGCGGAAGGATCATAATTGGCCACCTTTCCATTCTCTATAAACACACAGGGAACACGATCGGCCGGAGCTGCCATAATGTAATGATAGTCAAAGCCCAAATCACCTAATGATGAAGGAAGAGGAGCATTCCAATCCTGCTCTGCAGTCTTGTCTCCCAACCCTAAATGCCATTTTCCGATGGCACAAGTGGCATATCCGGCGTTCTTAAACATATCTGCCATAGTATACTGCCCCGGTCGGATAATCATTCCCGCATTTCCGGCCGCAATATCTGTGTCGGGACGCCGCCACGCATATTCACCTGTCAGCAACGAGTAGCGGGAAGGGGTACTGGTAGCAGCTATAGTATGGGTATTGGTAAAACGAATACCTTCACTCGCCAAACGGTTGACATTGGGAGTCTGTACATTCTTTGCACCGTAACATTCCAAATCGCCATAGCCCAAATCATCCGCAAAGATAATAATCACATTAGGTTGTTCACGATTGGTCACCTTATTGTCTTTAGGAGTCTTGGCCTCCGCTGTCAGAGCAGAGCACAACACCGGTGTCAAAAGAGATAAAGCCAAATACTGTTTTTTCATAATACTTTAATATTTTAGTCAGAGACTAACCGCTTTACCAAAAGCAGTTAGCCTCATATTGTTAGAATTACTCACGCAAGTTAGGATTAATATTTTGTTCTGACAAAGGAATCGGCCATTTATAATCCTGAGGATTACGGAAATCTCTTCTTCCCACATACCAACGGCAATGTCCTGTCGGGTCTACAAACTTGGTAGAACCTGCATATTTTTCAGATTTGGGATAGGGAGCACCCCATACCTCACCGACAAGCACTGTTTCGGCAAGTTTCCAGCGCAACAAGTCCCAATATCTGATACCTTCAAAAGCCAATTCAACACGACGCTCCTTACGAAGCAATTCGCGCAATTTATCTGAGTTAGTTTCTGTGACAGGCGGCATTTTAACATCGGCACGTTCACGCACCTGATTAATGGTCTGGTTCAAAACGGTCTGATCAATGGTTTGTCCGCTTTCAATCAAACATTCCAAATAACTCAGCAAAACTTCTGCATATCTGATGACCGGAGTCACAGCACTATAGCTGTTCAAGTCATTGATTGGATTCTCATCAAAATATTTACGCCACATAAAACCGGTCTTAGATACTTCTGAAGAATAGTCCAAACGTTCTTTCTTTGACGCTTCGTAATCCGGGCTCATACGATATTCACTGCCCATGAAAGTCGCCCCATTATAATAAATGGTATAATCAAGACGCGGGTCACGGTTCTCACCTAAGTTATCAGGGTTATAACGTGAATCGTCATAGCTGAACGGAGTTCCATCCTTAAACTCATAAGATTCAAATAATCCGGCCGAAGGATTGGACAGACTCCATCCACCGTCTTTTGCAGACAAGATATGCTGAGGAAGACCGCAACCGAAGTAGTTTTCAAGATAGGATATATAATAAATATTCTCTTTATTACCTACACCGGTCGAAGGATGGAAAAGTTCCCGATATACAGGATGAATTGAGTTATCACCATAGTCGATAATTTCCTTATAAGCGGCAACTCCGCCTGCCCAGTCCTGCATCAGCATGCAAGTTCTGCCTAGAAATGCTAAGGCAGCCTGTTTGCAAGCACGTCCCGTCTCACTGTTTGATATGTCTTTAAAACGAGGCAGATCGGCTGCCGATTCTTTGAACTCTGTCACACACCACGACAGAATATTGGCTTGAGTCTCCTTTTCAACCGTATTCGCCTCTTCACCTGTCAGGGTTCTGGTCACTAAAGGTACATCCTTAAAATAGCTGGCCAGATAATGATACTGAGTGGCACGCAAGAAACGAGCCTCGGCAACCATTCGGGTTTTCTGTCCTGATTCAGGAGCATTGGCAATACCCTCCAAGAAACGATTACACAAACCGATACGCTTATAAGCCGATGACCAATAGTTCTTTACGAATCCATTGTTGTTCAGTAACTTTCCACTGGATATATTAAAGAATGGATTATTTTCTCCGCGACGGTCATAAGCATTGTCTGTCAGATGCTCCATAAACAACATACCATGATAAGACCAAAAGTCCGAAACATTATATTCCAAACCATTCGTGATACTACCTCTATATAAAGAAGTCAATGCCAATTCAGCATTCTTATCATCATTCCAAAAATTATCTTCCGACAAATCTGTCAATGGATAACGCTCCAAATCACATGATTGCAATGAAAATGAAGCTAATAAAACAGTAAAAGCTATATATTTTAATCTTTTCATAAGTCATTAGAATTTTAAAGTTAAGCCCAAAGTATAAGTTGACATAGTCGGATAATATTGTCCATTGTTGTTCGTGTTTTCAGGATCCCACCCTTTACGATAACTTTTGAAAGTCAAAGGGTTATCCAAAGATACATAAAAACGTAAACCGCTTGAACCAAACTTCTTAGCTATATGATCGGGCAATGTATAACCTAACTGAACATTACGCACTTTCAAATAAGAAGCATCCAATACCCAGAAATCAGAAGCTAACGTATTATTACTGCCTGCATTAGACATAACCTCCAGACGAGGATATTCCGGATAACGGTTGTCTTGCTGCACATTCCAGCAATTCTCCATTTGCCATTTCTGGATATTACCTTCCTGATAGAATGCATGACCTGCATAAACAGACAGCATACCTTTCACTTTGGCAACTCCCTGAAGCAATACGCTGAAGTCAAAACCTTTATATTCTCCGCCAAAATTCAAACCGAAAGTGTATTTAGGTATACGGGAACCCAAGAACACCTTGTCATCCGGTGTCACCTTGCCATCACCGGTGGTATCGATATAACGAATATCTCCGGCTTTAGAACCTTTGGCTATCGCAGTCTGATCATACCAATCACCTACTTCATCGTCGGTCAGGAATACTCCGTCCGTCTTATAACCATAGAACATCTGCATCGGATAACCGATAAACAAATCACTACCATTACCTACCATACCATTATTCTGGGTCACATTTCCCATACCCAATGTCAATACCTTATTGTCGATGATAGAGAAATTACCATTAATATGGTAATGGAACTTACCAATTGTATTTTGATGACCTATTTCAAACTCCCAACCTTTATTTTCCAACTCACCGGTATTTACCTGCGATACGCTTAATCCGAAGATAGAAGAGTAACTTGCAGCCGGCTTATACAATACATCCGTAGTCTTACGATAGAAATAAGAAGCATTAAATGTCAACTTATTATTGAAGAATGCTGTTTCGATACCGACATCGGTCGTACGAGTACGCTCCCACTTCAAAGCCGGATCTACATAGGTAGTAACAGCTGCTCCCTGTGTATATACTCCACCAAATACGTAGTTCTGTGCCTGGCCCAAAGAGTATACTGACTGATAAGGATAGTTACCGATATTATTGTTACCCAATACACCATAAGAAGCTTTCAGCTTCAAATTATTGATGAAAGACAGGTTTTCATTCTCTTTCCAGAACTTTTCTTCAGAGATACGCCATCCGGCAGCCACTGAAGGAAAGAAACCATATTTGCTGTCTGTCGGGAAACGAGAAGAACCATCATAACGCATCGTGGCTTCGAATAAATAACGTTGGTCATAATTATAAGTCAAACGACCGAATACAGACTGTATAGCCCAGTCGTAACCGCCACCGCCATTTGTCTGTCCGTCTGCACCACCGGCATTCAGGAAAGGCACGTCATCAGAGGGGAAGTTATTACGGTTGCCCGATAAAGTACGCTGACCTTCGTCTTCCCAAGTATATCCTACCAATGCAGCAAGATTATGTTTACCAAAAGACTTATTATAATCAGCTACAGCCTGGAAAGTCTTATAGACTGTCCGTTTCATTTCATCCGACAAAGTAGAAGGACCTGTGCTCTTACCACCGGTGAGAATCAAATCGCAGCGGTAATTACGAACATGGCTCAAAGTATAATTATAACCTCCTATTACCTTCAGAGTCAAACCATCGATTGGCTGATAAGACAATTCTATATTATTCTTAAACTTATCAAAGTCTTCACGATAGGAAGAAGCACAGTCTACCCATGCCACCGGAGTTCCTTGCAACTTAGGTCCTAGACCGACTTCGCCATTCTGTAGATAGCTGGGAGTCATACCCGGGAAACGAACTGCATTGGCAATGATACCCTTGAAACCACCAGTATCCAAGATACCCGGTGTAGAAGGTTCGTGGCGGTCGGAAGTCACACCGCTCAGACGAACTTGCAACTTCAAGTTCTTAGCTAGCTCTGCACTGAGGTTTACACGGCCATTGTAACGGTTATAATAGTTATTGTCCAACAAACCATTTTGGCGCAAATAGCCCAGCGATACCATATATTGTACCTTTTCCGTACCACCGCTTACACTTAACTCGTGCTTGGTTTGCAGTGCATGACCACCCAAAAGGTCATCAAGATACATTTCATCAGCATAATTATCAGGATCAGAGCCATCACGATACTTCTGAATCATTTCAGGTGTATACGTTTCTGTACCAATCGCTTTATTATAGAATTCTGCATATTCATAAGAATGAGCCACTTCCGGCAATTCAGTAGCTTGACTCATACCCACCGAACCATTATAAATAATACGAGCCTTACCTTCTTTTCCTTTCTTGGTCGTTACCAAAATAACACCATTGGCTGCACGAGAACCATAAATAGCGGCGGAAGAGGCATCCTTCAGAACTGAAATATTATCAATATCAGCCGGAGTCAAATCACTCAAAGAACCAGGAAGTCCATCCACCAAGACCAAAGGATTGGGAGTCGCTCCAAA
>ERZ779902.191-NODE-191-length-27738-cov-4.164794_pt1 | contig 27738 bp, 26 predicted proteins | sample MGYA00511350_ERZ779902 | MGnify/ENA primary metagenome ERZ779902 (study PRJEB29588, sample SAMEA2146908) | human gut metagenome | biome: human gut; feature: human-associated habitat; material: faeces | place: Denmark | collected 2008/2010 ...
CTTTTTCCTTTATTCTCTTTTACAAATTGTACTTCGTCTTTATACTAATATCCGTATAAGCATACTCTTTCTCTATCTTCTCGCCTTTTCTTATCATATTATATAACAGATGTGGTGGACGATATCCTTGTTCAAAGCCTTCCTGATCGATCAGAAAATCATAGGTTCCTTCTTTCAATGCCTTGATATTTGTCGGTGTCACATCATACCCGATCACATATGGGCGTGTTTCCATGTTAAGATTTTGCATTGCTTTGCATACACCCGCCTGACCACCGGAAACTACAAAAATGCCAGCAAGATCTGGAGCGATCTCTATCGTATTCTCAACGATCTTCTCCACTTCACTCATCTCATCAAAACTGCTGAACTCCCAGAAGTTCAATCTCTGGATATGACATTTTTAATTCCTGAATAAACCCATCCACACGAAGATTATTGACACTGTTTGTAAAGAAACCAGTGATCACTAGGACTTTTCCAGTTCCACGGGTTAACATCCCCATAAGACCAGCTGCTGTCATACCACTTCTCTTATTATCAAGTCCTACGTAGCAGACTCTGTTTGTGCCAACGATATCTGAGTTAAATGTTATGATCGGAAGATCATTCTGTTCTGTCATATCATTTAACTTTTCCCGAATTCGTTCAGACTGAACTGGCATGATTGCTAATCCATCGATCTGTTCTTGCGAAAGTTCTTCCAACGCTTCCAATTGGGCGTCTTCACTTACTCCATCAATCTGTTTTCTGATAATCTCTACACCGAATTCTTCCAACTCCTGTTCAGCCTTGTCGATTCCTGCATGAATCGTCTTTACAAAAGAAGATTTTGCTAACTGGGTAATGACACCAATCCTGATCTTCTTTCCTTGATTATATACTTTCTTTTTTCTCTTTGGCTGATAGTTCATCTCTCTTGCAATCTCAAAAATACGTTCTGCTACTTCTGGATTGACTCTTCCACGGTTATTTAACGCTCTGTCAACTGTTCCTCTTGATACCCCTGCCTTCTCTGCAATTTCTTTGATCGTTCCTGCCATGTGCTTTCTCACCTTTCTTCTTATTTGCACACAAATAGCACATTCTTTGTTCCATTATAGCTTTTGTACATAAAAAAGTAAAGAAAAACTGTAGAAATCCCCTATATATCGTGCTATGATAAAAACCACAAAATACTGAATACAATATTCGTTTTAAAGGAGTTTTTATTATGACACATACAACAGAGTTTAATCATGAGTTTTCAAACAGTGAGAAAAAACTTTCTCTCAAAGAAAGATTTGTAAAATATATCACAAGCAGAGAGTCTGCAGAGGTTTTCAATAATGCTCTTGCAGCTATGAACGGTGGACATTATGTTCCACTTGATCGATAATTTTCTATTATTGAATATACGCAAAAAGAGAAAAAGAATGTTATATACTCTGACATTCTTTTTCTCTTTTTTTACCATTTATAGTATATTATAATAATAGAGTCTATATGAACAAAACTATTTAAAAGGAATTATTATGAGAACAAAACGAATTGATGAAATCGAATTATATATCCGCGAAAAAAAATCTGTCTCTCTTGATACGTTATGTGAAGTATTTAATGTATCAAAGAACACGGTCCGAAGAGATATCGCAACTCTTGAACAATCTGGAAAAATCAAGAAAGTTTATGGTGGAGTAACAATCGCAGACACTCCTGCATCAAAGACTTTGCTTCCTTTTTCCAAACGCCATCAAAGTTTTATGAAAGAGAAGCGACTAATCAGCCAGTTAGCTGCATCTCATGTTTGTGATCATGATACGATCTTTATCGACAGTGGGACAACATGTCATAATATCATTGACTTTATTGCCGAGAAAGAATGCACGATCCTTACCAACAGCCTGCAGGTTTCTCTAAAAGCCATCCCTTATGAGAATTTAAATGTAATTTCTCTTCCTGGATTCTTAAAGAGGGAAACTTTATCTTTTGTTGATGGAAATATCGCAGAATACCTCAAAGCTTACAATATCACCAAAGCTTTTATGTCTTGTACTGGAATCTCCATTCAAAATGGACTTAGCAATGCATCTTCTGAAGAATATCTGGTCAAGAAATCTGTGATAGAAAACAGTACGATCCGTTTTGCACTTGCAGACCATTCCAAATTTGGAGATTTTTCATTGATGACATTTTGTCCGTTTAAGGATATTGATCACATTCTTACGGATCAACTTCCTAGTGAAGAATTCTGTGATTTTGCCAAGATGCATTCCATCAATATAGAAACACCGTAAGCAAAAAGAAGCAGGAACAACCATAATTTCCTGCTTCTTTTTGTCTATTTTCTTAGGATTTCAATTTTGCTTTCTTTTTCTATCTTTGGAAATTCTTTTCCTTTTACACGAATACTTCCAGGGAGACATTCCCCTTCTTCCGTAAAAAAGATTGTAATATGTCCAAGTGCAGCCAGATTATCTGATGCAATTTCACCAATTCTTAAAATTTCATATTCCTGATCATCAATTTTCAGTATATCTCCAGCCCAAATCTTCTTTTTCAAAGGTGTTACATCAATAAAATAACAAAAATCTTTTAATGTTACCAATGTTTTATGTCCAAAAGTGATCAAAAAATTCTTCTTGTCAAATGCACCTACATCACAGCCACAGTCTTTTACAATGGTTTGATAAATTGTTTCCATCTTCCATTCTCCTTCTTACAAAAGTTCTCTTTCGATTCGTTCTCTTGCTTCTGGTGCTTGCTTGTCCATTTTCTCTGGGAATCCAAACATGGATACACATGCGATATTATCTCCACCAACTTTTGGTGCATCCGCTTTTAACTGGCGGTTTGCAAAATCCATCTCTCTTAATGTCTCAAAGATTCCATCAAAATCTACATCTCCTTCTCCCATTGCTAAATGCTGATGGATCGTAACATCTGATTTTCCTCTCTGGTTTAACCATGGTGGATTGGCAATATAACGACAGTCTAGCGTCTGGTTAAATGTATCTGCAAATAACACATGAGTTAACTCATCTCCTGCATATTTGAGCATGCTTCTTACGTCACCTTTTCCTTCATCATAGAAGAATCCATGTGGGGAAGAATAGACATATCCAAGATTTGGAGATCGGAATGATTTTACAAGATCACAGGCTTCATTATTTAATTCACAAAAGTCATATGGATGAGACTGTACTTCCACTCGCAGTCCTTCTCTTTCGATGATCGGTAATAATTCTTCCATGGAACGATACCACATTCCGTTGCAGATTTCCTGCTGGTTTGGATCTCCAGAAAATTCTGTATTGATGACTGGTACTCCCATATCAACAGCGATTTCTATCATTCTCTTCCAGTTTTCAACCGCCATCTTTCTCTGCTCTTCGTTTGGTCCTGACCAGCGATATACAACGATAAAAGAAGAAATCTCTACTCCAGTCTCTCTAAGTGCTTTTCTATATTCAGCCTCACATTCTTTTGAAAATAATGGATGCTTGTAAAATGGATTGATCCGTGGGTGTGGAGACTGTTCGATATATTTATAACCCCAGTCTGCTACCTGATGTACCATGCGGTTAATATCCATCTGTTTTGCAAGAACATCAACATCAAATGCTATTTTCATCTGTCACACCTCCATTTTTATAATCCTGTTTTCTCTGCAATATATTTTCTTGCTTTCATTGCATATTCTAATGGATTGGCTTTTGCTGGATCTTGTTCTGCTTCTACCACAACATATCCTTCATATCCACTTTTTTCGATGATATCAAAAATTGGTGCAAAATCTACATCTCCATCTCCTGGAACTGTAAATGTTCCTTCTCTGACACCTTTTAAGAAACTCCAGCCTTCTTTCTTTGACTGTGCTACAACATCAGATCTTAAATCTTTTAAATGGATATGTCTTGTACGGTCAATATATTTGCTTAAAACTTTGACTGGATCAATCCCAGCAAATGAGCAATGTCCACTATCAAATAACAGATAAACCAGGTCTTTATCAACTTCGTTCATAAAACGATCGATTTCTTCTTCTGTCTGTATCACTGTTCCCATATGATGATGGAATGTTAACATCATTCCTTTGTCTTTTGCAATCTGTCCAAGTTTATTTAACCCATCTGTGAGCAGTTTCCATTCCTCATCATTCATTACATATTTTCCTTCAAAGATCGGCTGGTCTTTGCCCTGAATGCTATAACTTTGCTCAGATACTCCAATGACTTTTGCTCCCATTGCCTTTAAGAAATCTGTCTGTTTGATAAATTCTTTTTCGGTTTCTTCATATGGTCTGGAAATCAAGAAACTAGAAAACCAACAGTTACAGATCTGTATTCCTCTTAAATCTAATGCCTTTTTTAGTGTTTCTACATCTGTAGGATATTTTCCCCCTACTTCAGATCCTGTAAATCCAGCCAATGCCATTTCACTCACACACTGCTGAAAGGTATTTTCTTTTCCAAGATCTGGCATATCATCGTTTGTCCATCCAATTGGAGCAATTCCTAATTTTACTTTTTTCTTATCTAACATATCCTTCACCTTTTGCCTTTCAAAATATGAATCCTTCATCTGTTTTATAATTTTCCTGATAATTCTCTTACAGACAATTCTGCCATCATCTGTTTATATGTTTTATCTAGTTTGTAACACATAGTGATCAGCATCATCACAACCCATACGATGATCGGTACATACAGATATGTAAACTTGATCACTGAAATAGCTGCTGGTGCCTGTTGTGCCGCTGTCTTAGCCATTCCGTTATATCCAACCATAGATAAAACTGCACCTAGAACTGCATTTGTAATTCCTGCACCGAATTTCTGTCCAAAACTCATGGATGAGAACATAAGCCCTTCAATTCGTTTTCCGGTCTTCCACTGTCCATATTCGATCGCATCACTTGGAAGTGAATACTGTACCCCGTAGAATGGAGACATACCGATTCCACGAATAACAGAAGATACGATTGCTAATGGAACGCTTGTATCGTTAAATAAAAACATCACTTGTCCTACGATTCCAAGAATACATCCTGATACGATCAGATTTCTTTTACCATATTTAGGAATCAATTTAGGAAGTAATAAGATAATAAAGATCATTGGAATTTTCTCTGCCATAGAAAGCGGCATTACAAGATTTACATCGTTCATAACGTATTGACAATAGTAAGTAAGATCAATTCCAAGAATGATCTGGTAGACTGTATAAAATAACATAAGTCCAAGAGATATCAGGAAATATCGATTCTGTACCATTAATTTCAGTGCTGTGAAAACTGGTATTTTTTCTTCTATTTTTCCTGCAACAGCTACACGTTCTTTACAACAACGGAATGTATTGAGCAAAATAAATACTGAAATTGCTGCAAACACACCGGTTACAATGATCCATGCAAGCTGTGTATTGTTAATTTTATCTGCTGTCCAGTTAATGATCGGCAATGTCCATGCTGTAACGACCATACTTGCCGTGATAGATAAAGCCATTCGGATATTACTGATTGTTTCTCTTTCATGCTTATCGCGGCTCATTAATGATCCTAGTGTATGAAATGGCTGACTGATTCCTGTATACATCACAGTGTTTAGCAGATTATAAGTAATAAACACATAGATTGCCTGCAATGATGTCGTTGTGTTTGGCACAGTCATTAATAATACTGCTGCGATCGCATACGGCACTACAAGTCTTAAGATCCATACCCTTGCTTTTCCATATTTTGAGTGGGTACGATCAATGATCGTACCCATGATAATATCAGAAACACCGTCAAATCCTCTGGATAACAGCATGATCATACCAATGATCCCGGCAGATAATCCAATGACATTTGTGTAAAAATATACAAGCAGTGTATTTGCCAGTGTATAAATGACTGTCAATGCCGGATCTCCTACACAATATGCCAATTTCTCTGATAATTTTACTTTGGCAAACTCATTATTTAATTCTTCGAAATTTTTCTCCGGGTTTACATGGAGTGTTTCTTCATATGCTGTCATCAGTGTTCCCCCTTTTTAGAAATATTTATTTACGAATTCTCTTGTCACCTCTGCTGCCTTTTTCACATTTTCATCATGTGACATTTCGTAATATTCAGGTCTGAATTCTTCAATCGTGCAAACTCCATCAAATCCAATTTCTTTTAATGCTGATGCAATTCCTTCGTGATCAACAACGCCTTCTCCTGGCCATAAACGTTTATCATCTCCGCAAGATCCAAGTGGCAGGTCTTCACAATCATTTAAGTGATATGCAAAAATCTTATTACCATCTGCTGCTTTCAGATCTTCTAATTTTGAACACATTTCATGGAAATGGAATGTATCAACCGTAATTCCAACATTGCTTCGATCAACTGCTTTCACTACATCATATGCTGTTCCAAACTGATTAATAGAGCAATTTGGAGCCCCACAAAATTCCAGTGAAATTTTAATATCTTCTCCAACCTTATCAGATAAATAGCGTAATCTTTCGACTGCTTCTTCTTTGATCTCACTGACTGATTTATCTTTAACATCAAAGGATGGAACTGTAATCAGCATCTTCATACCAATAGCTTTACTTACTTCCATGATAAATTCTGTCTCTTCATCAATCTCTTTCACTCCTGCTTCATCTCTCTGATTAAAGAAGATCAATGTATTATAAGCCCATGGTTTTAAACGATGATTCTTAAACCAATCTGCTAATTCTTCCAATGTATGTTCTTTTAAATAATCCTTGATGCAATCAAAACGGATTTCAATATAATCAAATCCATATTTTTCACATGCTTCTAAATCTGCAATCAAAGACTGCCCTTTACACTCTAATGCTGTTGCTTCATTAAATCCAATTTTCATCTTTTTTACCTCCCACTGACTTTCAATTATTTATAAAATTCTGGTTTTTCATCTGTATGAATTGGTTCAATCTGTCCTGTTTCCTGTGCTTTTACCAAAGCATCTGCTGTTACTGCTGCAAGATATCCATCCCATGCAGTTGGTCCATTGATCACTCCGTCTTTTGCACAATCTACCCAGTTTTGTACTTCTGTATCATAAGCATCTTTAAATCTTACAAAGCAATCTGTATCGATCTTTGTTGATACTGCAGCATCTTTTCTGATTGATGGATAAGATGGCTGCGCCATTTTGATCGCTCCGTCTTCACATACAACTTCACAGTTGATATCATATCCAAACTTACAATTTACAAATACTTCTACATCGATGCAGATTCCTCTCTTTGTGCGAAGCAGCATGATCTGAGGATCTTTCAGTTCTGAATGAGAATATTTTGTAACTTTTGGCATGATCACCTGTGCACTTTCATATTCATCATCGACTAACCAATGTAATGTATCGATTTCATGGATCGCTGTATCGTGAACTGCCATTGGTGTATTGTAATTTGTTCCTACTTCAGGATTTCTATGTGTGCAATGTAAGATCAATGGTTCTCCATATTCTCCTGATTTCAATGCTTCTTTTACCTGTACATAACCTTTGTCATATCTTCTCATAAATCCTAACTGGATCAGATGTTTTCCTGAAGCAACTTCTGCTTCCACGATCTTTTTGCAATCATCAGCTGTTGTAGCTAATGGCTTTTCACAAAAGACTCTCTTTCCTGCTTCGATCGCCTGTAGTAAAGATTCTGTATGAGCAAATCCTGGTGATACGATAAATACTGCATCTACATCTGGATCATTGATCAGATCTTTTCCATCTGTATAAACCTTTGCTCCTCCTGCGATTTTCGCAGCTTCTTTTGCTCCCTCTTCAAATACATCAGATACTGCTACAACCTGTGCTCCCTGAATTTTTTCTGTGAGACGTTTGATATGATCTTTTCCCATTCCACCGCATCCGATTACACCTACATTTAACATTTTTTCTACCTCCGTTTTGTGTTTATGTTTTTTGTTTTGTTTTCCTTTTGATGTATTTATCTTAGCATTGCGTTCACGTGCACGCAATATCAAAGATGCACAATGTTTTGTTTTAATTTTTGTGCAATTTTATCAAAGTCTATCCTTTTACCTTTGCGAAAATCCTATTTTGAGTACAAAAAGAGGAGAGAAATATCCTTTCTGTATCCTGAATATTTCTCTCCTCTTTACAGATTACATCGTGTTTTGATCACGATATCTTCATAACAAAATTCTTCTTTATGTCCTGGATTCCCACAAAGACTATGAAAAATCTCCATTACCGACTCGTATCCTTGTGCATAAGCATCCTGTCTTAATACAAAATTGATCACACCTTCTTTCAGATTCTTCTTGTTCTCTCCCTCATAATCATGTACGATCACCTTGATCTTCTTCTCTAATTCATATTTTTTAAGAATCTTACATACCCCACTTTCTCCCTGTGCCGGCATATAGATTCCCTTCAGATCCGGAGTGATCTCTAACTGTTCTTCTAATAATTTTCCTGCTACCCAGTTATCATCATATGCAAATCTTGGCTCCATGATCGTGATTGATGGATAATGATAGCTTAATTCCGCCATAAATCCTTTGGTTCGCTTTACAGTTGCTGTATTGTCTGCAGATCCTGATATGATCATGACCTTTCCACCATCAGGAATGATTTCTCCCATCAAGCCTCCTGCAACACGGCCACCTGCATAATTATCCTGTCCTACAAAACATCGTCTCTTTGTATCTTCAAGGTCTGAATTAATCGTTATGATCTCAATGCCATCATCTACGTAGCGGTCGATCGTATTTTTTAACATCTCATCATTCGACGGCATCAGTACAATTCCTTTCATACCTGCCTCTTTATAGCCTCTCATGATATCCAACACCTGTCTTACATCTCCACCATTGATCTGGTCGATCATCACACGTCCGCCAAAACGTTCTACTTCTTGTTTTGCATCCTTAGCTCCTTCTAATACTGTCTGGATCGTCGGGGTATCTGCGTATTGCAAAATAACTCCGATCCGCAGGATCTGATTGCCTGATGATAGTGCCTTTGCCGCAATATTCGGCTGATATCCAAGTTCCTTTGCAATCATCTTGATCTTCTCTGCCACTTCCGGTCGAATACGTCCACGGTCATTCAATGCCCTGTCTACCGTTCCTCTTGATACACCTGCCAGATCCGCAATCTGTTGCATTGTTACTGCCATTTCTTGTTCTCCTTTCTTTGCGTTATCGTGCACGCATATATTATAACTCGTTTTTTATTTTTTGCAAATAAAAAACAGGTATTACACTTTTCCTCATGCAATACCTGTTTCATATTATATTTATTTACAGTTAAATACTTCAATATGATGTTTTACATTCTTATATGTTCCAAGTACCATTGCCTCATTCATATCAAAGTAATTATGTGCACCTTCTGTTGCCAGATAGTTTTCTACTTCTTTTGTCAAGCTCTTAAAGCTTGCTGTTGCAATATTGACTTTGCGGATTCCAAGTGAGATCGCTTTCTGGAAATCAGCATCTGTGATCCCGCTTCCTCCATGAAGCACAAGAGGGATTCCTGTTTTATCATGGATTTCTTCTAACACACCAAATTCTAACTGTGGTGCAACTGGATAATCTCCATGTGCATTTCCGATCGCTACTGCCAGTGCATCAATTCCTGTTTTTTCACAAAAGATCTTCGCATCTTCTGGGTTTGTACAACGGATTCCATGGTCGCTTTTTCCATCTTCACTTCCACCAACAAGTCCTAATTCTGCCTCGACAGTGGCACCGTATTTTGCTGCAAGTTCTACCACTTTCTTTGTTTTTTCAATATTTTCTTCAAATGAATCTCTGGATGCATCGAGCATAACAGATGTAAATCCATATTCTAATGCTTTTTTGATCGTCTCAAATTTTAATCCATGATCCAGATGTACCGCAACATCTACTTTTGCATTTCTTGCTGCTTCTAACATCATAGGTCCCATCAGATGCAGTGGTGAATGGTCTAATCTCACTTCTGCGATCTGAAGGATGATCGGTGTATCAAGTTCTTCTGCTGCCTTGATCGCACCTTTTACCATCTCCATATTTCCTACACTGAATGCTCCACATCCTTTGTTTTCTTTCTGTGCTCTAAGAAGCAGATCTTTCATTTTAACAAGTGCCATAATTTTTTACTTCCTTTCCTGATTGATTTATCTCTTTTTTTAATAACATACTAAATCCTAATGCGATCACTGCAAAACAAAATCCTGTCATAAATCTTACTACCTCTGACAATTCATGGATCAGTATCATATTCGATATGACCGGCGAGGTGATCGTTACGATGATGATCCCTGACATGATGATTCCATAATTCTGTCCTGCATATCGAAGCCCAAAAACCTCACTTGATAATGATGGAAAACTTCCCATAATACCGCCAAAACATCCATAGGCTAGGATAATTGCCATTGTGATGAGCCTGTTATTTCCACTGATTAAAAAGAGCATAGCAATCATTGCAACAAACAAAACTCCTTGAATACAAGTAATCCTTCCTGCTCTGTCTGCAAGTGTTGGAAGGATCAGTCTGATCCCTGCATTCAGTATAGATCCTGCCATCACGGAACCTACAGCAACTGCCTGTAAGATTCCTCTCTCAATCTGAATCGTCTGTGAAATCGGTGACACCAGATAATACGGCATCAGACCACACATCATCGTGGCTACAAGATAATAAAACTTCTTTGTTCTGATCATCTGAACTGATGTATATTGTTGTCCTGCATATATCTGATTTTCTTTTGTTTCTATATTTTCTGCCTCTGGCTGTCTGACAAAGCAGACAGCACAAACTGCTGATAAGAAAACCAGAAACCCAACAGATATCAATGCCATTCTTACTCCACCTCTTTCTAATAAGAGCTTACTAATCGGAGATAAGATGAATCCACATAATCCATTCGCCGTGATCACAACTCCTGAAGCAAATCCGGTCTTATGAGGAAACCACTTCTGTGCTGTTGCAAGTACGACTGCATAGATCATTCCTTGTCCGATTCCCTGCATGACACCTAGCATCATATAAGTGATCATTGGATGAATTCCTAAAGTCAATGCTGATAATATGATCCCACCTGCAAATACGCTCCCTCCGATTCCGAGGGTTATTCTTCCATATCCTTTGTCATAGATTCTTCCACCAAATATATTACCAACTACAAAAAACAAAGTTGGAAGATAAAAACAAATTGATACCATACTTTCGCTCCAGCCTGTCTCAGAAAGTACATATGGCTGATAAATTGACCATATATGTGGAAATCCGGTAAACAAGATCGCGAAAGCTCCTGCTGCCATCATCCCATTCCTTTTTTTCATCTCATTTCTCCTTTTTTGATTATCTATTGAGTATTTATTGGTTATCTTTTGATAACAATTTAGCACTTTCTTGTAATGTTGTCAATCAATTTGGAGTTTATTTTCTTTTTTCCATATAATCAAGGATCAATTGTGCAGCTTCTTCTGCTTCAATGGTCGCTAGATTGATCGCAAGATCATAATTTTCCATATCATACCAGTTTCTTCCAGTATAATAACTGTAGTATGATGAACGCATCTTATCTTCTTTTCGGATTTCTTCTGCTGTTACCGCTCTTCCTTCTTTTTCTGACAGATACTTTATACGGTAAGATTCCTCTGCATAAAGATACACGGAGCACACTCCTGGTTCATCTTTTAATACGTAATCTGCGCATCTTCCTAAGAAGACGCCAGATCCGTATCCTGCTAATTTCTTTATGATCTTAGACTGTTCTTTGAACATCTGATTATAAACTGGAATATGATTTCTTGAACCTGTCATGATACTAAGTCCTTCCATATATTTGGAAGCCTTTTTATAATTAATCTCATCCATGCTCTTTTCATCGAGAGAATCATATCCGATCTTATCTGCGGCAATATAAAGAATCTCTCTGTTGTAGTACCATATTCCTAATTTCTCTGCCAAAATCTGTGCTACTTTTGTTCCACCGCTTCCGTGCTGTCGGCTGATCGTGATCAATGTATTCCCCATAATATGCCTCTTTCTCCTGGTTTATAATCCAGTTTTTTCTCTGATAAATTTACGTGCTTTGATCGCATATTCTAATGGATTTGCTTTTGCTGGATCTTGTTCTGCTTCTACAAGCATATATCCTTCATATCCATTCTCCTCTAATACTTTAAAGATCGGATCAAAATCAATACATCCATCTCCAGGTACTGTAAATGCACCTCTTCTTACTCCTTCAAGGAAGCTTAAATCGTTGTCTTTCACTTCTTTTACAACTTCTGGACGGATATCTTTTAAATGCACATGTTTAATACGGTTTACATATTTTTTCACCATTTCTAATGGATCTGCTCCACAGTAAGTAAAATGTCCTGTATCGAATAATAAACTTACGTATTCTGGATCTGTATTTGCCATCATGCGTTCTACTTCATCTGGGTCTTGTACGACTGTTCCCATATGATGATGGAATGTTAATGCGATTCCGTATTCCTCTTTTGCAATCTTTCCAAGATAATTCATTCCGTTGCAGAATGTATCCCATTCTTCATCGTCCATCACATATTTATGTCCAAAAACTGGTGTATCTTCCTGTCCCTGTACACTGTAACTTTGTTCAGAAGCTCCGATCACTTTTGCTCCCATTGCTTTTAAGAACTCTAACTGTGCACGGAATTCTTTTTCTACTTCCTCTAATGGTTTTGTGATCAGGAAAGATGAAAACCACTGATTACAAATTTCGATTCCACGAAGATCTAATGCTTTCTTTAATTCTGCTGGATCTTTTGGATATTTATTTCCTACTTCTGACCCTGTAAATCCTGCAAGTGCCATTTCACTGACACACTGTTCAAATGTATTTTCAGCTCCAAGATCTGGAAGATCATCATTTGTCCATGCGATTGGTGCAATTCCTAATTTTACTTTATTCTTATCAAACATCTCTTATTCCTTTCTTGTGTTCGAGCACACACTGTGCAAAATTTTTATAATTCGCCTCTTGCTTCTCTCTCTTCTAATTCTTTCATGATCATTGGATATTTTTTATCCAATCTGTACAGAAGTAAGATAATAACGACTGTTACCCATACGATCAATGGTCCTACTTTATAGATATTCATGATCATATTAACAACTGACTGTGGCTGTGTTGTAACACCAGCTTTGCTGACATATCCGCTAAATGCTAATAACTGTGTTAAAACTGCAGCTGTGATTCCGTTTCCAAGCTTTGTACCAACAGATCCGATCGCGAAGATGAAACTCTCCTGACGTAAATGTGTTTTCCACTGACCAAATTCTACAACATCTCCTAACATTCCGAAGATTACAGAGTTTAATGGTGCAAAACAGATTCCTCTGATGATACAACATCCAAGTAACCAATAAAAACTCTCTGGCTTGACCATGAATACGAATTGTCCGATCAGACATCCGATACACCCGATCAAGGACATATTTCTCTTTCCAAGTCGTTTTAATAATAACGGACTGCATAAAGTAGCTGCGATCAATGTAACTGTTTCTACCATGTATAATACACTGTACATCCATGTATCATTTCCAAGAATATACTTACAGTAGTATGGAAGGATCGTTCCTGTGATCGATGTGATGACGTTCTGCATCATCCATAAGATCAGTACTGCCCAGAAATACTGGTTTTTCAGTAATGCTGAAAATGTCTTTCCTACAGGGATCTTTTCTTTTTTCACTACTTTGATCTTAACTTTTTCTTCACAGTTTTTAAAACACGTGATCAGCATTAGGAGTGCTAAGACTGCCCAGATTGCCATTGTCTTTACCCACGCTGCCTGGTCATCCCCAAATAATTTAACCAGTGGTGTTGTAAATGTAACTGCCATGATTCTTCCGATCGGAGAAAGTGCCATACGAACGATACTTAACATATCTCTTTCTCTGGAAGATCTTGTCATCATCGCAGATAAACTTCCGTATGGAAGATTCAACGCTGTATAGCAGACCGTTGCTGTAAAATTATAAGTTACGAAAATATATATTAACTGTATGTTAGTTGCAGTATGTGGTACTGTGAATAATAATACTGCCGATACTGCATATGGAATCGCCATCCATAAGATCCATGGTCTGGATTGACCATATTTGCTGTGTGTTTTATTGACAACGAATCCCATGATAACATCAGAACATCCATCAAAAATTCTGGATATCAGCATGATCACACCAATCGCTGCTGCACTGATTCCAACATAATCAGTATAAAAGATCGTTAACAGGCTTCCGATCATTCCGTATACAACGTTACACGCTGTATCACCTAAGCCGTAAGACACTCTGGTCTTCCAGCTAAGTGCTCTCATCTGATTGTCTTCAACCTCATTTGTATGTTTTTCCATATACACTCTCCTTCAAATTAGAATTCAATTTCTGAAATTTTTACTGGACGGCCTTCTTCTACTGATTTCTTTGCTGCAAGTCCCATAAGTACTGGTTTTAATCCATCTTCTACTCCTAATGGTGTTTCTGTGTCATTTTCAATTGCATCAATGAACTGAACCATTTCTTTTCCATATGCATCCATGTATCTTTCAAGGAAGAAGAACTGTGGTTTTTCTCCTGTTACACCATCTTCGTTGCTGATCACTGCTGTAGAATCAGAATCATTCTTGATCGCTACCATTCCTTTAGATCCGAATACTTCTGCTCTCTGATCATATCCATAAACTGCCTGACGAGAGTTATCGATTACTGCAAGTGCTCCATTTTCCATCTTCAATGTGATGATCGCTGTGTCAACATCACCTGCTTTTCCAATCTCAGGATCTACAAGGTTTGCTGCCTGTACATAAACTTCTTCTGCATCACATCCTGCAAGGAATCGTACCATATCAAAATCATGAATTGTCATATCAAGGAACATTCCTCCAGATACTTTTACATATTCAGCACTTGGTGGCTCAGGATCTCTTGATGTGATCTTGATGATATGAGGTGCTCCGATCTTTCCATTGACAACAGCTCTCTGTGCTGCTTCAAAGTTGTGGTCAAATCTTCTGTTAAATCCTACCTGATATTTAAGTCCTGTTCCTTCTAATGTTTTGATAACTTCTTTGATCTTGTCTACATCATGATCGATCGGTTTTTCACAAAATACATGTTTTCCTGCTTTGATCGCTTCAATTGAGATTGGGGAATGAGTATCTGTTGATGAACAAATGATCACTGCATCAATATCTTTGTCTGCTAAGATATCTTTGTAATCTTTTGTTGTATACTCTGCTCCAGCTGCTTTTGCTTTCTTGTCTGCTTCTTCACTTAAGAATGGATCTGCAACTGCTTTGATCTTTGCATTTGGTACTCTTGTTAAAATGCTGTTCATGTGTACCTGTCCGATTCTTCCTGCTCCAATAATTCCTACGTTTACCATAATTGTTTCTCCTTTTCTAATACGCTTTTGATTTGTTTTTTGTGTTTTGTGTTCGAGCACATCTTTTATGTTTTGAATTATAGCACTTTGTGTTCGAGCACACAATTGGTAAACTGCACAAAAATTCTTCCTAAATTTTGTGCAAATGTACGAAAATAAGAACAAGACCAAGGATATTTCCCTGATCTTGTTCTTATTCTCACTTACATCATTAAATATTGTACTTTGTTTTTACAATAATATCTGTATACTTATGTTCTTTTTTGGGCGGCTCATCATTAAATAATAACCGATATAAGGTCATGACAGCTTCATATCCTTGATAACGTCCATCCTGCCCGATCAGATACTTGATGTCTCCATTCTTTAGATATCTGTAATTCTGCCGTGACAGGTCACATGCAATGATGGTCACTTTCTTCATCTTCTTATGTTTCCTAAGGGTATCACATACCCCTTTTTCTCCATGACAGGTAATATAAATCGCAGATAAATCTTCGTAACGGTTCAAAATACTCTCTGTCAGATGTGCTGCGATCAGATCATCCTCAAAGCAGTATTTTGTATCTAATATCTCAGTCTTTGGTGAAATTTTCTTCATCTCGTCACAAAATCCATAGATTCTGTCACTTAATGAAGTATTCGTCTCAATTCCAGAGATCACTGCGATCGTTCCTTCTTCTTCTCTTAGAATATCATGCATTAATCCTGCTGCTGCCCTGCCGCTTTGTACAGAGTTCTGTCCAACAAAACAAATTCTCTTTGTATCTTCCACATCTGCATTCACTGTGACAACGGATATCCCATATTCTTCTGTAAACTGATCGATCTTCTGAAGAACTCTCTTATCATTGATCGGCATCAGCACAAGCCCTTTGATCCCTGCTTCTTTCAGCTTATTCATTGCCGCTAAGGTCTGTTCTACATTACCATAATCTACCGCTTTCACAATGACAGTTCCACCAAAATCTTCTACTTCGCCTTTTGCCTTCTTGATCCCATCCGATAATGTTTTTAAATAAGGCGTTCCTGTATCCTGAAGGATCACACCGATCTTGATATTCTCTTTCATCTTGATCAATGCACGACCTAAAAGATTTGGCTTATATCCAAGCTCCTCTGCTACTTTACGGACTCGTTCTTCTACTTCTGGACGAACTTTTCCCCTGTTATTCAATACACGGTCTACCGTTCCTCTGGAAACTCCTGATTCTTCTGCAATTTGTCGAATTGTTACTCTCATACTTATCCCTGTCTGTCATGACCAGAGTTCTCTTTATTCGTCCTCCAGTCCACCCAGAATCCTCAAGGCTTTCTTCAGTTCACTTTGTTCTTCCTGCGACATCTCAGACAATACATCTTTATTCACTTCTTCTACCGTCGCAAGGATCGGATTCTGTAATGCTTTTCCTTTCTCTGTTAATACAACTTCTATAAATCTACGGTCTTCTTTGCTTACCTGACGTTCGATCAGTTCCTTCTTCTCCATACGTTCTAAAACTCCGGAGATCGTAGAGTTCTCTAGCTTTAATTCTGCTGCGATCTCTTTTGGTTTTGTTTTTCCTTCGATCCATAAACAATACATGACACCATACTGAACTGGTGTTACATCAAACTTTTCAAGTCTGGAACTCATCTCCTGAAAAACTTTATGCTGTGCTGTTGTTAATAAATAATTAATACATTGTGTTAGTTCCATATAATTTCTCCTTTAAATATTTCGCACACTAATATTAGTGTAGCTTGCTTTTTTTTATGTGTCAAGTAATTTAGTTTTCTCTCCTTTTTTGTTTCATAGTAGATTTCATTAAAATTTTCTATGAAGAAATAGAAAAAAGTTATCAGATAGTTCAAACCTATCCGATAACTTTTTACTTAAGGAGAAGAAATTTTTAATTTTATATTCTTTTCTATCGGAAGATTGCTCCGCTTACGATCAGTTTCTGGATTTCATTTGTTCCTTCGTAAATCTGTGTGATCTTCGCATCTCTCATCATACGTTCTACATGATATTCTTTCATATATCCGTTTCCACCTAACATCTGTACAGCTTCTGTTGTAACATGCATTGCTGCTTCTGTACATAAATATTTTGCTTTCGCTGCTGGCAGTGAGTATGGTCTTCCTTCCTGTTTATCTGTTGCTGCTTTATATAACATTAATTTCGCTGCTTCGATTTCCATCTCAAGTTCTGCCATCTTGAATGCAAGATACTGATTTCTATATAATGGTTTTCCAAACTGTTCTCTTGTCTTTAGATATTCTTTGGCAATCTCAAATGCACCTTCTGCGATTCCAAGTCCCTGGGCAGCAACACCGATACGTCCACCATCCAATGTTTTCATTGCAAGTTTGAATCCCTGTCCAGATTCTACAATCATATTTTCTTTTGGTACTCTTACATTCTCAAGGATCATCTCTGATACCTGTGCAGAACGGATTCCCATCTTATCTTCAATCTTTCCAACACTGAATCCAGGTGTTCCTTTCTTAACTACAAAGCAAGATAATCCTTTGGCTTTCTTTTCTGGTTCTGTCAGTGCATAAACCGCTGTGTAATCTGCTAATGGTCCATTTGTATTAAAGCATTTTAATCCGTTTAAGATGTAATCATCACCATCTTTTTCTGCTACTGTGACACATCCACCAGCATCAGACCCTGCGTTAGGTTCTGTCAGTCCAAAGGAACCGAAGCATTTTCCTGATAATACTTCCTCTAAGAATTCTCTCTTCTTCTCTACTGGTGCTGCAGAGTTCATGATACTTCCACCATAAAGAGAAGTTACAACAGAATATCCAATTCCCATAGATGCATCAACTTTGGAAATTTCTTCAACTGCTAATACATAGGAAAGATAATCTGCACCCTGTCCTCCAACTTCTTTGGGATATGGAAGACCGACTAATCCAAGTTCTCCCATCTTATGAAACTGTTCGACTGGGAATTCACTGTTTGCATCTCTTTCTAATACTCCTGGAAGTAATTCTTCCTGTGCAAATTTTCTTGCTGTTTCCTGAATGGCTGCCTGCTGTTGTGTTAATTCAAAATTCATCGTACATCTTCCTTTCTTCTTACTTAGGCTTATTCTCTTTTATTATCACTTTATCTGAACGCCTTTGTAATTGTTTGTTTGTCTTATTACTTGCGTGCAAATACTTTGTGTGCTAATTATATTTTTATTTGTTCATTTTGTCAATACATTTTTTTTATTCTTTTATTTTTTTATATATTTTCACTAATTTTTATTGACAAATTAATAACAAGGGTGCATAATGTAGGCACAAGTTATTTGTATGCTAAATATTCGTGTTGCCAAAAATTGCATACATTGTTTATTATTTTATTATTTATTTTTAATCTATGTAGGAGGATATGTTATGAACAATTTATTAATGGAAGTGGAAAACGAAATCGCCGTTGTTACTATTAACCGTCCAAAATCTTTAAACGCCCTAAACAGTGAAACTTTAGCAGAACTTGATGCTTGCTTCTCTGAAATTTCTGAGAGAAAAGATATCAAAGTTGTGATCTTAACAGGTTCTGGAGCAAAAGCTTTCGTTGCTGGAGCTGATATCTCTGAAATGGTAAATGCAACACCTGCAGAAGGTAGAAAAATGGGAATGCTTGCAAAAGAAGCTTTCTTAAAACTTGAAACAATGCCTCAGGTTACGATCGCTGCTGTCAATGGTTTCGCATTAGGTGGTGGGTGTGAGATCTCTATGGCTTGTGATATCCGTATCGCATCTGATAACGCAAAATTCGGACAGCCTGAAACAGGACTTGGTATCCTTCCTGGTTTCGGTGGAACACAGCGTCTTGCTCGTCTGGTTGGTAAAGGACGTGCAAAAGAATTGATCTTTACATGTGATATGATCGATGCTAATGAAGCTTACAGAATCGGACTTGCTAACAAAGTAGTTCCTCAGGCTGAATTACTTGATACCTGTAAGGCAATGGCTGAGAAGATCATGAGCAAAGGAAGCTATGCTATTTCTCTTGCAAAAGAAGCAATCAACACTGGTACAGAAACAGACCTTTCAAGCGGATTAACATTAGAAGCAGACTTATTTGGTCTTGCATTCTCAACTGATGACAAAAAAGAAGGTATGACAGCTTTCTTAGAGAAACGTAAAGCAAATCTTACAGATTTCTAGAGTGATTTTGGGAGGAAAAAGCCATGGCTAAAGTAAAAATTTTAACTGCTGCTGAGGCTGCAAACTTGGTAGAAGACGGTATGACCGTCTCTACCAACGGTTTTGTAGCATGTGATCTGCCAGAAGAATTAACTTCTGCGTTAGAAAAACGATTTTTAGAAACCGGTTCCCCAAAAAATCTGACTTACTTTTATGCTGCTGGACAGGGAAATCGTGATGGAAGTGGTGCTGATCATTTTGCACATGAGGGTATGACATCAACGGTTATTGCTGGTCACTATAATATGGCTCCTAAACTGGGTGAGCTAATCATGCAAAATAAGATCAAAGCCTATAACCTTCCTCAGGGTACTTTATCACAGCTTTATCGTGATATTGCTGCCAAGAAACTTGGTACTTTAACACATGTTGGTCTTTATACATTTGCAGATCCACGTGTAGAAGGTGGAAAATTAAATGATATCACAACCGAAGATCTTGTAGAAGTTGTTAATATCTGCGGAGAAGAACGCCTCTTATATAAGGCGATCCATGTCGATGTCGCACTGATCCGTGCTACTTATGCGGATGAATATGGAAACATTACAATGGAACATGAATGTTGTACTGCTGAAGCTACTGCGATCGCACAGGCTGCAAAAAACTGTGGTGGTAAAGTTATCGTACAGGTAGAGAAAGTTGTCACAGACGTTGATCCAAAACTTGTAAAGGTCCCTGGAATCTACGTAGATGCGGTTGTTGTCACAGAGAACAAAGAAAACCATACACAGTGTGTCGGATGTGAATATGATGGTTCTATGACTGGAGAATTTCGTGTTCCTCTTGGAAGCCTTGAAGCTCCTTCTCTTTCCCCTAAGAAGATCATTGGACGTCGAGCTGCGATGGAATTACGTCCTGACACCGTTGTAAACCTTGGAATTGGTATTCCTGAATATATCTCTATGGTTGCAAATGAAGAAGGTATCGGAGATCACTTTACTTTAACAGTAGAAGCTGGTCCTGTCGGTGGTGTACCTCAAGGTGGACCTCAATTTGGCGGGGCTGTAAATGCTCAGGCGATCTTAGACCAGCCTGCACAGTTTGACTTCTATGATGGTGGTGGAGTCGATGATGCATTCTTAGGTCTTGCTCAGGCAGATAAAGATGGAAATATCAATGTCAGCAAGTTTGGACCACGTATTGCAGGATGCGGTGGTTTCGTTAATATTACTCAGAACGCTAAACGTGTATACTACTGCGGAACATTTACTGCCGGTGGTTTAAAATGTTCTACAAAAGACGGAAAACTGATCATTGACCAGGAAGGAAAATCTGATAAATTCATTGATACCGTAGAACAGATCACTTTCTCTGGTAAATATGCCAATAAAGTTGGCCAGCCAGTTATGTATATCACAGAACGTGCTGTCTTTGAACTTCGAGAAGATGGCGTTTATCTGACTGAAGTTGCACCTGGAATTGACATCCAGACTCAGATTCTTGACCATATGGGATTCGTACCAAAAATGGATGGCAAACCGAAACTCATGGATGAACGGATTTTTAAAGATGAGATCATGGGTCTTGAATAACTAGTTTATTGTCCCCCAAAAGGAGATTTATATGAATATACATATTTTAGTATTGGTCATTGCTATCATCTTATTTGGTTTATTAGCTTTTAAACAGATGAGTGCTTTGATCCTCGCTCCTCTTGTAACTTCCTTTGTGATCATCTGCTCCGGCATGCCGATTCTTGACAGTTTAAAAAACTTATTCATGCCTGCCGCAGCAGAATATGTCACAAGTTACTTTTTGGTATTCTTTGTAGGAGCTTTGTTCGGAGCTGTTTACCAGTATACTGGTGCAGCAGAATCGATCGCACGTGCGATCGCCAGTTTATGTCACGGAAAATTTGTAGCACCGATCATTATGATCATCACTGGTTTATTAACCTTTGGTGGTGTCAGCGGATTCGTTGTATTCTTTGTTATTTACCCTATCGCACTTAATCTGTTCAAAGAAGCAAATCTTACCCGCCGCCTGATCCCTGCTGCCATCTCTGCAGGATGCTGGACTTGGTCTATGAGTGGACCTGGTTCTCCTTCTGTACAGAATGTTATCGCTATGGATAGTCTTGGAACACCATCTACGGCTGCGTTTGTTCCATCTTTGTTAACTGCGATCGCAATGTTTTTGATGATTTTCTTCTGGTTAGAATTTCGTGCCCGTTCTTTTACTAAAAAAGGGTATGGATTTTTTGACAGTACTTTAAAATATCAATTATCTGAGGATGAACTGCCTTCTGAAGAAGAAAACCCGGATCTTCCACATGTTGCCATCGCAGTCCTTCCGATCATCGTGATCTTAGTATTATTTAATAATCCATGGCATCCTTTCCCTGTTGAAACTTCTGTATTTGCAGGTGTTGCACTTGCCACGATCTTAATGTTTAAACGAATCGACGGCATGACGGAATGGATCAATATCTTTAATAAAGGTGCCGCTGATTCTGGAGTTTCTATCCTTAACACAGCTATCGTTGTAGGATTTGGTGGTGTTGTTGCAAAAACACAGGGATTTACTGATCTTGTTGCAGGATTAAAACATCTATCCATGCCTCCTTTAATCTTCGTTATGGTAACCGTTGCTGTTTGTGCTGGTGCCTGCGGATCTGCTTCTGGTGGTATGGGAGTCGCTTTTAAAGCATTAAAAGATACTTATTTAAAACTTGGTGCCAGCCTTCCTGATATCCATAGAATTTCCACGATCGCCGCTGGAACTTTAGATACCCTTCCTCATCAGGGAGCTCAGATCACTTTATTAGGTATCTGTAAATTAACACATAAAGAAGCATACTGGGATATCGCAGTCACACAGATCTTCATTCCTCTGATCGACTGTCTTGTATTCATTGCGTTAACCAGTATTTTCTAAGACTTACCTTTATATTAAAAAAAGTATGCTGTATATCAAAACCAGATACACAGCATACTTTTTTATCCATTTTTATAAGAATTCTTTTCCTTCTTCCATCTGTTTTAACATACTCTCCAGTAATTTCTTTGCATCCGAAACCACACCATAATCACTGTATGCAAAGATCGCAGCCCTCGGATTATTATTGACTGAAATGATGCAATCTGCATCAATTCCTGTCATATGCTGAATTGCCCCGGCAATCCCAAATGCAAGATACAGTTTCGGTTTTACGGAGATTCCTGACTGTCCTACCTGCTGTGTTGGAAGCATCCATCCGGCATCTACACATGGTCTTGTACATGCAACTTCCCCTCCGATCTTCTCTGCAAGTCTCTCAAGAAGCGCAAATCCTTCTTCTCCTTTCATCCCACGGCCACCGGAAACTATGATCCTTGCTGTATCCAGATGAACTTCTTTTCCACTTTTTCCTGCCACTCCGTGATAGATCAGATCTTGTCGTTCTTCCTTCAGACATTCTGGATATACATATAACATCTCACCTTGTTTGTCTTCCTTGTATTCTGCTTTTCCCATCACTCCTGTACGGATCGTGATCACCGATGTCAAGGATGGATTGATCACAAAGTCTGCCATATTTTTTCCATCGAATGCCGGTCTTGTGATGATAAGTTGTTCCTGTTTCTCATCGTATGTAAGTTTCGATGCATCACAGACTAATTCTGTATCAAATGCATAAGCTGTCTTTCCTGCAAGAACTCTTCCTGATGCTGTTCCTCCGATCAGTATCACTTTCGGATCCTTTCCTTTTAAAACTTCTATGACAGCATCATGATGCAGCTGCATATGTCCTTCTATTAATTTTTCATCTTCGATACAGAGGATTTCATCAACTCCGTAATTGTAAAGCTTCTTTGCCTCTTCTTTGATCCCACATTCTGATAGAATAACTGACAATGAAAGATCTCTTTCCTTCGAAAGTTTTCCTGCTGCCCCGATCAATTCCAACGTCAGCGGCATGATCTCTCTCTTTTGAATCTCTCCAACAACAACGATTCCTTCTTTTTTCCCTAAATTCATCTCCATACACCTCCTAGATCACGCTCTTTTGCTTTAATAACTGAAGAATCTGTGCCGCTTTTTCTTCTTCGTCTTTTCCACCGATCATAACAAGTTTTTGCTGTTTGCTGCTTTTGACTTCATATTTTCTAAGTTGCGTTACTTTTCTCTTGGTCACAGAAAAATTCAGGTCTTCATTCGTCAATATCTTTGTCTTATATGTTCCATCATATGTTTTCATGATATCTGGTACGGATGGAAAACGGTTCTTGTTCTTCTCTCTGATAGAAAGTATCATTGCTGGAGTTTTTGCTTCTACCTTATATGCCATCTGATCACCCATACATGTTGCGAAAACACTTCCATCTTTCATCTCTGTGATCTCGTCAGAATACGCGATCAATGGGATCTCCAACGCACAAGAGGTCATAGAAGCCATATGGGCACTATCTCCATCAATTGCCTGCCGTCCGCATAAGACCAGATCATATGGACCAAGCTTTTTGATCACCGCTGCGACGATCTTGGCTACCTGTGATACATCCATATCTGCGAATTGGGAATCACTGATCAGGAAGGCATCATCAATTCCATAAGTAAGCGTCTCTTTCATAACATCTTCTGCAGATAATGGTCCAAATCCGATCACATCTACAGTTCCACCATAGCGGTCTCTTAAATCCAGTGCTTCTTTTATTACGTTCTTATCACTGTCATTTAACTGATCCACATCCTGATATTCTTTTTTGATCGAATCATCTGGAATTTGTTTTAAAATCACAACAAATCTCATCTTATTTCTCCTTTTGTTTATTTTGCAAATATTTCGTACGCTAATTATATTTTGTATTGTAACATTTCAACAATTCTTCGTCAAGTATTTTTACTTTCCGAAAAGCAGAAAAATAGACGGTTTTCACGCCGTCCATCTTTCTGTTTTTTGGAGTTTTTAATTTTTTGAGTTTTTATGTTTTTAGGAGTTTTCATTTATACTTTATTTTTCTTTGACTGCTTTGATCGCATCATTTAATTTTGGAAGGATCTTCTTAATATCACCCACGACACCAAGATCTGCGATATCAAAGATCGCTGCGTCTTCATCTCGGTTGATCGCTACGATGAATTCTGAATTCTCCATACCTGCTGCGTGCTGGATCGCTCCAGAAATTCCACATGCTAAGTATAACTCTGGACGAACCGTCTTACCTGTCTGTCCAACCTGACGGTCATTGCTGATCCATCCTGAATCTACAGCTGCTCTTGATGCTGCCACTTCACCATCTAATGTATCCGCTAATGCTTCAAGATCTTTAAATCCTTCTGCATTTCCTACACCACGTCCTCCTGCTACCAGGATCTTAGCTTCTGTGATATCTACAGATTTGTGTGTTGTTTTTACAACTTCACGGATCTTAACATTCATATCTGCATCTGTAAAGTTTACTTCAACAACTTCAACCTCACCTTGTCTGCTTTCATCAGCTTCTAATGCTTTCATAACACCAGGTCTTACCGTTGCCATCTGTGGTCTGAAATCTTCACAGACGATCGTAGCCATGATATTTCCACCAAATGCTGGTCGTGTCATCATTAATAATTTTGTTTCTTCATCAATATCAAGTTTTGTACAGTCTGCTGTTAATCCTGTGTGGATTCTTGCAGAAACTCTTGGTGCAAGATCTCGTCCGATCGATGTTGCTCCATAGAGAACAATCTCTGGATTATGGGACTGAATGATCTCCATCATTGCTTTTGCATATGGTTCTGTCACATATTCTGCCAGCATTTCATCATCTACTACTACAACTTTATCTGCTCCATGAGCGATCAGTTCACTTGCTTTGTCTTTAATCTGATTTCCAAGTAAAACTGCAACTACATTCTGTCCAAGATCATCTGCAAGCTTTCTTGCTTCTCCGATCAGTTCGATACCGACTTTCTGAAGATTTCCATCTCTCTGCTCAGCAAATACATAAACATCTTTACACATTTTGATTGTCCTCCTTACCTTAAATGATGTGTTTTTCCTGTAATTTTTCTACGATTGCGGCAACTGCTTCGTCATCGGAGAGATCATTTAAGATCGTTCCTGCACCTTTTGCCTGTTTTGTAAAGGATTTCTTAACTCTGGTAGGAGAACCTTTTAATCCGATATTTCCTTCATTGACTGTATCTTTGATATCTTCTAATCCCCATACTTTAACTTCTTTTTCACGATATGCATCAAATACACCGTGAACAGACATATATCTTGGATCAGCAAGTTCAGCTAATGCTGTTAAAAGACAAGGTGTCTTCACCTCGATGATCTGGTGACGATCTTCAAACTGTCTCTGGACAACTAAAGTATCTTCCCCTTCTACATCCATCTTCTCTACATAACTTACCTGAGGGATTCCAAGGTGTTCTGCGATCTGCGGTCCAACCTGCGCTGTATCTCCATCGATTGCCTGACGACCTGTGATGATCACATCATAGTCTAATTTCTTTAATGCTGCTGCAATTGTAGAAGAAGTAGCCCATGTATCTGCTCCTCCAAATGCACGATCTGAGATCAATAATGCATCATCGCATCCCATTGCTAATGCTTCTCTTAATGCAACATCTGCCTGAGGTGGTCCCATAGAAACAACAGTTACTGTACTTCCTGGGCATTTTTCTTTTAACTGAAGTGCTGCTTCAATTCCTGCTTTATCATCTGGGTTAATAATACTTGGAACACCATCACGGATCAGTGTATTTGTCTTTGGATCTAATTTTACTTCCGTTGTATCTGGTACTTGTTTTGCACAAACAACAATCTTCATTCTCTTGTCTCCTTCTTTCTTATCTTAATAATCCACCGCCAACGATCATCTTCATAGCTTCGGATGTACCTTCATAAATCTCTGTGATCTTTGCATCACGATACATTCTCTCTACTGGATATTCTCTTGAGTATCCATATCCACCAAGCATCTGAACTGCTCCTCTTGTAACTTCAACAGCTACATCAGAAGCAAATAATTTACACTGTGCTGCAAGTGGTGCAAAATTTTCATGATCATCTTTTGCTTTCGCTGCTCTCCATACCATTAATCTTGCTGCATCAATCTTTGTCTGTAATGCTGCGATCAAGAACTGTGTATTCTGGAATTTTGCGATTGGTTTTCCAAACTGTTTTCTTTCTTTTACGTATTTGATCGCTTCATTTAATGCACCCTGTGCAATACCAACAGACTGAGCACCGATTCCGATACGTCCTCCTGCTAAAGCTCCCATAGCGATCTTATATCCCATTCCTTCTCTTCCGATCAGGTTTTCTTTTGGAACTTTCACATCAACTAATGCTACTTCTGCGTTGGATGCTGCTCTGATTCCCATACGAGGAATATCTTTGCTGACTGTTAATCCTTCGCTGTCTCTATCTACGATAAATGCAGACATACCTCTTGTTCCTGCACTCTTATCTGTGTAAGCAAAAATAATGAATGTATCTGCAAATCCAGAGTTTGTTGTAAATACTTTCTGACCATTTAATACATAATGATCACCGTCTAATTTTGCAGTTGTTTTAACTCCGCTGGCATCTGTTCCAGCTCCTGGTTCTGTCAGTCCAAAACATCCAAACTTACTTCCGTCAACTAATGGACGTAAGAATTTCTGTTTCTGTTCTTCTGATGCATAGTCGTTAATACAAGAACAGCAAAGAGAAGTATGTACGGAAATTGTGATTCCTGCACTGGCATCAACTTTGGATACCTCTTCCATTGCTAAAGCATATGTTAATACATCTGCTCCCTCTCCACCGTATTCTTTAGAATATGGAATTCCCATCAGACCGTATTTCTTCATCTTATCTAACAGATCCATATCAAATTTCTCTGCTTCATCCATATCTCTGGAAATTGGTTTGATCTCATTCTCAGCGAAACTTCTGAACAATTCCTTTGCAAGCAGTTGTTCTTTCGTTAATTTAAATTCAACCATTCTTTTTATCCTCCTGTCTGGTCAAAATAATTTGCCTGTTATATTCTTCGTATGTTTTATTTTTCGTGTACCAATACTTTGTACGCTAATTATATGACTAAAAAAATATGTTGTCAAGGATTTAACAAATATTTTTTCATGTATACTGTGTTTTAATTACGTTCTACGATCTCCTTTTCTGATTTAGGAGTCTCGGAGATTTCTTCTACTAATCGAGTAGGAGGCTAATCATTAATTGATTAGCCGACCTCTCACACCACCGTG
>ERZ779902.221-NODE-221-length-26081-cov-2.049143_pt1 | contig 26081 bp, 26 predicted proteins | sample MGYA00511350_ERZ779902 | MGnify/ENA primary metagenome ERZ779902 (study PRJEB29588, sample SAMEA2146908) | human gut metagenome | biome: human gut; feature: human-associated habitat; material: faeces | place: Denmark | collected 2008/2010 ...
GGAACCGGTCAGCATCGCTGCTGCGCCGCCCTCCAGTTCACAAATTTTCTGTGCGACGCAGTCGTTGGTCGGATTTGCCAGACGGCTGTAAAAATATCCGGATTCCTCCAGATCAAAAAGTCTGCCCATCTGCTCAGAGGATTCATATTTAAACGTCGTACTCTGATAAATCGGGAGCACTCTCGGCTCTCCGTTCTTCGGCTTCCAGCCAGACTGTATGCAGATCGTTTCCTTTGCGTATGCCATAGTATCCTCTTACCTCTTTGTCTTTCCGGCAAAAATTCGGTCTTTTGTTCGTTTTATTCTTCGTCCCAGTTGTGATATACTGCCTGAACGTCGTCATCCTCGTCCAGCAGATCCAGGGTACGCTGCAGTCCCTTTAATGCAGTCTCGTCTGTTACCTTGACATAGTTCTGAGGAATCATGGTAACATCTGCGGATGCCATCGGAATACCTGCCTTCTCCAGCGCTTCGCGCACTTCTTCAAAAGTATCGGGATCGGTCAGAATTTCGAAGCTGTCCTCTTCCTCGTTGAAGTCTTCTGCACCTGCGTCAAGTGCAATCATCATCAGATCATCTGCGTCCATATCGCAGTCCTCTTTCGCGATGATAATCTGTCCCTTCTCATCAAACATATAAGATACACAACCAGTCGTTCCGACATTTCCGCCACCCTTTGTGAATGCATTTCTTACATTGGATGCTGTACGGTTCTTGTTATCGGTAAGTGCATTTACGATAATTGCTGTTCCACTTGGGCCATAGCCTTCATATGTAATTGTTACATAGTTTACGGAATTTGCATCACCGGCTGCCTTCTTGATACCACGATCAATCGTGTCGTTTGGCATGTTATTTGCTTTTGCCTTTGCAATGACATCACGCAACTTGCTATTGTTTGCTGGATCTGGTCCGCCTTCCTTTACGGCAACTGCGATCTCACGACCGATTACCGTAAAAATCTTACCTCTTTTGGCATCATTTTTCTCTTTTTTGTGCTTAATGTTCGCAAATTTTGAATGTCCTGACATTGTTTGTTACTCCTCTTCCTTTAGTTTCGTGATTTTAACAGTAATAATCCTGTTATCTTCTATTTTTACCGGGATAAATTCATACCCCTGATATTCTATCTTAAAGGATTCACCCTCTTCTGGCAACCGTCCATGCTCATAGAGCAGGAAACCGTTTACCGTCTCAAAATCCTCATCCGGGAATTCGATTCCAAGTAAATCCTCCAGATCTTCTAACGTTGCTCCGCCGTCAACCAGATATTCGTCATCCGACTGCTTCTGGATCTCTTCCGGCTGTTCCTCATCGTGCTCATCCAATATATTTCCGACGATCTCTTCTAAGATGTCCTCCATCGTGACAATGCCTTCCGTTTGACCATATTCGTCCACCACGACTGCCATATGGATCTTCTCCCGCTGCATCCGCTGCAAAAGCTCGGATACATCCTTCGTCGGATGTGTGACAATTGCTTTGTCAACCATTCCCGCAACCGGTGTTTTCGGATCCTTCATATAGACCGCAATCAGATCTTTGATATGTACAAGTCCGATGATATTATCCAGATCCTCCTCATAAACCGGGTATCTGGAAAAATTATTTTCTACTGCAAGCTGCAATGCCTGCTCCACGGTCTGGGTGTTCTCCACAGCAACAATCTTCTGCCGTGGTGTCATGATATCCTTCGCTTCTTTGTCTCCGAACTCAAAGATGTTGTTGATAAGCTCCATCTCGCCTTCTTCGATCAAGCCCTGTTCATGCCCTTCCTCAACCATGGAAAGAATCTCTTCTTCTACTTTGTCTTCGTCCACCTTCTTCGAAAAAAACTTTCGAAAACCACTGGGTCCGCTTTGTGACATAGTTGTTATTTCTCCTTTTATAATTCTAAGCTGATGCGCAGCGCCTCGTTCACGCGGCGGATGATCGTATTATCCAGATGACAGACTTTTTCTTTCAGTCTCTGTTTGTCGATCGTGCGCACCTGTTCTAACAGTATAACAGAATCTTTGGCAATATCGCAATACCTTGAATCAAGTTCTACATGCGTTGGAAGCTTCGCCTTGTGCATCTGCGACGTGATCGCCGCAATGATCACAGTGGAACTGTATTTGTTTCCCGCTTCATTTTGAATAATAAGTACCGGACGAACGCCGCCCTGTTCAGATCCTACGACCGGGCGCAGGTCTGCATAATAAATATCTCCACGTCTGATAATCAATGCCTTCACACTCCTATTGTTGTTCAAACTATTACAAGTATTTCCAACAATTCTTCTGTGTATGCAATCAATTAGAACTATATTATCAAACGGTGTATCCTATTCTTCTGCTTCCTTCGCAATAATCTGCTCGATGCTTCGTACAATATCTCCGGCGATCATGCTGTACTGTCCCTTTTCTTCTGCGGCCGCCTGACCTGCCATGCCATGCATGCAGACACCAAGCTTTGTCGCCTCAAACCGATCCATGCCCTGTGCCAGAAGTCCGGCAATAATTCCAGTCAGCACATCACCAGATCCGCCTGTTGCCATGCCATTTGTACCTGTTATATTAATATATGCCTGAAGTCCGCCATCGGACACCACCGTGCGCGCATCTTTTAATGCAACGACCACATTATGGCGCTTGGCAAACTCTCTTGCAAGATCGTATTTATTCGCCTTAATATCCGTCACCGACTGATTCGTAAGTCTTGACATCTCCATCAAATGTGGCGTCAGAATGAGCTTCGAATGCATCGTCTCAAACAGATCCATATGCTCGGATAACACATTGATTCCATCGGCATCTAAGACAACCGTGCCATCAAAGCTACGAAGTACCTTGTCAACCAGATACTGCGCTGCTTCCCCGGTTCCAAGTCCCGGTCCTAACACAAGCACATCTGCCCAGCCCATGACCGTCTTCATCGCACTGCGCATCGTGTCGATATCATCTTCTTTGTATGTCGTAAGCAATGCTTCCGGGAGTCTCGACTGGATAATCTCGCGATTCTCCTCTACGGTGCACACACGCACCAGCCCACAGCCCATACGGTAAGCAGCCTCTGCGGAAAACAGTGCCGCTCCTGCCATATTTTTGCTGCCTGCGATGATTCCGACCTTGCCATAAGTTCCCTTGTGGGAATCCCTTTTTCTATGTGGGAGCAATTCCTCTACATCCTTTGGATCATAGGTGTATAACCGTGGCTCTACAAAATCAATCGCCTGCTTCGGGAATCCGATATCAACCACGGATACCTCTCCTGCGTACTCATATCCCATACCCATGAGAAGTCCGAGCTTCATCAGCCCGAATGTCACAGTCGCATCCGCATGGAACGCCGTACCGAGCAGAAACCCGGTTGTCGCATCGATTCCGGATGGTACATCGATAGCTAACTTATAACCATCCATATCATTTAATGCTTTAATTACTTCTGCCTGTCTGCCCATTACGGCACGTGACAGACCAACACCGAAGATGCCGTCGATAATCACATCATATCCGGCGTTCACAAGCTCATCCACAAACTTCATATTCAGCTTCTTGGCGATTGCATACTGCGCATCGAAACCAGTGCTGGCTGACTTCAATCCATCTACCCAGTATATCTCGACATCGTATCCTTCCATCATAAGAATTCGTCCGGCTGCGATTCCATCGCCGCCGTTATTTCCACTCTCAACTACGATCAGCACATGCGCGCCTGCCGAGAATCGTTCCTTGACATGCTCCGCGATCCGGAGTGCCGCACGCTCCATCAGTACGAGCTGTGGAATTCCTATTACATTAGTTGCAAATTCATCAATTCTGAACACTTCCTGTCCAGTTGCAATGTATCTCATTTCTTCGTCCCCCGAATGACTAAGTATATAGGCATTTTACCCCAAATGCCGTATAAATACAATATCGGGTTTCAGGAATCGAATTTATGTAGTATACTATGAATCAAAGTAACAAAGGGGGATATCTTTATGTGGGAATTCGTAATCAATTTATTGGAAGTTGCTATATTATTTTTATTATTTAATACTAAACTTGAAAAAAAAGAATTATCTTATTCTTATCTGCTCCAAATTCTTTGTTTATTCTCACAGGCATTTTTGTTGCTTATTCTGAAAAAATTTTCATGTTCGACTATTTTTATCCTGTTGTTTTTTATTGGAATTCATTTTTTATATGGTTTTTTATTCTTTGAGAATAAGCCGATCACATTACTTTTTTGGTCTGTCCTCTATGCCGTCGGAACCATTCTTGCAGATGCTGTGACCACGATTGTTCCAACTGCATTTTGGGATATTGACCTGTCAGCGCTCCTTCCAAATGGTATGCTGCGAATTCCTTTTACTTTAATTTACATCTCGATATTATTCTTATTTACTTTGATTCTGCTCTGTATAAACAACCAGACATTCCGTCTGCCTTTTCGTGAAAAAATCGCCTTTATTCTGCTGTCACTCTTATGTATTGCCATCCTTCAGGCAATTCTAATCCGGCAATTGACTGGATATGCACCAGATCAGGGCAACAACAACCGGTTTCTATCCGTTATTTTCTTTCTGGTATTATTTTTGTTTTTTGCCTTTGTTCTTTATGTATACACACTTGGAACCACGCAGGAACAAAACCAGCGTTTATCGGAAGAAAATATTATACAACAAATGGAGCTTAAACAATACGAACAGGTTGTTTCCTCTGTAGAAGAGCTGCGTTCAGTCAAACATGATATGCAAAATCATATGACTGTCATCTCAGCCATGTTACACGAAAAGCAATACGAGAAAGCCTGCAGCTATATCGACACATACGCAGATAAATTAAATCAGACACATCGTATTATTTCCAGTGGAAATATTCCGATTGATTGTATTGTTACAAACAAACTTTCCTATGCACATGCACAGCATATCAAAACCACACATAGCATCTTTCTTCCAAAAGACATCCTGATTGATGATATTCAATTATGTACGCTGATTGGCAATCTGTTCGACAATGCAATCGAAGCCTGTATGAAAATAAAAGAACCTGATAAACGATATATTGATTTCCAGATAAAACCCTTTAACTGTATGATGTCTATTTACATGGAAAATAGTTGTATCGGTGATTATGTCATAGATAAAAATGGCAAGCTAAAAACCAGCAAGCAGACAAATATTATAAATCATGGAATCGGTTTGAAACGAATCGAGGAGATTGTAGAACGAGCAAATGGTTTTGTCACACTAAACCCATCCAATGATAAATTTGAGGTTATAATACAACTACCAACGGAGGAACACTAACATGCATTTACGAATTATAATATTGGAAGATACACCATCAGAATTTATGCAGACAAAACATGCACTAGAACAATATGCAGATTTATACCATCACACATTCGAAATTGTCTGGGTGCAAAATGAAAGTTCCCTGATTCGCATGTATCACGCTCAATCTTTTGATTTACTTTTTGCTGACATAGAAATAAAGCTGCCAAATACATCCAGCAGTGAAAACGGAATCATAATCTGCAAAAAGCTTCGAGAACTTCAATACTCTGGCGATATCATATTCCTGACTAATTTTCAGGAATACGTCTTTGATGGTTATTCTGTACGTGCCTTCAATTATCTTCTGAAACCGATTACACTGGAAGTTCTCACCCCCTGTATGGATGCATACCTGCAACTACATAGCGATGATTACTATTACTATCAAAACGACCAGACTTATATAAGGATTCCATATACAAACATCATCAGCATATCAAAAGAAAAAAACAATACATTAATTGTAACAACAGACAACATATACATCGAACGTATATCATTAGATGAAATAATGAATAAGCTTTCATCAAACTTTGTTCGTTGTCACAAATCTTGTATTGTAAATATATTGCACGTTCAATCTCTGATAAAAAATAACCTTCACCTCTCCAATAATACATGGCAGTCAGTTGGCAGAAGCTATCTTCCGTCTGTTCGTGCCCATATGTCAAGATTCATGCAAAAATAAAGTTCTTTCACCAAATAATATTTCGCTTTCGTATGATTCCATATCCACATCCGACCAATCCCACAATCAGGCAAATGAGATATGGAATCCCAAACGCGGTTGTAAGCACCTCATCCTGCGGATACAGACTGTCAGAATAATACCGGCACGCCATCGCATATCCATGCACCAAAAATCGATTTCCATAGTACGATGCCAGCACCAGAATAAATGTGATCACACTCATCACTGCTGCACTGTTCATATACAGAGATAGCAGAAGTTGCATCATCGACTGCACGATACCCGCCAGCACCGGAAGAAGCACCGTCATCCGAATAAGCTCTGGCATCGACGTATTCGCTACCTCCTCTCCATAGTAAAGAGATAGCGCAATCTGCTGACCAGACATCGACATATTCCCAGTCGAAATCCACGCATATCCGTATGTCATGCCATAGAGCAGCAGAAAATAAAACAGGTTGATGCAGACACAGCAGATACATTTCGAGCTCCACCATAACACACGGCTCCGGCTCTTCAACATAAGCTGCATACCAAAACCATGCATATCCTCTTCCACATAATTTCCAATACAGTATGCAAGCAGAATATACTGCAGAATCCACGCCAGTGGAAGTCTGAACTGATCCGGTGTATTCTGGTTAAAATGAAATGGTCTCTGCCCCCAAAACGCATTGACTATATACCCAAGTGGTGACCAGCTTTCACCATACATTCCCAGATAGTCTCCACTCGCCCGGTCGAGCAAAAGACACGTAATAAAGACAAGTACGATAAGCCACAGATACCTTCTCCAAAACCGGATCAGTCCCTCACTGATATCATATTCCAAGAAGTGCAATAATCTCATATCATGCTTCCTCCTCCAACCGTCCCTCTGACATATGCAAAACCGTATCCGCCATATACTCCATTTCCTCTTTGTCGTGACAGGCAATGATGATAATCCGTTCGTCGTCCATCAGTGCCCGGATGGCATCCCGGATTACACTGACACCTTCCGCATCGATCGCATTGATCGGTTCATCCAGCAGGATAATATCCGGCTTTCCCATAATTGCAGCCGCAATTCCAAGCCGCTGACGCATGCCAAGCGAATACTTGTAATACTTCCGTCTGTCGTCGGGGGCAAGCCCAACCTGTTCCAGCGTCGCCCGGATTTCGTCCTGCGGCACACCGCCCTGCACCTTCGCCAGTATCTCCAGATTCTCCAAGCCGGTATATCCCCGCAGAAACGCAGGATTCTCAATCAGAAGTCCCATACTTGGCGGAAAAGAAATATCCTTTCCGAGCGTCTTTCCATTGATCTTCACAACTCCGCTGGTCGGATAGATTAGTCCTGCCATCGTCCGCATCAGCATTGTTTTCCCACAGCCATTCTTGCCACTTAAACCATAGATACAGCCCCCGGTAAATGTCTTTGTCACATCCTGCAATACCGGAACTCCCTTTATCTTCTTTGTCACATGTTCTAACTTTATCTCCATTTTCCCTGCACACTCCTCTCTTGACAGATATCACCGGACATTATAGAAAATCCCGCCGACGGTTTGAAAGCCATAACAGTAATCCTTCCACTGCCAGAATCGCAACTGTTACACTCACAATCCCACGAAATGTTATCCCAAAAACCAGCTGGCTCGGATTTACAAACATAGCCGGATTGTAAGCTGCAAACTCCGGGAACAAATTATACACACCATAAAACAGCATACAATGAAGTAACATGGGAAATATCAATGTACCGAATCTGTTTTCCATCCATCCGACACACAGAAGTGGAATTTCTGCATAGATTCCCCCATATACAAATACAATTCCTGTATAGCTGATGGCATATAGCACTGGATTTTCAAAGAAAAGCGCACTCCACATCATGGAATTACCCACGACATTCTGCATGGAAATTGAATCAATTCCAATCGCTGGAAGGTAACAGGCGGAAAGTAACAGACTTACCAACAGCGGCAAGGCAGCCGCACAGCCCCCACTTATAAAAATTGCTGCCGCTTTGCTTATGATATACTGCTTTCTTCCCCGCCGGACAAGCATCTGCATTGCATACCCGGATTTCCATTCCGAATACAGGGAAATACTGTATGGTAACACTGCAAAAAGAGGCAGCGCCAAAAACAGGAACTGATTAAAAGATGAGTAATATTCACATCCGATCCACCCCTGCATGATACAGGTCTGAAACCATGAACCGTAATGTTCATCGGTCACAGGTAATCCAAGAATATGATTCCTTTCTTTCATATTTACCTGATAAATATTCTGATACGCCCATATTGTCTGTATGACTGCGAGCAGAACGCCGGACAATGCTGCTACGAGAAATCCTTTGGAACGGAATGCTTTTTTCATCTCTGTTGTAATAACTTCTTTCACTGTCCCTTTCCTCCTTCATACCGGATATCCTGAATCTTCATTTCCGTCTTGACCGGATACGTTCCGAGTACAGTCTCATACCCCATCTTTCCATTCTCCACATCCTTCCATTGCGCTTCCGATAAATTTGCCTTATAGATTTCATACGGAATCACGACTGTATCACCCGACTGGAAGTTCCCATCCGAAAGAGACGGATTCATATCCTGCGTCATAAATGGATCTGGTCCGTTAAACAAATGCACATATTGAATCGGAATATAAAGATCCAGTTTGTTTGCTTCCTGTGCTTTTCCAATCTGATATTCAACAACCAATAGTTTCATCTCATCTGCAGGTATGTTCGGATTCTGATAATCGGTAAGCTCTGGATGCTGTGTATAGAAATCTGAGCTGTTCCACATCTCGGCATTTACGATTGTATACGAAAGTCCACAATATTCCGCTGTCTGTCCCTGCGGAACCTCCCTTATTTCTGGTGAATATGTATGGGTGTTCACATACCAGATACGCAGACCCAGTCCAGTTACCGCAAGCAGGATACCAATTAAAATCAAGACCTTTTTTCTTTTCATGACATGCTTCTCCTTCATAGTTATTGGCACTCTATATAAATGTGTGTCAACGCATCACGGATATTTTTTTCCTGCCATGCCTGATATCCAGAAGATGGCATATCCCCAGCTATTTCCAGATAATATTTCGGAGAAGTGAAAACCTCATCCACGGATTTCTCTCCTATGAATTCATATGGATCTTCGCCATTCCCATCCCCTTCTGTATAACATTCAACATAACTGGTTCCTCCAATAGCTATAGTTACCGTCTCTCCTGGTCGAATCTGATAATATCTGGCAAGTTTTTCGATCTCCGCACCCTGTATTTCTTCCCAGCCGTCTCTTTTTGACATATAGAAATCGTTATACGCATACCCATAGAAACTCTTTCCGTCTACATATGCGATATAATCATCCTGTGTACACACAATCTCACACATAGTTGGCAAAAATTCCTTCTCATACCGATCCTCGTTTGTTACCTCAATCTCCGCATATACAAAGTTCGCTCCATTATCAAACTCTTCTGTTATCCATTTGGAATCCTTAGGCTCTGTCTCAACGTAGTCCGAATTATAATGCTCACTCTCTACAAACTCTTCATATGTATCGTATACGTGGAAATACGTGACAGTAAATCCAAATCCATTATATATCTGATAGCTTCCTTTGGAAAATACGGAACCATCCTGTTCTACTTTCTCCTTATTTTCTACTGCCTGCTCAAAAAATTGCTGTTCTTCATCTTTATCTGATGCCGATGCAGCCATATCCGTGGCAAGAAGGCAGTGGAACTGCCACGGACGATGATACTTCTTCTGTCGTTACTTGCTCATTTCCAATAGATCTTTTATTTTTTACAAAGCCTATCATGCCAATAATCACGGAAAAGCAAATAACTCCACACAAAAAGAACATCACCTTCTTTTTCATATTATCCTTCTCCTTAATTCAAAATCGTATAGCTTCCCGCACAATCCGGACTCCATACACCTTTTGCTGTACCATTGCCACTTTGTGATTTTACTCCCAAAGATGCATACCTATATCCTCGTTCATATACGCCATTTATAACAGCATATTTTCCTGTTCTATTTACAACACACTCTCTCGTAGCTCCATACTCATTTCCCGCCGGTTTTAATGAATCATCTGTTCCATACGATCCATAAGGAGTTATCATGAGTTTTGTCAGATTATTATATGCTCCATTCCAGTTAAAATAAATTTTGCTGGTCTCTTTGGCTCATACATAAAGCCAAAGCAATTTGCATTTGCTTTTTTCTCTGCTACTGCTTCTACTGATTTCCGCAGCAGATCTGCCACCCTTGATGTTTGTTTTCTTTCTGCCATAGCATTATCCCCCTTCCTTTGTAGTTCACAGATTTTATTACTCGAGTCCCTCTGTTTTTCCAACATAACACACAAATCAAAAATTTCAACTCCTCGTGGTGCGAACGACATCCTGATAGGTGCGAACGACACTCCTTATATTTTTTAATGCATTTTTTTCTTTTCCTCGTGCTATGATATATCCTGAACATAGGAGGAACCAATATGATTGAAACTTTCGCTCATCGACTAACCCAAAAATTAATATCTCTATCCAGCGAAGATACTGTTACAACAGATGATATTGCAGTAGTATCTTATGGTATTGAATGTTTGCTAAATCTCTGCATTCCTTTCTTCTTTTTTCTGATATATTCCTGTTTTACGCATCGCATTTTGGGTATGGTTTACTTTTTAATTTCATTCTTGTTTTTACGAAATCATATCGGAGGTTTCCATGCAAAATCCCATATACGCTGTCTGCTATACAGCACCATTTATGGACTGTTTTTCTTATGGTTGCTGACACTACCCATTCTTCCCGGCTTATATATTAAACTATCCATATATGGTATCATTCTCGCAGGAATTGCAATCGGAAAACCTATATGCCAGACAAACATGAATTCTACACGAGCTCGTATGAATTCCTATATTACAATTATTCTAGAATGTCTGTGTATGATTTGTTTTGACAAGATATGGCATTTTACTACACTCAGTACAGCTATCTTTCTTGGTTCCTGTGCAACCGCTATACTTTATATACCTGAGAGAATATTTCAACATAATACGTGAATTTTCTTGACAATTTTCCAGAACTAAGATACCTTTGAAGTATCTATGAAAGAAACGAAGGGAGGAAGGAATCATGGTATTTATCGAAGGTGTCGGCTATGTGAACGACAGCAGTGCTGTTGCAACGCCGAATCGTACCCAATCCGTATCGGAAACAACAACCCATTTTGATGGTATGCTTCGCACAGAAACCGATAAATTGAACCAGGCATCTGTCACAACAAACCTTGATTCCATCTTCAAGGAAGCCGCCGATAAATACAGTGTGTCAGAACGACTCTTAAAAGCAATCGCCTATACGGAGTCCGGTTTTCAGGCAAATGCAACCTCCTCCGCCGGTGCTATGGGCATCATGCAGCTCATGCCAAGCACGGCGAGCGCATATGGCGTATCCGATCCTTACGATGCCTACCAGAATATCATGGGCGGTGCAGCCGTGCTGAAGGATCTTCTGAATATGTTTCAGGGAAACCAGTCGCTTGCAATCGCAGGCTATAATGCCGGATGTGGCAATGTGAAAAAATATGGCGGCGTACCACCATTTACCGAGACGCAGAATTATGTTGCCAAGGTGACAAGTCTGATGCAGACCGGCGTATCGGTTCCTGCAAACACAGTCACGGTAACCCCTTCTGCAAATACCGCTTCCAATACCGGAACGGCTACAAGCAGGAATTCCAATACTTCAAATGAAGCAACTGTTTCTTCCGAAACAGCGAAAAAAAATGCGGAAATCCTCGCAGAGATCAAAGAGATCATCTCTGCCATTTCCACACTCACAACGAACCAAAGCACGTATTCAAATACATCCATGCAGAGTGGTCTTTCCGCATTAAACGGAACATCCGCTTCCGATCTCAGTGCAGGCAGCCTGCTTTCCTCCTATGGGAATCCGATCTCTACGATTCTGTCATCCTTACAGAATGTAGATACGACAGACACGGAGAGCCTGCAAAAAGTATTATCCTACGCGGAGTACCAGTTACTCACCAGCCACTACACAAACATGGTTGATATCATCTCCGTACTCGGAAGTACTGGTTTGAGTACAGAAAATGATTCCGACGACTCTCTATCGCATCTATTCGAGCTTGCCACACAGCAAAACATGCGTAAAGTCATCAATGTTATGGGGAATTCTACTTCCCTTCTATAACCTTAATAAACGAAATCGGCATTATCTTTTCTAAAGCAGACCGTTGAAGCACGCCGGCACTTAATGAGCGTGCAACGCGAATTTAGTACCGCTGCGTGCTGAACCGAGCGAGAGGAGACATTCATGGAACGAAGTTCCATTTAGTATGAATGTCGACGACCTGTCACAGAGCGTAGCGATGTGACGCTACCCGCGCGCGTCTGCGTAGAATGATAATGCCGATTTTGTTTTTTAGTAAATTATATGGGAAGTAGAATTTCCCCTATCTCTGCTCATCCTTCAATTTTCTCAGTACTAGCACACTTACTCCTGCGCACAGGAATGTGGAACCGTACAATATCAGCCATGAACGAACCGTTCTTGCCTTGGAACGTACATACATCTTGTTCTCTTCTGTCTCGGCTGGTTCATACTCTGCCTCAATCGTCTGCGGCTCCGATGTGTATTCCTCGAAGGTCTGCGGATTGTTTGCAAGTGCAGAATAGGTTTCTACTGCATCCTGCAATTCATTGATCTTTTCATCGTAGGCTTCCTGCATCTCTGCAATCGCATCGTTACAGGTGGCAACCAGATCGTCAAACTGTTCCTCAACCTGTTCGCTCTCTTCCTGTCCCGGTGGATCTAGCGAATTCAGGTCACAGGTGCTTCCGATGGATTCCATCGCCCAACGGGAATACGTCAGATACGAAAGCTTGTCTGTCACACCATTTAACTCAAACAGGATACCGGAGAAGATCAACTGCACGATCAACACAAACGGTGCAATCGCCATTGCCCGGTCCGCACTCTTCGTAATAGAAGAAAGCAGCAATCCCATACCTGCCGCTGCATAGATCGTAAGGAAGATCAATACGATTATTTCCACTGTCGCATTGGAGAAGATCACACCCTTACAGTCCGGTGCACCCTTGATCAACACGAATGTCAAAACAAGTATCACTGCCTGAATCAGGGATATCACACCCTGTACAATATATTTCGACAGCATGTAGATTGGAAGCTTCAGATTACCCATATATTCTCGTTTCAGAATGACACGTTCCTTGTTGACCTCCTGAATCGTGTTCAGAAGTCCCATCCAGATACCGCCACTCATCAACGTAAATAAGATCGACTGTGTCTCCGTGAACAACTCATAAATACCGGAACGTGCAACCAACGTTAACAGCAATCCAATGATCAACGGCTGTCCGAAGATCAGCGCCAATCGCTGTACATCATTCATGATCAGGGTCGTATATCTTCGTACCAGAATGCCTAACTGTGCAAATCCACTCACCGTTCTCGGTTTGATTGCCTCTCCGTTTGACTCACGCACCTGTCCGCTTACCGCATTGATACCGGACATCTTAAACTGCGTCTCCCAGCCCTTTGAATCAGCCGTGATAATATCATAGACCTTTACGAGATTGTCTGTATGGAAGAAATCTTTAATTCCTGCCGGACTACCACAATAACAAAGCCGTCCGCCATATCCCATGATGATAACTTTATCACACAGGTCAAGGTTGTTGATCGTATGGGTTACCATGACAATCGTCTTTTCCTGCTCTTTTGACAGCTTGGATAATGTCCGCATCAGATGTTCTTCTGTTCCCGGATCAAGTCCGGATGTCGGCTCGTCCAAGAAGAAAAGTCCCGGATTCGCCAGAAGCTCTACCGCAATGCTGGCACGCTTTTTCTGTCCACCGGACAGACGGCGGATATAAGTATCCTTATGCTCCGAAAGTTCTACCATACGAAGCACTTCTTCGATCCGCTCCTCAATTTCCTGATTGCTTGTATCCTGCGGCATCTTCATTTTCGCCGTATAATAAAGCATCTTCTTAAGCGTGATATTCTCATAGATGATATCCTGCTGTGGTACAAATCCAATGATATTTTTGAGCGTCTGGAAATTCTCATGCAGATCTGTGCCATTGCAATATACATGCCCGGTCACCTTGGAATCAAAGCCACTCATCGCAGTCATCAGAGTTGTCTTTCCAGCGCCGGAACCACCGATGATTGCAACAAATTCATTTGCCCCGATACTCAGGCTGACTTTATCCAGAATCGTTTTTTTGCCACCCTTCGCTGGCACTTCCTTGTTTAAGTCGTGTACCTCTAATGCAATACCTTCCGGGTTCACCTTGTAATACAGGACATTTCCATCATAGATAAATGTTGTATTCAGGATGGTAAAGATATCTTTGTTTGACAGACAATATGGCTTCACAATCCGGCTTCCATTTACAAACACACCATTTGTTGAACCATTGTCAAACACATAAAATTGATTTTTTAATTTACGGACACCTGCATGGTATCTGGAAATCGCAACGTTTTTCAACCGGATATCACAGTCTGCTGCACGACCAATACTGTTGTCGCCGTCATGCAGGGAATATGTCTTCCAGCGGCCTTCCTTCTGCTGTCCGTTGTACAACAGGAGTACCGGATCAATGCCATCCATCGAATGGTTCGTTCCAAGACGCACGATCATATCTCTGCCATCGCCGCCATAATACTGATCGGGTGCCATCTGGATAAACTGCGTACCATAGGCAAGATAAGAACCGTTCGAGCTGTGATTGTCGCGGATATAGCATCTGCCTTCCTGCAAATAGAGCTCGCCATGATTACCTGAGACAATGCTGGAATTTAATCGGATACTGTTGTTTTCATTCCGACCGAAAGTGTATGCGCCATCTACAAATTTGCTCAGGTCGTATTCCTGTATGCCACTACCATCTACAATGACAAGCGAGCTTTTTCCTGTCGTATTTTTCTGGTATTGCTGCAGCATCGACTCGTCAAACAACACCGTTTTTTCTTCTCTGTCTCCCATAAGTCCTCCCCTCTATACTATAAGAAAAAGGACTGTTGCACATACAATACAACAGTCCCTTTAGTTCCTGCTTACTTATCCACGCTTGAGGAAATCTGGAATCTTGATTCCGCCGCCATTGCCTGTCTCTCTCTTTGCAGGAGCTGGCTTTGCTGCACTTGAAATGTCAGCACTTACCGATGGCTTCGCTGCTGGAGTGGACATGAAAGATGGCTTTGTAGCGGTTCCCATTGGCTTTACACTTGTAATTGGCTGGCTCGCATATGTAGGAGTTTTACCAACTGGTGCTACTGTCGGCTTTACAGCAGAAGGCTTTGCTGGATTCTGCATAACCGGCTGTGTTGCCGCATTGTCCTCAATACCTGTTGCGATGATTGTGATACATACATCCTCACCCATCACATCATTATCTACAGTACCAAATATGATATTTGCGCCGTCACCAGCGACTTCTGTCAGGTATGTGATTGCATCGTATGCTTCCACAATACCAATATTTCCCGAGAAGTTTACAATGATATCGCTTGCACCACTGACGGTTGTCTCCAGCAATGGGCTGTCCATAGCAGACTTGATTGCATCCACTGCCTTGTTATCACCACTGGCACGTCCGATACCGATATGAGCGACACCCTTGTCACGCATTACTGTCTGGATATCTGCAAAGTCAAGGTTGATCAGACCCGGCTTGTTGATCAGGTCTGTGACACCCTGTACACCCTGCTGCAATACCTCATCTGCCTTCTTCAAAGCTTCTGGAATACTTGTACGCTTATCGCAGATCTGTAACAGCTTGTCGTTTGGAATGACAATCAGAGTATCTACGTTTTCTTTTAACTTTGCAATACCGTTGATGGCATTGTTCATACGAGGCTTACCCTCGAAAGAGAATGGCTTTGTTACAACGCCGACAGTCAGGATTCCAAGATTTCTTGCAATCTCTGCTACGACTGGAGCAGCACCTGTACCAGTACCACCACCCATACCACAGGTAACGAATACCATATTGGCATCCTTCATGATATCGGTAATCTCTTCTCTGTTCTCTTCTACTGCATTTGCTCCGATCTCAGGCTTTGCACCTGCACCGAGTCCCTTTGTCAGCTTCTCACCAATCTGAATCTTTGTTGTTGCACGATTCTGTGATAAGATCTGCTTGTCTGTGTTGATGGCGATCAACTCGACACCTTCCACATTCTCATCAATCATTCTGTTTACTGCATTGTTACCAGCTCCACCTACACCAATCACAAGGATTCTTGCAGGGGTTTTCTCGTCATTCGATTTTATTTCAAGCAAGGTCTTTTCCTCCTTTATTCTATTTGCGCATTATTATCCTATATAATATAGGTTTTTGTTGAAATAATCAATAGGTTTACGTAAAATTCACTTAATTTTTGCTAAAGCTCGCAGTTGCATTTTCCGAATCAAAGTCTTTCATATACAATGTTCCGGACATACCTTCCAGATTTTTCAGTATGTTGCCCAGATTCATCATCTGAACCGCCAGATATTCCCCCTCTCCCAATTCGATTGTAATGCCTCCGTGTTGAAGGACAATTTCATTTTCAGCGGTGAACTTGATACCGTCAATCTCCAGATCGTATTTTTCCACCAACTGCGTGATAGTCAGTATTGTCTGGAATTTCTTGTCGTCGTCACTCGGCAGTTTCTTGCCGATGCTCCACTCGGTAAAGGTCAGACCTTTGATCAGCGGTGCACTTCCGACACGTCTCTTCGACGAATCCAATACTATACCATCTTTATCAAAATACACATAGTCGCCCTTGTATAACACACAGCCGGCTATGGATTTTTCGTAAACTGTCACGGTTACCGTGTTTTTATCTGTTAGTTCCAGATCCATCTTGCTTACAAAAGACAGGTCTTTCAGTTTGTTCATTTTACTTTTGATATACAACAGCAATGTGTTGTCCAGCGGTGCTTCTTCCTTCATCGCATCACTGACCGACTGTGTATTTACAATCTCACAGCCTTCCACCTGCACCTTATCAACTGTCCATGTCGAAAGATACGCAAGCGTTCCAAGTATCACTACAAGTATAAACAATACAATCCAATGTTTCTTCAAAACGATTCTCCTTTTGTTTCTATGTACCGCTCTGATTTACCGCTGCATCTGCAGCTCTTCTTTCGTTGGTGCCTCGTATGGAAGCATCTGTCTCGACACGCTTAACACGAATCCCATCTCTACCATCAGGAACGCCAGCGATGTACCACCATAACTGATAAATGGAAGTGGGACACCTGTATTCGGGATGACATTGGTAACAACACCGATGTTGATGATCATCTGCACTGCAATATGTGTCATAACACCGGTTACAACCAATGCACCATACCGGTCTCTAGCATGGTTCGCAATATAGCGAAGCTGTACGATCAGCATGACAAACAATGCAATAACACAAAGCGCGCCGAACAGTCCAAGCTCTTCACAGATAATCGCAAAGATCATATCATTGTGCGACTCCGGCAAAAATCCAAGTTTCTGGATACTCTGTCCCAAGCCCTTTCCAAACAATCCACCGGAACCGATTGCATACAGAGACTGCATCGTCTGGTATCCGGAATCACTCGTCTCCGGGTGCAGCCATGCATCGATTCGATCGCCACGATAACCAACGGTTGTGATAAGCAGTACACCGGCAATCACCAGTGCAACGACCGGCATAACCAGAATTTTATAATCCGGACATGCCACAAATATAATGACGACCATGATTGCCACACAGACAACCGCGGTACTTAAGTTCTCTTTCGCGATCAGACCCGCACTGACAATACACGGTGCGATCAGCCGGATGATTCCCTGATAAGAGGTCAGGTATTTCGGATGCTTCACACAAACACTCGGCAGATACAGGATAATCAGCAGCTTTACAATCTCGGATGGCTGTAACTGAATACCACCGACCTCAATCCAACGCTGTGAACCATTGGAGGATACACCAAGCACCAGTGCGATACCGGCACAGACAATCATCGCTGTCACGATCAGCCGCTGCATCACCGGACGCTTATAAAACTGATAATTAAAACAGGATATCAACATCATTACGACGATTCCTGCCAACCCGATCATACCCTGACGCATCGCAAAATATCCGCTGGGAAGCCCAGAAAGTGTCGCCCGGTATGCACTCGCGCTATACACCATCATGACACCAAACGCAAGCAAAACGACAACCAAGAAAATCGTCTGATAATCAATGTATCCGCCGGTTGCGAATACTTTATTCTTTTTCAATTTTCTTCTGCCATATGCCATAGCTCAGACACCCCTGTCTTTTCTTTCCATTTCCGCTTTCCTTATGAAAGCGCATTCACATATTCCTTGAACATATCTCCACGCTGCTCATAATTGTCAAACATCCCCCAGCTTGCGCATGCCGGCGAAAGAAGCACCGCATCGCCCGGCTGTGCATGTGTATGACAATACTCCACAACCTGTTTCAAGTCATCCATCATTTCAATGTTTTCAAATCCATGCTTTCTTGCACAGTCTGCAATATCCTGTGCTGTCTGTCCGATCAGAAGCAGACATTTTACCTTGCCGTCAAAGCTCTCTATCCACTCATCGTAAGTAGACTTCTTATCATAACCGCCACCGATCAGATACGTCGGACGCACCATCGACTGGATTGCCTTGATCGCTGCATCCGGATTTGTTCCTTTGGAATCATTATAATAATTCACATCATTTAATGTGCGCACATATTCGATCCGGTGTGCCACACCCTTAAATGCGCCGCAGACCTTACGGATCGTGGCAATATCTGCTCCCATATAATAAGATATTGCAACCGCAGCCAAAAGATTCTCTATATTGTGATCTCCCAGCAGCTGGAACTCAGAAAGCGGCATCACATAAGTCTCTTTGCCATTCTCCCGGATCACAACCGCACCATCTTTGACGATTACACCGGACTCCAGTTCCTTTTTATGGCTGAACAAAATCACCGTTGCCGGAACCTTATCAATACGCTTCACCGTCTCCGGATCATCGTAATTCATCACTGCATAATCTTCCTTCGTCTGGTTCTTCGTGATATCCAGCTTGCAGTTCGCATAGTTTTCAAATGTATAATGCCGGTTCAGATGATCCGGTGTAATATTGAGTATCGCGCTCACATGTGGGCGGAATGTATGAATTGTCTCCAACTGGAAGCTACTGATCTCTGCAACCGTCACCGAATCCGCACTGCTCTGATCAGACAGACTTGTGTATGGGATTCCGATATTTCCTACGACAAATGTTTTGTCGTTGTAGGCTTTCATGATCTCGCCAACCAATGTAGTCGTTGTCGTCTTTCCGTTCGTACCTGTGATGGCGGCTACTGTACCCTTCTCGTAAGTATATGCAAGCTCGATTTCACTCCACACCGGAATACCTGCTTCTTTTACCTTGAGCGCAAATGGTGCATCGACCGGGATACCCGGACTGATAACCATACAGGAAATATCTGCAAGCAGTTCATCAGTCAGCGCACCAAGCCAGATCGTCAAAGCCTCTGGTTTCTTATCAAACCCGAGCTTCTCAAGAATGACTGTCTCTGTGAGTGTACCCTTCGGGTTCTCATCAAACAGCACAACCTGCTCTCCATTTCGAAGAAGCTGCTCACTTGCACAGATTCCACTTTTTCCTGCTCCTGCAACTAATACTTTCTTATCGAACATCGTTTTCCCTCTTTTCCATTCTATCTAACGTTTCTAAATTGCCAGAATTCCGATCAGACACAGAATCGTTGTAACGATCGAGAAGATCGCAACGACCTTTGTCTCCGGCCATCCGCAAAGCTCAAAATGATGATGGATCGGTGCCATCTTAAATACTCGCTTTCCAGTTGTCTTGAAGCTTACAACCTGAATAATAACAGAAAGCACCTCTGCCAGATAAATAAATGCAACGATCAATATAATCAGTGGCATCTGCAGCATATACGCTGTCGACGCAACAAATCCACCCAATGCCAGTGATCCGGTATCTCCCATGAACACACGTGCTGGATAGACATTGTATACCAAAAAGCCAAGCAGGCTTCCTACGACTGCACATGTAATCGGTGTTACACCAGAGCCTGCCGCGATAGATGCAATCGCGAAAAAGGTTGCAATCAATACGGTAACGGAGGATGCCAATCCATCCAGGCCATCTGTAAAGTTCGCACCGTTTGCTGTACCAAGCATAACGAAGAACATCAATGGGAAATAAACCCATCCAAGGTCAACGACCTTATGTGTAAATGGAATAATCATCGTAGTTCCAAGATCCGTATATGCATGAATGTAATATGCAAAAACACCTGTTACCAAAAACTGTCCCAACATCTTCTGCCATGCACGAAGTCCAAGTGACCGCTTCATAACAACCTTGATAAAGTCATCCAAGAAACCAACCAGACCAAATCCCAATGTTGCAAACAGGATTGGAACGATCTCCTTATGATCCTTGATGTAAAAGAGTGATGTAATCACGATACTGAACAGGATGATCAATCCACCCATCGTCGGCGTTCCCGACTTCTTCAGATGCGATTCCGGTCCATCGTCACGCACAAACTGCCCGAACTTCAGTTTCTTTAAGAATGGAATAATGATCGGACTTAAGATCACACTCACACCAAATGCTATCAATGCTGGAACAATTATGTCGTACTTCATATCTTCTCTCCTTTATCAAGCCATCGCTTGTATTGTAATATTTAAAACACAGCATCGTCGATGCTGATTGTCTGCGTCGTCTCCTCCTCTGCGTTCTCGTCCTTGTAGATACCGAGATACGGCAGAATGTTGTCGTATATCTCACCTACGACCGGTGCCGCAATCGTACCTCCATAATAGATACCCTGCGGTTCATCAATCAGAATCAGTGTCATAACCTGCGGATTGTCCGCCGGTGAAAATCCAAGGAAGGATGAAATGTAACGGTTCTCACTTCGCGGCAGTTTCTCACTTGTTGCCGTCTTGCCACCAATCGAATACCCTGCGATATACGCCCGATGTCCGGTGCCCTCTGCAACGACTGCTTCGAGCAGTCCTTTCATCGTCTCGCTGGTTGCTGTACTTACTGCTCCTGTCTTCGTCTCATATTTCAAAACCTCAGTGACATTGTTATTTTCATCTGTCGTATACACACCGAAATGAGGTGTGACCAGATTCCCGCCATTCACAACTGCAGATGCAGCACGCATCAACTGTAACGGCGTAATCTGAAACGACTGTCCAAATGACATCGTTGCAAGCTCGACCGGTCCTACCTTTTCCTGCTTATGGAAGATGGAATTTGCCTCTCCCGGCAGGTCGACCCCCGTCTGCTCAAACAGCCCTAATTTTCTTAAACCATCATAGAAACCATCCACGCCAATGCGTTCCCCAACCTGCATAAACACTGGATTGCAGGAATTCATGATACCTTCCCGGAAGGTTTCTGCCCCATGTCCGGCAACCTTGTGGCACCGAATCCGGCGATCCTCCACAATATGATAACCCGGGCAGTAAAACTGATCTTCCACGCGCAACACGCCCTGCTCAAAAGCAGTTGTCGCTGTCACAATCTTGAACGTCGAACCCGGCTCATAGGTATCACTGATACAATAGTTTCTCCACATTTGGTTCCACATATCCTGCGTTACCGTTCCGTCCGTCTCATAATTCAATGTAAACGGTTCATTTAAGTTGTATTCCGGCACATCCGCAAGTGCATAGATCTCTCCATTCTGCGGATTCATCACGATAATACATACGCGTTTTGCCTGTTTTTTCTCCAGCACCTCAAGCGCTTTCTGCGTGATATATTGCTGGATGTTTATATCTATGGACGTGACAAGATTTTGTCCGGCTGTGCCTTCCACTCTTCTCTCCGCCATATTTTCCACTTCAATGCCTCTGGCATTTGTAACGGTGTTGATGCTGCCATTTTCGCCCATCAACAGATCATCATAGTATACTTCCAGCCCGACAATACCCTGATTGTCGCTACCTGTAAATCCCAGCACATGGGATGCCAGTGTACTGTACGGATAATACCGTTTGTAGTCCTCATCAATCATAACGCCTGCCAGATTCATCGCGCGGATCTCATCTGCCAATTCCTTGTCCACATTGCTTTTGATTTTCTCACGCACCGAGCGTTTCTCTACACGTCTCCGGACATCTTCCTCCGGTAGTTCCAGTTTCTCACTGAGAACCCGAATTACAGTCTCCGGATCTTCGATCTGGTTGTAGATTACCGAAATCGAACAGACTGCCTGGTTACCAGCAAGCACAACACCATTTCTATCATAGATGCTGCCGCGCTTTGCCTTGATGCTGCGCTCACGTTCCTGTACCGCCCGCGCCCGATATCCATAATCGTCCGCCTGCATGGTCATGATGGAAACAAGCTTCACCGTTATTATAGTCAATAACGTAAAAAATGCAATCACTACGATCAACAATCGCTTCCGATGGGAACTCGTAAATAAATGCTGCATATCCGCTATCGCCCAATTCTCATTTTATAAAAATGTATTCCCTGTGCGTGCGAACTATACCTGTTTTCTACATCATCCGGTTGGTGCTTCCTGCGTTGTGTCCTGTGCAGGCGCTTCTGTCGTTGCACTCGGATCTTCTGTCGTTGTCTCGGTTGTCGTCTCACCCTCGGACTGCTCGACATATGGGTTGTCGCTGCCACCAGCTACATCATTGGCCGGAGCTTCTCCACCATAGATTGGCGTTGCAGGTTCATCCTCTGCCGTTGCCTCATCAATATCATATGTCTCATCCGTCTTATAAATATTCAAATATGGGAAGATAGCTTCTGCAATATCTGCAAACAAATGCGCTGCCTCGCCACTTCCTGACTGTAATTCCGGTTCATCCGCTACGACATAGATAACAACCTGTGGATCGTCCACCGGTGCAAATCCAATAAAGGAAAGAATGTATTTTCCATTTCCTCGTGGAAGCTTCTCGGCAGTACCGGTCTTACCTCCAATCTCGTAACCCTCAACGGTCGCTTTCTTACCGGTACCTTCGGATACTACGTTCTTTAAAAACTGACGCATCTGTGCTGATACATCCTCCGAGATCGTTCTTCTGACTAGCACAGGGTCCAGATTCCGGACGATATTTCCATTTTCATCTTCGATCCGCTGTACAACACTTGGCTCATAATAATATCCGCCGTTAATTGCAGAACAAAATGCGGTTCCAACCTGCATCATTGAGGTTGTTACACCCTGTCCAAACGAAGATATCGCAAGGGATACAGCTCCCATATTATCTGCATGATATACGAGCCCACTGAGTGAGGAATCGCTTGGTTCACCCGGCAGATCGACATTCGTGGACTGTCCAAATCCAAACAACACCTGATATTTATCAAATAATGCAATTCCTTCCTTTGCTGCAATCTGCATCAAAGCATCGTTGCAGGATTTCTCCAGCGCTCCGGAAAGGTCGACCATTCCATGTCCACCGTAATCATGGGAATGACACTGTATATAACGGTCCTCAATCTGCTCACCACCATCACAGAAGAATGTATCCTCTGGTGTGATCACACCCTCTTCGAGTGCGCCGGAAATCGTAAATGTCTTATAGGTAGAACCCGGCTCAAACACATCCGATACTGGGAAGTTACGCCATACCTTGTATAGCGCATCCACATGTTCTTCATCTGTTCCGTTTTGCTTAAAGTCCTCAAAACTGGAATATCCGGATGCCTCGAGTTCTTCCTGCGTATCGAACTGATACTGTGTCGAATCCAGATCATAAGCATCGTTTGGATCAAATGTATGGGAATTATACAGCGCCATGATCTGACAATTCTTCGGATTCATCACGAGCACGGATATATTCTTAGCGTCCTCTTCCTCCAGTTTTGCCTTTACCTTTTCCTCAACAATCTTCTGCACATTTGCATCAATACTTGTCACAAGGTTATAGCCGTTAGTTGCCGGCTCAATCGAATTGGTCACGCCGTAATCCTCATTCAGATACGAGTATTCCCGTCCGTTCGTACCATTTAACTCGCTGTTATAATACTCCTCGACGCCATACATGCCGACATTTCCGCTGACGGTAAATCCAAGCAGATGGCACGCAAGTTCTTTGTTCGGATAGACACGTACATACCGCTCTTCGTAATAGATTCCAACGACATTGGATCCTTCATCGGTTTTGCAGTATTCCTCAAATTTCTGTACTTCCTCGTACTCAACGCCCTTCTTTGCCACTACATAGTACGATTTTTCATTTGCCAGAAATCCTGCGATCTCCTCATCTGTAAATCCGAAAAATTCCTTCAGCGCTGATACCGTCGCCGTCTTTTTCTTCTCATACTGCACGATATTGGCAGGCTCTAATATCAGATCATACACCTTCTTATCCGTCGCAAGTACGGTTCCGTTCGCATCGACAATATCACCACGCTTATACGGAATCACTTTGCTGGAATAGCCCTGCTGCGTCAATACCTGCTGCTTATACTGGCTTCCTTTTTGTGCATTGATCCAGATAATTTTTGCACCAAGCACACCAAATCCAACCATGACACACCCAAACACAAATTTCAATCTGCCGCGCATCCGGTTGGTAAATACCTTTCGCTTTCGTCTTCTTCTATTTTCTCTGTTTTGTGGTCTTCTAGTCATACTTTTACCTCAACCGCAAAAATCGAGCAGCGAAACTGCTCGACTTTTGATCTACATCCTAATTCGAACCCGGAACATCCTGATACTGTTTTACATAATCTTCATTGGCACTGTCATAATAAATGATCTGTCCCTTCTTAGCGTAGACCATGCCAAGTTCATTGGTTGCTACATTGTAAATATCGTCCAATGTATACATATTATTCAAACGAAGCTTATGTGCTGCGTTATCATCTTCGATCTTTTCAAGTTCTGCCTCTAAGGCACTGATGTTGTTCTGCTGTGTACTGATCTTCGTATTCAGATATAACATCAATACGCTTGATCCAACAACCAGACATACCATAAATGCCATAAACAGCATATATCCTGCGGAGAATGCCAGCGTCTTTTTGGTCTGCGCAGTCACTCTGCGCCGTACCTTTGGTCGTTCCTGCGGACGCTGTTGTGGAGCAACTCTACGGCTCGGTGCCTTTCTTTCCGGCTCATGCACACGGCGTGCCGGAGCTGCGTACATCTGTCTTGCAGCCGTACCGTCTACATAATTCATTTGTCTTCTAACCTGTTGTGCCATATCAATCACTCCTTAAAATCATACATCTGCTTTTTCAAATACCCGCAGCTTGGAACTCTTTGCCCGACTGTTTTCTGCCAGTTCCTGTTCACTTGGAACAATCGGCTTTCTGGTAATCACCTTTCCAGTCGGCTTCTTCCCACATACACAAACCGGGAACTCCGGTGGACATGTACATGGATTCATATTTCTTTTAAATATCGTTTTTACAATCCTGTCTTCCAACGAATGGAATGTGATCACGCTCAATCTGCCACCTGGATTCAACCATGAGATCATAGTATCTAATGAATTCTCCAGCACATCCAGCTCGTGATTCAATTCAATCCGAATCGCCTGAAATGTTTTCTTGGACGGGTGTCCCTGTCCCTGCCGGACTTTCGCCGGGATCGCCGCCTTGATGATCTCGTTTAACTGTCCGGTTGTCTCTATCACCTGTTCCTGTCTCGCCTTGACGATATGCTTTGCAATACCGTAAAGCTTTTTGAAACAGCACCCGATATACTTGATTATTACAGAAATCAGTTCAAGTACATCATGGTCGATGAGTATCAGGATACTAACAAGGTGCAGTATAAGTTTGTAAGCCTGCTTGCAAGCAAATACGGAAACATCTGCGTTGTCGGTGATGATGACCAGAGTATCTACAAATTCCGTGGTGCTACAATCGAAAATATTCTTTCTTTTGAAAATACATTTAAGAACGCAAAGATGATTCGCCTTGAACAGAATTACAGAAGTACACAGAATATCCTCAATGCCGCTAACGAGGTCATCTCAAATAA